>Ga0058701_10005000_pt1 | contig 10900 bp, 6 predicted proteins | sample AgamicOrMae_FD_97039 | JGI IMG/M metagenome (GOLD analysis project Ga0058701, IMG submission 97039) | Agave microbial communities from Guanajuato, Mexico - Or.Ma.e | ecosystem: Host-associated > Plants > Phyllosphere > Phylloplane/Leaf | place: Guanajuato, Mexico | collected 2012-06-04 | reverse complement strand
GGTTAGACAGGTGTTGAAGTGCGTTTGGACTTGATATACCGGTATATGAAAATCGTTTGTTTTTTTTTAATAAAACGCCACTCCCTCATCGAAAGCTAATTTAAGAGCTGATCAGGGTCTTTTTGATAAAAAAAAATAGTTCCAAAAATTACTGGCTAAAATGTTTTAATAAAATATAAAAGAAGTTCTTCCGATGGTGCTGTCATTTTCCTTCACATAAAAGCTCAATGTGTTAGAGATATGAAAGTAGTGCGCAAGGACTGTTTCAGAACGTAAGCCCTTGGGCTGCTTTCGGTAGCAGACGCAGTCCTCGCTGCAATCCTCGGCTGGTCCTCAGTTTTCGACTTTGGTTTTCGACCGCGATCTGGGCAAAAAGATTGTTGCCCTCCCCCTCCACTTTTCCCGCCAAACCACTGCCTTTACTGGAAAGAGCAGGACGTTTTTCGTAGTTTTCCGGCAGATATCGGCAGATGTCCTCAGGAGCAGAGGAGATTGGTGCGGAGGGGAAGGTTCTCTACTCGCGCTGCTGGAACCATTAGTCACTCATCGGGCGAGAGCAAAGATCAAAAAGCCCCTGACCTCAGCGATCAACAGTTGTCTACAGGAGCAAGCAAGTTGCAAGTCTTTGTCCTGTAAGTTTAAGTGATTTTCAAAACACGTTGAAATATTAAAAGTGATAATTAAAGCTTGATACTATAATCTCTGTTTTACCTTTCTCAAAGAGCGTTGTTTATATTGCTCAAACCCATTTGACTGAATTCGTCCAGGCCAAAGAATCCTTAAACCGATGAAAACGAAACCTGTTCTGGATGGGCTTATTCACGTATATGATACGGCCATGAAACTGGTACAGCAAGTATTATTTCCATGTTCATTGAAAAAACTGTTTTATTATTATTTTTCGAGGTGGACTTGCCAATTGATAGCCACCAGACAAGACTGCTAAGCGAGAGGTTTCCATCCGAATAATGACTATAGATCAGTTCATCTTCAAAATTATAGAATTTCAATTATTATACTCTTTTCATGTTCATATGCAAATCAGCTACAGTGCAATGACTACCAAAACCATACTGTATTTACTATTGTTATCAGTTTGCTCTTTGTGGTCAACCGAAAAACTCATTCGAAAATCATTTTTAACCATACCCGTAAGAATGTAGGCCTATGCCAGACGCGGCTAAATTTTTCGAAGCATCGTTATCTATTGCTGAATTTTCTATCGCTGTGAAACCCATTTTCACCCAGTCCCATTCGACTGTTTACACGGACAGATGCATGAACGCGTCACCGATTATTTCGCTATCCAGATTTGTTTTATCGAAAATTTCATTTGAAACTGGTTAATTTGCTGACTCGTCCCATTTGACTGCAGATCATGTTTGAATACCGCACGGAGCTAATACGCTCTATTCGAGAGCCTGAATATGGCCCACCTTGTCTGTTTTGCGGCCATATCTACAACAAAGGAGATCGTCGGCCGTTGAATCTGAAGTGTGGGCACCGTTACTGCCTGTCATGTGTACGAAACAGTTTAGTTGTATTTGGTTACCTCGTATGTCCCAGCTGTTGGTCCTATGTTCGGTTAGACGAGCAAGGGATAAACATACAGGCCCTGTTCCTTCCATATGCCGATAGGTTTCGGTGGAGGAGACTGTACTTTTGTAGATAGTTATTTGAGATTTTTTGAAAAAGACTGTACTAGTTTATATTATTAGTGTTAGTTTAGGTTAATCATGCTTTCTCTGCATTATTGGTATCAAAGGAAGTGCTGTGCCCCCTGAGAGGACAAGGAACCTCTAGTCATACATGTACGCGTTTTTTTTTTCGTTGTGGGCAAGGTTGTTACGGATACTGTATTAATTATTGAAAACTAATTGTGATAACTATTAAGTCTACTCTGTCCGCTGGCGAACAGAAAATAAATACTAATTTCTTACCGAGAGAGGCTTTTAACTTTTACCTAAAAGGAAAAAAAAACCTTTAAGAAAATTCTTAAAGAGTTTTTTTATTACTATTATTTTATTTAGGTGTTGAACAACTTGTTATCTAGGGAAATTGTGGGAACGACAAATTTGGCAATATAGTTACTGATACCGGTATTTGAAATATTTTCGCCCCGACCCCTCTTTATATCGTGGTTTGGAAGTTGTTAATTAAAATATGTCATTTAGATGTAATGTCATTAAATCTTTTGAATTGGGGTCCTCTGTTTAGAATTGACTACTGTATTTTGAATCGACGGTCTTTTATCTTTTGGCCCCGATTACCTTTAAACACTGACGTCTATTAGTCTAGTAGTGATAAATGCAAAAGCACGACCGAGTTATGGTTTCGTCCTTGATGTAAACTTTGCAACTTTGATAATGTGCGCTTCAACGCCGACGCCAAGATTCTTATCAATAAGGAGGCTTTGCTCTGAACGAAGAACATTAACGGGGGGAAAAGGCGTTTAAGTATCTTCTAAAATATTTGACTAGTTCGTTTTGCTGAGATATGCTAGAAAGGCCTAATATGCATTGAGAATTCTTGAATACGATTATAGCGGCGTAAGTTTGATACAGCGGTTCTAGGTGCGAAACTTAAGCAAGGTTTTGGATGGAGCGACGCTCCAACCAAAACCGCGCCATCTGTTTTCATCTCTGTCTTACTTTTTGAGTTCTTACCTGGTTCTTACGAGAGGGAAAGAGACGGAGAGAGTTTTTAAACGTGGCGACCCATCTTGGAGATCTCTAAAAAAAAATGATCGCTTTGGTGAATGTTTTTAATGACTCGTAAATGCAATCTTAGTGGCACGCGGTTTAATGTCAAAATACCCATTTGAAATGGGTAAAATCAGGAGAGGAGAACGCAGCTTCTCAAAGGGATTCGCGCGCAGGCGCACAGCCGAACTCCCCCCGTTCTTACGCTCTCTGCGGCCGTTTCGGAGGCCCGATCTATAAATATCTAGCAGTACGGGCTGTACGTATTCCATTCCATCAGACAGCCACGTTTGAGTCCGCATGTGCTACAAGAAATCGATGCTCTAAACTCGAGTCAGCTGACGCAGACGTCTGTACCGGGATACAATAAACCGTTTCGTAGTTGAACCGAGCCCGTATAAATTCTCATATTCCCCGAATGTCGCTACGGATAAAAGAGAGGTTATGACGTGAACCTTTTAAACTCAGTGATTCGTGTTTACTATCTTAGATGCGCGTTAGGGTGTTTGTGACCGTTAAGTTTTTTTTCTCGTTACTTTTTTTGCGGTGGTATTTTTCGAAGAGTGAGTGATCGAAAAGGTGCGAGGTGTAGCGCGCGCAGCCGAAATCAAAACATGGCTATTGTACACTGTGTGTATGAAGTGTGTTATAATGACCGCTCGGGCCTAAGCTAAAAATACTGTCTCGCTTTGGTCATTCGCCAAAGGATAAATGCATGGCTGCAGAGAGAAAGGGGTATCTTTGCAGAGAGCAAGTAACACATCGACTCTACTTCCCAGGTAAATAACAATCTTACTCATTTCGTTGAGGTGAACAGTATATTTACGTCCTTGTTTTCGGACTGAGTACATTCGCGTTTGAAGGTTATACAGTGGTGCGCGTTAGGTGATCGGCTTTCGGTGTTGTTTTGCAGGTCGCCGACGAATAGGGATGAAAAATTATGGCGCTCGTACTTCTGCCCTGCGATATGCCGTGGTGGCCGACTCTGGAGAAAGACCTGCAGAAGATTTCCTCGGTCCAAAATACAGAGCAGCTGACGACGTCAATGATCTTGATCCACACAATGTGCAAGTAAGGAAACTCCGAAGTTAAATTTTCAAACGGCGCAAAAGAAGTTAAACATCACTGATGTATATATGCGGCGGAAATTAAATAAGTTATAAATGACCTAACTGAATTCAGGCATTTTTAATGTATTTACAATACGCGCTTCCGTAAGATTGGGTAAATTTGATTGCCGGTCTGGAGGTGGTGTACTAACGTAGCTTAATTTCAACTAGCTCTCCAGAAATGTGAGCTGAATCAAATCAGGCTATTTTCAGTTATAGTTTTTTTTCCATCTATTTAACGTTTTTTTAAACGTACGTTTTTATTTAAGTACAGTGCAGCTGTGGCTCATTTTAAAGTACAGTCAACAGATCGTGTGTCATCACAAAAAAAAACGCTTATACTGGGTGTCCAACGCGGCAGTCAGACGAATTTACCTTCAAGGAATGATGCCTGACGCCTGACGGGAACCAAATATTTTGTCAAAAAAATTCAACCTGTTTTACTAAATTTGATAAACTGATATTTGTTAGTAAATACAAGAGACTGCCTCGGGGTAAACAACCCACCACACATCCATGTATTACCTCGAGGATCCAGTAATTACAACACATTTACGTTCAGATTTTCTCGCTGTGAAGAGGAATCCACTTCCGATACCGGTCCATTTTTAGATCGAAAATGAACAGTAATCTACTTTTTGAAAAAAAAAACAGTAATCTACTTTGAATAATTTCTTTTTTAGCGAGTGTAGCAATACGTTTAAACTAGATTGGTGGTTTGTCGCCCAGTTACCTGCAGAGCATCTGTTTCTATGGCTTCTGAAAGCAACAGTGTTTTTAACGCACCGCTTTGTGCTTCAGCGTGGGCCTTGATCCGGACGAGCCTGAGACCCCCGATGAAACGGTCATAGACGGCCTGAAGCAGTTCCTGGACGAATTAGAGGCTGAGGATAGAAACCGTCTTCTCCAGAAAACAATCCCTTCAATGGCCAAACGTGCTATTCAACTAAAACAGCTCAAACCTGCAGCAGGCTTTCATTTCTGTCTACAGCAACAAGGTACAGTGGTATATTGTAAATTTGACAGTTCAAAGCTCTCGTGATCCATCTTTCGCATCCGAGCGGAGCGAGGCATATTATTAACCCATAACAGCCCAAAGTATTTGGAGTAAAACTTGGCTTAAGAGAAATTAAAATAATTTTTTCCATTGAAATACACAATTTTAAGCTTTGGAAAATGCCTAAATAATTAAATTTCACGTTTCCAGGGGGTGAGATTTTTTTGGATTATGACTGTACTGTACTGAAAAGATCCTCTAAAATATTTTTTTCCGTTTCCGAACGGCATCGCTGAGCGGTATTAGGTTAAAAATAACGACTGTTGTCGTTAATCGTTTGTCCAACGAAAAAAATATCTGTTATCGCTTTTCTTTCGTATTACTGGTACAGTTAACACCCTGTATAGCGACTGCTGTGTGACGTCACACGCCTTCTGCATGTCAAATAGGCATCTGTATTCTCGGCTGGTAACTAACGGCGACCCTTTTTTGCCTGACAGCGAGTAAAGTGGAATACGAGAGGGACTTCGTGGCCTCAATTATGGCGCATTGCTTTTTTTCTACTTTCCCAAAACGAACTGTGAAGACTCATCCGACGTTGCAAGATTGCAACTTCTCCAACTTTTTTAAACACCTAAACACGTACGTATGTCGATGTCGAAAAGACGAATGTTCTACTTAGTTAGATGTTGTTTTTCAATGGGCACCTTCAGAATTTTGTTGATGTTGAATGTGACCCACTGGACTGACCGTTCGACGATTCACTAATTTCGTTTTCTTAAAAAAGTGAATTAACCCATAACAGCCCGAAGTATTTGGAGTGAAATTCAGCTTAAGAGAAATTGAAAGGATTTTTTCCATTAAAATACGCAATTTTAAGCTTTGGAAATGCCAAAATAAATTAAATATCAGGTTTCCAGAGGGGTGATATTTTTTATATTGTAACGATACTGAACTAAAAAATCCTCTAAAATATTTTTTTCTGTTGCCGAACGGCATCGCTGGGCGGTAGTGGGTTAAAGTTAAAGAGCACTTTAAGAGCACTTAATGTTTTTATCGCACGGAATAAATTACTAGCCTGCATGACCCTAATTCTGTCCCTTTTTCTAAATTCGTTGTTTCTTGATCAAATTCTTTACTTCCTTTTACGTTTCGACTTATTGTTGTCTAACACTAGAGTACCGGTACATTTTCTTGGCGCAACAGCCCATTAAAACATGAATTTATCACTCAGCGAAATAGACAGTAATGTTTTACGTTTCTGTTGAGTTCTAAGCCTTTTGCAACTTAGCCGACGTTATCCTATTGTCTATTTTGCGAGCAAGTTAGCGGGGATCGTCGATAAATTACTTAATACTCTCGAAATATCTTCACTCTTTTGTCTATGGCGAGTCACGTGTCCTTCACAACCCTATCTCTGCCAGTAGACCTGTCCTTCCCAGTTGGGAACAGAATGTCGAAAACACGTCGATCAATGCTATTTCAACGATATCGAAATCCCATCGATTTTTGGAATTGCCTTGATTTTATCCCGTGAATCGACGAGGTTTCGATGTCGACCTCTTTCCGACGTCAAAAACGTCTCCTCGATATCCCGTTTCTCACTATAATACCCAACAGCAGCATTTGGATGCCCCTTAGGAGAGAAGTCGTTGACCTCTTCTTTTAACTGTGTTTTGTGTTACCTTTTATTTTACTCTATGTATTACCAGGAAATGTCAGCAAGTGAAATTAAAGAGTATTTTTCACTATTTTGATGTAATGGATAAGGCAGATGCTCCAAAAGAAAAGATTGTTATTGGCCGACAAGTAAGTGAGAATACGATTGTTACAGTTTGACCAATCAAGTGGCTCGTCTGACCCCAACTTTGTTTCTAGGTTATGACGGGCAGAGAATGGTTAACCATCGAGGACTGGATGGAGTGCGAACTGCCTCTGTGCCCGGTGATCACGAGACATCAGCGAAGGATCGAGCAGGCCGAGCCGACGACCTTACAAGTGTGCTTCGCAACGAGTCGTCTAGGGGGCGCCGTCCTCGACGATGGATCAACTATGGTGAGTAACTTATTGTTGCCCTCTTGAGCGACCCGATTCGCTCGCCTAGTCAACCGCCTCTCTTGGAATCCAACGAGCAAACGTTGACGAAATCTCAGATATCGCTCAACCTGTAAGAATAATGTAAAATCGGTTGAATTTTGATCGATCGTTTTTTGTTTTTTTTCAGGAATCCATACAATTTGTTACGTGTCCAGAACTGCTGATCCTCCTGCTGGGTGTCGAGGCTCTGGAAGACAATGAAGCAGTAATGGTAGAAAATGTCTTAAGAGTCGCACAAATTACTCATCCCAGGCACGGCGCTTCTTTCATACCTGCCTCGCAACCAGCTCTGGTGAGTAAGCGGAAATCACTCACACAGGAAGTTTGGATTTATCTCAATGCTCGGAGGCGGAGAACGTCTCCACTTGGGGAGGGTTTTTGATTAAAACGGGTCTCGCTAAAACGTGATTTCAGGTGACGATTTGCTGCGTGGACGCCGATAACTACCACCGCCTTCCATTGAGCCAATTCGAAGAGGACAATATTCTGCGGGAACTGAATAAGGCGCTGCTCGGATTTCGTCAGGGTACCTGGAGTCGAGTCGCTCTGAGCGATCGTGACAATCGGGATCGAGAAAGAACAGCTCATCACGATCGAGAGCATTACCGCAGGCTCTCCCCAATTGGAGAGAGTTTCAGCTCAAACGTCTCTGACGGGAACAACACCGTCTTGGACCGGGTAAGTTTCTAGGGTTGTAGCGCTCCTGGCAAAAATAGGGAATAAGGATTGTCTGAAAAAACCTAAGAATTTGTTGTTTTTTTGTTATTTTCAAAAAACGAGATTTAAAAAAATATGATAATGAAAACTAGATTGCAAATCCTAGGTACCGGTATAAGGTATTTTGCGAAACTTGCGGTCGAGTTCAAGTTTAGTTGCGAACCATGCTTGACTTATGCTGGGTATTTTTAAAATATCAGTCAAGGTATAGTTTGCAAACATCAGCTTTGGCATTGTAACAAATCGAACTTAACCCATAACAGCCCTAAGTATTTGGAGTAAAATTTAGCTCTAGAGAAATTAAAAGGAATTTTTCCATTAAAATACGAAATTTCAAGCTTTGAAAAATGCCTAAATTAATACATTTCAGGTTTCCAGAGGGGTGATATTTTTTAAATTGTGACCATACTGAACTGGAAAGATCCTCTAAAATAAAATTTTTCAGTTTCCGAATGGCATCGTCGGGCGGTAGTGGGTTAGCGTGATCTAGGTATTTTGCATCTAACTCAAGATCTAAAATAAGTGTAAATAATTAAAATTGTAGTTTCAAAAATCTACGCTAGCTTGAGTTGTTTTAATATTTCGGAAGTTATTATGAATCGATAACAATTATCGATCCGCGATTATATGTTTTGGAAAATATCTGGATCAACGCCTGCGTCCTGCCTGGAAACTCACTGATTAGGCTAATTCTGCGCATAGCTGTCGAGTTGGTTGCCTAACTGTGATTGTGCATTAGCCGTCGAAGCCCCCACCTCCACAAGGCAATCGCAACAAGCACCTCCGGGTGCGGAGGAGCGCGTCGAGGGAGCGCTCCGTCTCTCCGCTGACGAGATTCAACGGCGGAGGAACGACGCCCAACTCAGTTCTCTTCCGGAGACACCGTTTCATCATGCTGGGATCATCGGGAGAGTGCCTGCCCGTGAGTCGACACGGCTTCCTCGGGGGCAGCAATTACTCCAGCTGCGAGAGCAATTCCGATAGTGACGAATATCAAAGTGCACATTCTAGTCTGGAAGAAGGTGAGCAATGTGAACTGCCCTTGCTAATAAAATCGACGGCGCTGAATCCGACGTGAATTTGCTTAGAATTCGGATGTTTCCGTTTCCAGAAAGCGGCAGCAGTGCGGACGAATCGGAGATTGGCGGGAGGCATGCGACTTTCGCGCAGAGGTTACGTGAGGCACTGAACCGAGAGACAGCCAGTTCGAATAGCATCGACTCGGCAGTGCATCGGAAGAAGAAGGGTACGTCGAGCAGGTAAGAGTTGCCTCTTGGTCAGCTTAACTTAACCTTACCTAACCTGACCTAACCTAACCTTACCTAACGTAACCACCCAGCCTAATTTAACAAACACCTCTTGAATAATAATTAATTTTGTTCCGTCTTAAAGGGTGTGGCCAAAGTTCACCTCATTAACAAATTATTTTAATAAGCATAATCCAAATACTTAACCTCACCTAACTTAACCTAACCTAACATAACCTTAACCAATCATACTTTTTTCACGTTCCGCGATTGATTAATAAAAAAAAAGGTTCACCCGTCGGTATCTGAAAATGTACAAATCACTACTTTTTTAATATATTTTTCTATTTACTAGAATCCGCAGACTTGTTTGATACTTCAAAAGATTCTTAGACTTTCCATCCTCAACCACTTCTTAGGGATCGAGGATATTCGATTTCTCGATATCGATCCATCGCTATTTTACTTCTTTCGAGTTGTGGTCATAACTAAATGTTGGTTGTACTTTTTTCTTTTTTTTTTTGATTTCAGAGCTTCGAAATGTGATTCGCGAGGATTCGCTCTTGATAATCACCGGCAAGTGCGGCAAGAGTCAGCCGAGAGTTTCTCAGCGTCCGCTGAATTTCGAAAAGCAGCAAGAAAAAACTTCGCTTCGAAAAAGCATACCTCGTCTGAATACAGTTTTAGCAGTAGCGAATCCAGTGAGAGTTCAGGTAAATATGTCCATAACTTCGATACCAGGAACAGTACCGGTATTTGGAAGTTCTCCATGAGCAAGTAAACTTAACCTTATAGCCCTTCTTACAATCTCTATCTCTTGAACTTAAACGACCTGCCCGTTACTGAAAAGCTCTGACAGACTTCGTACCTGTGCAGAACTCAGAAATTTTTCGTGCAGTTCCATATTTTTTCAAAGAAATAAATTATTGCAATAATGAAGTGAAAAATCAAAGCTCATGGTGAAGTTAACTTTCCTTCTTCCCTTATTAAAAAGAAGAAGAAAAAAGAAAACCGTGAACAAGAGAGCTGTTTCTTCACCTTTGATATTCAACAAACCGTCACTAACAAATCCCCTAAAGCTAAAGCTACCGCTAATACTGGTCGATGAATTTTTCATATTGGACTACCGGTATGTCATGAATTTCTCATATTGTTGCAGCAGAAGAGGAAGGACCTATGCGGGTTAATCAATCAGAGCGAGAAGAAGCTATCGTTAACTTTGCGGAGGGACTTCTCAAGAGAACTTTGAGCGATTCGTTCGCTGGCGTCGCCCTGAACGAGGACGGCGAGCCAGCGCTAGACATCCGCTCACTCCGCGCGACCAGGGGACGGCCAAACATAAAACTAGCTTTGGCAGCCAGAAGCGTCAGTCTAGAATTAGCTAGACATAAACATAGGCTAGCCAGTCAACTAGTAAGTGGTACCTCGTTGAATTTTCTTTGTCGGTGGGCGTTTGATTGTTTAATCGTTCAAAACATGGCGTTTCAGGTATCTCTACTGGGTACGAGCATTGCGAAAGGGGGTAGTAACAGCGTCCGACCTGTTGCGACGGGTAACTGGGGCTGCGGGAGACTGAGGGGAGATCCTCAGCTAAAACTTCTCATCCAGTGGATGGCTGCCAGTGTTGCCGGGTCGCCATGTCTTCAGTACTACACCTGCGCAAATGAAAAGCTCGGGAAGGTTAGTTATCACTTGATCTAACATACCTGCATGGGATCGTGCACATACTACGACTACCCCAGAACCACAGAGAATATGCGATGAGGAGACTTGGTACCACTGTAGAACCAGGTGTTTTTCTTCTTGCGTATTTCCGTGCCAGTCGTCAACGATGCGTCATAGCTGAGTGGTTAGTGTGTCTGCCCACTAATTATGAGGTCGTGGGTTCGATTCCCACTTACGTTGCATTTTTCCTTCTTTTCTTTCGACCGGGCTTAGTCATTTAAGTATACCTGCGAACACTATTATCAAACGTCTTCTCAGTGGCCGAGTGGTTAGCGTTGCTACGTTACCAGTGATGGTGTCTAGACT
>Ga0058701_10004999_pt1 | contig 10900 bp, 8 predicted proteins | sample AgamicOrMae_FD_97039 | JGI IMG/M metagenome (GOLD analysis project Ga0058701, IMG submission 97039) | Agave microbial communities from Guanajuato, Mexico - Or.Ma.e | ecosystem: Host-associated > Plants > Phyllosphere > Phylloplane/Leaf | place: Guanajuato, Mexico | collected 2012-06-04 | reverse complement strand
TGGCGAGGTGTTACCCATCCGGCCAGATTCCAAGGATCATCATGATTTTGCGAGGCTGCCCACGGCATTTAATCGCGGATTTGAACCACGAACCTCTAACCGAGTCTAGACACCATCACTGGTGGTTAGCAACGCTAACCACTCGGCCACTGAGAAGATGTTTGACGAAGGTGTTCGGAGGTGTACTTAAGTGACTGAGGCCTCCGTGAAAGAAAGAAAGAAAAATGCAGCGGAACAGAGAATCGAACCCGCGTTGCTGGATTAGCAGGCGGACACGCTGACCACTCAGCCACCACGCCTTGTTGGCGCCGAGCACAAACCAACGCAGTAAGAACAAAACCTGGTTCTTTCAAGGGTGGTAACAAGTCTCCTCACCGCATATTTGCCGCGGCTCTGATTAAAATCCCAACTGCGCCAGAGCTGCAGAGAGGAGTATACCCAAAGTCTTGAGCGTGCACTCCATAGGCAACCTAAATAGCGAGCCGTCGTTTAGCCATCGCCTAGGCAACGACTTATCATACCGACAACCAGGCTTCCATGACTTGTGGGGACATTTGAGGGCCCCAGCAAGTGTCGATATAAGATCAAAATATCCAGAGAAAATTTTGGTTTCCTCAGTAAAGAACGAGGATTTTTTGCGGGGGCGTGGCCCTTGCTTCTGTGCGTCTGGTATTCTTACCAATACGTCTGATAGGATACTTGACTTGAAGGAGCACGAATTTATATATATTAGTACTACACATATATTATTGTCCGCATATGGTAATGGCTCTTGCCTATGAATAACTTAGAGACTTATCACACTTTTTTTAAGTTCTAACGTTCCCTCTATTTTAAGTTACGCGAGGATCAGCGAGACCCTAAAGCACTGTATAGGCAAGAAATGGTTCTTATCCGTGTAAAAACGCGTTCATTTTCGATTTTTCATTGGATGATATAAGTGGTATTAGCGTTAGCACCTCCACGTCGCCAACGTGGAGTTAGCGCGCTGATATTTTTTTTTGCCCGTTAGCGTTAGCGCCCTATACTAACGAGCTCGCTTTAGCGACTTAGCGTTAGCGTGCATAAATTTTTTCGTTAGCGATGCCAACCCTGTCTAAAGGCAGTGTCTGCAAGTTTTATCTAGCTGTCCATTATTTTTCGTAATCCTGCTCCGTTTACGTCCGCGAAAAAAAAATCTTAACATATGGACGCCGTTTTTTGCTTTAAAGCATGTCACGATGCGTTTCTGGGAGAAATCTTTGTGAACTAGTAGTCTTAAGAGTACTGATCGTTCGAACTACTTCAAACCTCAGTAAGTATGGAACAGAATGGGTTATATCAAAAAAGGTTGGATCATATTGATATATCTCAAAGATTAGCGATTTTATTCTCTGCATATCTGATCTGTTTCTAGTTACGGTGGTTTGAAAAAACGGAGTAATCAATATTTTAGAGACTGATAGTACCTTTCATGTACGCTTGGACATCTTTGTGTGGCTCGAATGTAAGATTTCGTGATTAAAACCCTCGCAGGTTCAGCTGCGACGCACCACAAAAATGTGGGGAGACCCTGACTGCGACCTCTACCAGTGGTTCCACGGCTCGAAGCTCTGCGCTGGCCTTCTTGAAAGTCTGATTACACTGGAACCAGCTGATGGGAGCGGCGAAGAGATCGAGATAAAAGTTCGCGGGCCACCGTCATCCGGCTTTTCGTGTTTTCTCTTCATGAATGACCTCCTCACTGTTGTTGATATGGTAAGTATTTATCACCTTACTTATCGTAAACGAAACTAACTTACCCTAGCCTACCATACCTAACTGAACCTACGCCAAATGTCGGAGGCTGTTGACGTGTTTTTCTGGCAAGAAAATATTACTTCTTTGATGCCGGTGCCTTTGAAATAAAATAAACGCTAATTGAGGCGTGATTTAACGGGTGTATTCGTTTTTCATAGGTGACAGCTGAGATGTGCCCAAGTGTCCACCTTGAACGGTGCGCCATTAGTGCATCCGATCTCCGTGCGCATAGCGAAACTCCGTTTATTTATCGGCCAGAGGAAGTAAGCCGGCCGATTCTACAAGGCGCAGGAATCAACGCGGTCGTTAGCAGAACTGTGCAGTTGGAGGGAGGAGCGGACGAAGTCCAAGACGCAGATTTGGCGGAGAAAACTTCGAACGAGGATGGCGGGTCGGTTTCGTCCGCTGACACGGACACGAATAAAGACCAAGAAACAGTGCTGGACCTCATCGGTTTTGGAGCGACAGAGGTTCGTTCTTGTACTACCTTGATCTTCAGTACTTTTACCTCCAAACCAGACCAAACTCTGGACAACATAAATCGATTCCCGCTAAAAAAATAGACACCCATTATTAGAAGTCTGAATATCGCTTAGCTAAGTGACGGTTTCAGCCTTATTGATCAACAACCTGGATAGCCTATCTTATAGTCTAGCTTAAGCTAACTTCCATGACTAAAAAAGCAAGTCCACAACAAGAAATGATTGTGGTTTTGTCAAACTTTCCTAGTTTTTGAAGCTGTGAATGGGGGCTTTTCTTTCCGACCGCAGACTAGAGAGCTTCATAGGGAGAGAGGCGTCAACTTATTCCTATGGTGTGCGCTGATTCGTGGGATGCGTGAAACTAGCAACGCTGATTGGTGGGATGCAATGGTAACGTGGCCGTTAACGTCTCTCTCCCTTTGAGGCTCTCTACTGCAGACTAAAGATCCGTCGATTTACTACGTGCCCTTTTAGGAGGTAGGGGAGTCAAGTCTAATGCTCGGTCTCACTTTTTTACGGGAAAATCTGCGGTTTAGGGCACGGGGAGGTAGAGAAGGCTCAAAAGTGGCTTAAAATACGGCACGTGCCCCTAACTTAGATAATTTTAAGCAATCTTCAACAAAGGTATATATATTATATGAACGACCTACTTGTTCGAAATCAATACTAAAATTCATGGATTTCTGCCCACCCATATCCATAAATCTTTGAAAATACCCTTATTGCATGTATATACAGGGATTAATATCTGTGTATATGAATGTCTGTGCTTGGATATCACCATGAATATCCATGTATAGATAGTTGAACCCTAATCCCTAGATGAATATCTTAGCTTGTACTTGCTATATGTACGGTATTTTTAAAGCACGGTTGAGGAACTACAAATTTTAATTTTGTCGATTTAATCTTTTTTCGTTTGTTTTTTTAGAAATCGGGCTATTATTATGTTTTTTGTTGTAGATTGCTGATATAGTGATTGTGGCTAACGAGCTGCCAGTGCGGCTGCTGAGTGCGGGCTGCCGCCAGATGCTGTGCGGTATGTTGGATCCGCCGGATCCGTTGGGCAAGGACTGGTGCATGCTGGCCGTTCAGCTGGGACTAGCTGACAGCGTGGCGAGGCTGGAGGTCGGCAGTCACACGGCGCTTCTCCTCGATCAGTGGATGGAGAGAGGAGACAATCACGCAACCATAGGTTGGTAACATCTTTCGGTGATCGTCTGTGAAGTTATCCGTGCAAGATAAGCGACTTCATGCTGACTGTTTCCTGTATTCCAGGCTCTTTAATGCAAGCCCTTCAATCTCTCGGACGCGAAGATGCAGTGAACGTCCTCCTGCGGCTAGCACCACTCTACCGTATACTCACCACTTGCGTCGACACATCCGGCGAATATTGCGAGCAGGTAGACGGTTTGCCAACTAACATCTCAAGATGAAGAGGTGGTGGGAGAGCATGGGTCCTAATTGGTTGATGATTGACGTCATCTTGAACCGGAATTTTTCATAGCGCTTCGGAGTATGAGAAATTCGGTCGTCGCTCGCACCGAACTGTGAGACGACGCTATATGGTGCACGATTAGCACAACGCCCTTAAACCTGTCAATGTACCAACTCAAACTAAACGTTTTTGTGTCAAACGAATGTATGACATGGGTGGGGCTATCTGCAATTACAGCAGCTGAACCGTTCTCATACGGTTCTTTACATCTTCTTCTCGTAAGATCGTTTTCCAGATCGGAAGAAAATCGACCAACCGATCGATGAATTATTGTTTGAAATATACTCTTTGATATGCAAGTACTGCATATCAAGGAAAGTACAGCTTTGGGACGAGCCTTTCGGGAGTGAGCTGATATGGGCTGTTTTGAAAAACTTGCCGTTGCTGTAGAGGTGTATGAAAAATAACGCATTGCTGTATTTCTAGCAGCTGAATTTTTCATCCAGGTGGCTAGTATTTGCATCAGTTGATGTAAAGTTTCAAATCGGCAACCATCTTAACACTCTCATATGGATAAAGAGTATGGTTTACAATCCAAATTTTGAATTTTTTCAGGGCAGTATCATTTTACCCAAAAATAATTTTGGGGCAGTACCAGTAGCAAAACAGAGCGTCGTTAACTTTCACTTAACGAGCACTTTCCATTTCTCTTAATCACATGAAAGGACCGCGACAGCGGTAGACGCACAATATCCTACTCGCATCTATGCAACCAGTCTGGCATGTAATGCTGGTTGCCTAAGTAAAGTTGCCAGGTGCAACTCACAGACCCTTCATCTTTGAAACCGTATCTGGCTCCTGAACGAAACCCGTCATCATAAACGAGACTCATGCAAACTAAGTGGCTATTCGCACGCCGGCCCCATATAAGATGTATTAGGTTGGGTTCCGTGCGTTCAAATCACCTCCCATTTTAAATGCATTAGGTTGGTTTACGTGCGTTCAAGTCTCCCTGTATTTGCGATGACTTGTGAATAGCCACAGTTTCGTGTTTGTGTTAGATATTGTATGGTCGTCATAGGTGATTCTTTTCCCGGAAGGCTCAGAGATCGAAGTTATGAATGCAAGAAATTGCGTATTGATGTTTGGGACCACTTCTACGCATACGGCGAAAATATTTGACATCGAATACTTCTCGGAATCATTTTATTTGGCGGACAAGGAGGATCACCAACTCTTCCTTATTGTATGTCTAATTCAACGAAGTAGGTAAAATCTTAGGAAATGTGGAGTTAATTTTTACGAGGTGCATTAACTGGATTGTTTTTGAAATCGTCACATTTTCTGTGAGTAAACTCTTCAACACCATTCGAATTAAAAAAATCATGCAGGCAAAGCTTAAAAAAAGTTCCGAATTTTCAGAGATCTGAAAGTTGAGTGTGCACGATGAAATTTTGGTCGTGCATGCGTTCGTACAAAATATTTTAGATTGTTTTAGCCCCTTGTTGAAGTCAAAGAACAAGCCAACGAGTTAGTAAATAAAAGATGTCCTCTTTACTCTCTACAAGATGCACAAAAGTTTGTCAACAAGGACGATTTTGTCCATTAGTAGAAATGGCCCTCGATTGGGCGATATAGCTAAGATTTGAACGTGATAAAAGTGTACAACCGCTATGAGCGGACTATCAAGTCTATTATAATATTCTAACCCGTATAGCTCATGTATTACCTGTTGCTACCCTTGTAGGTACATGGGATAAGCCAGATAAAAGGTGACACGACCTAATGACCTCGATAGTAGGGGCACAAGTGTGAACTCTTGACTGCAATGTGCATATCTTCGTGTCAAATGGCCATGTAAGCACAATTAATGTTACAATTTACTCCCTTTTTTATTATTTTTTTATATGGTAACTTTGGTACTCCTCGCTGTTGGGAGTTGACGATCTTACAACAATTTCAGTTGTTTGACTTAGAAGTTTAGCGATAGTGACCTAAAAGAACTCGCTCATTATTGACGTTACGATTCATAATTTCAAGCTTTACAGTTTTCGTACTTTGTATCCTCTTCACCTCCTCGACCGTTTCAATGCTTAAGGGTGCGTTCCAAAAGAAACATTAATATCCGTTTTGTACGGGAGAAATGTACGGATTCCCACCGAATCGAATGCTTTCTAGTATATAGAAAGAGGCGGAAGATGGAAACCGGTCATCGTTCAGTAATTAGAGCGAAGCTTGTCAGTTACTGGTACGTATTAGTTCTTGTCATGCCAAAGATGCATTTGAATAATACCGGCAGGTAAACCCGCCGTTTGGCAAGCAGGAAATTTCATGCAAGGTGGGAGTGGAAGATCTAATGCTACAACGAGAAATAACCATTTTCGGACGATATTTTCGAACGCACCCCAACATTTTTATACCATTCTATGTAGGCCTACAGTTAGGTCACAAGTTATGTCACTTATTTGCATGACATTGCACGGACACAAGTGTCTTTTTTAATATCCGTTTTAGTGAAAAATGCCAAAACTTGAACCGTAGATCAAATCTCTGGCCCTAGTCTTATTGGCAGTGATAGACCATTGAAGGCTGGAGTATTGAATTATTGATGTGAGATTTTTACATGAAGATATTGTAGTGGTCGGTAAGATACTTTTTTTTTCATTGAGATGTGGATACCGCATTGTATGGGCTGTGTATGGAGGCAGGTAATCGAAAACTGGGGGTTGCGGTATTTTTAATTTATTGACTTTATAATTGAACAGGTCAATCAATTTTATTTTGATTGATTACGTGATTTTTTCTTTTTATCATGAAACCACTGAACGCACAATGTAATATGAGGCTGTTAGAAGCAAAACACATTTGCTCCGAATCGGTACCTACTTTTCGGCTTGTGATGATTCAATATACCGCTCCATACTGTACAGTCGAGATCAAAAGTTGCCCTTATAAATGATATATCCCGCACAAAAAGTGACGACTTCTGATTCCGACTTAATTAACACGCCCGCGGATCCAAACTCATCTAGCTTGTAAGACCCGTGATAACATGTCTTGAGTAGTAACTGTGTTTAAAATTACATTGGTTTCAACGAAAGGGAAACTTTGTAAGTAACCTTAGCGCGGATTTTTCTAGTTCAGAGGACCTATTCAACGAAAGGTCTGAACGTACTGGTATGGTAACGTCGTTGTTCCAGTAATAACGCCGTATTTTTCTATTCAATTCCTCACTTTTTCAACACTAGCGCCCAATGTCGATTATTTTATATTAATGATCGTACAGTATACATTAGAAACTTGTAAGACTGTACTGTTCTCCTCAATACTCAGTACAAAGGAAAAATAATGACGCGTAAGAAAATGAATTATTGCAAATCTTGGCCACGTACGCGTTTGAAGCTGAATGCTCATCCTTGACTTAAAAGCTCGTCTTTTATTTTTAAATTTCAGTGTGATCGCCTATGGCTTAACCACACGTTTATTGGCAATATGTTGTACTTGATTTTTTTTGTTGCCAACAATGAAAAATAAAACAATTCACAATTTTATCTAAAAAAAACTAAAAAAAGTTTCTTTAAAAACATTATCTTAAAGAAGTACGCGTTGCGATTGACTAAAGAACGGGACCAGGTAGGGGTGGCAAAGTACCGGTATATTCTTACCGACCGCCAGATATTTACATAAATTTACGTAACTTTTCGGGCTATTTTGTCAATAGTATTCAAACTTAACGATTTAGTCGAGTATCGATGAAAAAAGACTGCGCGATATGGGTGAACTGTAGAATATTGTAAAGTTTATTTGGTGGTATAAAGCTTTTCAGTAGATCATTGTTATCTGTCGGAAAGGCGCTTCTTGAAAATTTGTAAAACCAAATGTGTGACTTTAGTTAGTTAAGTTTTGTGAAGGTAGTCTTTTGTGTCTTTTGTATAATGCGCATTTCAAACCGTCGCCGGCTACAGCACCGGTTTAGCAACGAAATTTACACTAACTTACTATACTACAAAATCACTTGCATTTCAAATTTCAAGCGCGTACCTGCGAATGTCAAGATAGGCAACTCGCAACATATGTATGTGTTAAGATTGCCTATGTCACTCAAAGCAGGTGTTTATGTAATTCAACGATTTTATATTTTCTCGACACCGGAGATACACCGGTAGCACAAATTAATCTAAAAATTATATATTGGATGAATGGATGTATAACTTTTGCATGAGATTCTTTCAAGCATCGAAATTCTTCTTTGAGGTACTTACAATGTTGTAGGTTTCTCTTTTATTCTATTCTCTAATGAAATTGATTGATACGATAGACATTTACGATAGCTTTTGTTGAGCGTGTTAATAGAGCCGATGAATTTTAATTTTCATTTTTTTTGTATTGAATACCGCTGTAGAAAGTTGATCTTCAGCTATCGGGTAGTATCAGAAGGATATTCGCAACGTGTTCGTGTAGGCTACATGCCTATGGGCCGAAAGTACCTGCTCTAATCCTTAATTTTAAGACCGCATTTCCTTTTGGGTAGGAACCCAATCCATTGTAGCCTTTCAAGCCTTCGTCCGTCACCAAAACAAAGGGCAAGTCTGCCATACTTGATAATGGCCGAGAGTCGTCTAAAAAAGCGCTGTATCTACCGAAGTTCTTTTGTTCGACCGTGATTGCCTCTCAGCGTCATTCTCGAACTTAATTAACCACCACCCCATCCATTTTGATCGATCCTCGAACGGATGTGCTGTCCTAGTTTTGCTCCAAACATTTGAACCCCAAAATAAAACGCTGTGCCGATTTATAAAAGCGGCCGGACTGTTTTATATTTATCCTGGCTGGTCCATTAAAATCAGCGTCTTGGACACCCTCGACAAGTATCGCACTCAAAGAATCAACCAGGCACCTTCTGTAATCATTTCATTTAGTTTACGTATTGGTACACTTTCCCAAACGTTTTGTATGACAACTTTCGTATAACTAGATTGTGGTGTGATTTTTATTTAAAACTGTAAATGCTGTTAACATCACGTCGGTCTTGTTTTTGAAGCAACAAATACCTGTTGATGTTCCTTTAGTTCTGGTTTCAGGCCCCAGTCCAAAAAGCTGGCAGAGGGAATTGGCAGGTTAGGTTCCGGCCAAAATTTAATTGCGGTCGGTCTTATAGGAGTTCGGATAGTAGCACATGACTCCTGGCTCTAATGGCCTATAGCCGTTTGTTAGGCATTCGCGTTTGTTTCATCATAAGCGAAGTCCAGAGGATGTGTTGGCAGCAGCTTTTGTATCTCGGTAGCAGCTTCTTAAATTTTGTCAGGCCCCGTATGTTTACTGACAACACGACAGTTTTAAAGACTTACTCAGGTGCTCGTCACAGCAACATTACAGCGAGATATTCTTATGCATACCACGCTTGGCAGGTTCCTCTCGACGAACTGGATTCTCATCTTTATGATATTAGAAAGCCTTTCGTAGGATGAACAAACAAGGACTGAAAACCTTACTGGGAGAACAGGCTGGAAAATGTAGTTTTCTACCTGTTGTCTTGCAAAAGGTGCTAACGAAGCATTTTTTTCACTCTTTTTTTTATTTATTTTTTTTATTTTAAAGTGTAGGCTTTTGCGAAGAGGCACAGATTGAATGAACCACAAATTTTGTACTGCAATTTCAAACCTGGTATATGAAATAAAAAGCATGCACGTAAGGCTCAAGAACTATTTATTGAAAAAAGTTGTCTCAACAATTCAAAACACATACTAAATAAAACAATACATTAAAAACTTTGTTTGGCAAAAGGGGTAAGTAACAGCGTCATACCCCACTCAGCACATAGACGTCTATCAGATATACGGTGGAAATCTCACAATCCAACAAGCACACTTCTTTTTATCAACTTTTGTTTCCAAATGCCTCGTTTATCCGCAAGTTCACATTGCTCTGAAATGACCAAGCTTAAGTTGGTCTTGGCAGGGGCGTGCCCAAGACGGATACCGCGGGGGGGGGGCTATCCACCACACGGAGACGCATATAAATTGCCAACCTGAACAGGTACTGGTACAACAGAAAAACCATCTACCCCCTCCCCATTTCTTTTTTTTTACGCGCATGTTGTATGAACACATTTCTATAAAATCACCGTGATAAATGAACGGGGCTTCTCAAATTTTCTGATACCGTATCGGTAATTTTGACGGATTAGACCTCCCCCTATATAACACCCCCCTCCCTTTTGGTTCTCCTCGGATCTGAGCGAATCTCATGGGCGCTCAAAATAAGCCTGAGCCCTTCCCGCCTCCCCGTGGGCACGCCCCTGGGTCTTTGATAGCAAACAACAGCCCTCATTTCCCGCTTCAAAAATTTGAAAGCGAGTGGAAAAACACAATTATTTCTTATCGTATTCCCTAATAAAGGAGGCACACTAACTTAACAAAGATTAAGTTCGTTGTAAGTACGGTTATAGATAAACAATCTCAACACTTGAATTTCACTCGGAATGTTATATTTCGACGTGTTATGGGGTGATCTATTTGCTTAGCGAGTCCTCGCATGAGCGATCAACTATCCTTTACCGTATTGACTCATACGTGGTGAACGCAACGAGAAAGAAATCTTCCTTCCTCCATGCGTACCAATCGAGTCATGGGCCCCAGCATGAGAGGAATTTCCTCTCATGGCCCCAGGTTTTCCTGAAATGATGATGCAACCCGCGCGACACAAGTGCCATGCGTGTTGCCTACCGTTGACTAACAGGCTGGGATTCCGCCTGTATAACATGCACGATGATTGTGTCGAGGTGGTTGCACAGTCATCTGAGAAATTTCTTAAGGGCTCACAATTCGCTCGGTACATACGTGCGGACGTGATGATGCAATGGCCACAACTTGAAGTCGAACAAGTACTGGTGTAGTTGGAACGTCTTTTAGTTGCATTCAAGTCTACTTACAATTTTTTGGGCAACATCACGGTATAAGGGACAGGCTCGTCTCTACGAATCATACATATTAGAGGTGATGAACACAGACTGATAGAACACAATTTCATTTTAGGACACGAAAACTGATGCAGCATATCACAGACAACACACCGCGGACGCTTAGGGAAAAAAAGTCCCTCTCAAGTAGGGTTCAGGAGTGCGCACTACCTGTCTCATTTTGACCTGTCGCTTTGATAGTTTACTTATCAAAATTATTCTCTCAGTTGGAGATCCCTTTCT
>Ga0058701_10004998_pt1 | contig 10901 bp, 4 predicted proteins | sample AgamicOrMae_FD_97039 | JGI IMG/M metagenome (GOLD analysis project Ga0058701, IMG submission 97039) | Agave microbial communities from Guanajuato, Mexico - Or.Ma.e | ecosystem: Host-associated > Plants > Phyllosphere > Phylloplane/Leaf | place: Guanajuato, Mexico | collected 2012-06-04 | reverse complement strand
CTTTGTAGATTACTGAATGAAGACCAAAGCCAAGTAGGCGCAAATTTAACCTCGTTGGGGGCTTCTTTCACTGATTTACCCCATTCCGTGAGGTTCACTGCCCTGCAAAAAGGTTAAACTAATTAAGGTTGAAAGTCGAATTTGGGGTGAAAAAAGTTGCATATTAAATTCACCCTATTTTTGGGGGTTAAATTCACCCCAAGGACTTAGAGTGTAATAATCCTCTTTTTTTGGAGGGGGGGAGGTGAAAAGAGTTATTTTCTCCATTGCATTTTTCTCAAAAGCCCCCTTTGATTCCCATTTTTTTTTTGAGATGTTGAAGTGATTCTTCACACAAACTCAGAGTAAAATTTTGTCGTATCTAATATTTTCCAAAAGGTCAAAGAACAAACTGCGCATTGGGGAAAAATAACTTACTCATGTCTGGAATAAAAGTACCTGAAAAATATTTTTTCACTGTCCACTCGATTTTCCTGCACACGGGCAGAGCTATCCGGGTTGGTCTATTTGGGAAGCCAGCAGGTGTAGTGAGCACTGAGTAACGGGAGTTAAGTAAATCAGGCATCAAACCCAGAAGGCTAACTTGGACGGCTAAATGTTAATTGTTTCCATTTTGCGGTCGCTCGGAGTGGCGCTATCCGTCAGGTGGGTGTCATGGGATCTTGTGCCCGGCCAGCCGCGCCGCGCCTCGTCGGTATTTATCGGCGCAACAAATGGCCCAGCATTAAAGCTCTGGAACGGTAGTCTACTGCTCTTCAGCGAAGACTACCTATTTTGAGGTTCCAAAGACGCCGCCGCCGCGAGATCAATCCATCCTAACGGTCTCTCACACCGCAATTTTTCCTATTCCCCACCGTATCAATAACCTGACACGAGGGAATGCTTAAGAACGGTTTTAGGAAGACATTTTTTGATTTGGATTTTAGAGAAACACCGTAGAACCTCAACAACTCGAATTCCAGGGAACTGTGTACCATATTTAGTAGTTTGTGGTTTCGCTCGTATCGATGTTCCTTTGAGAGGATACACCCTCGTGGTAACAATTTTCCCTGGAAATCTGGACTACGAGGTATCGATATTCGAGTTATCGATGTTCGAGCTACCGATGTTCGGACCATCAATGTTTGACTTATCCATGTTTGAGTTATCGATATGGTTGAATTATCGATATGTTTGAGTTATCGATATGGTTGAATTATCGATTTGTTGAAGTTGTCGATGTTTGAGTTGGCGCTGTTCGAGTTGGCGATGTTCGAATTGGCAATTTTCGAGATGGCGATTTTCGAGTTGGTGATGTTCGAGTTGGCGATGTTTGAGTTATCGCGATGTTTATAAGGAAACTTTCCTTGAAAATTTCAAGTAATAGCGAAAAAATATCGTATCTCTCCATTATTTGTCTCACCGGCGGATGTTGAAAATATCGCCACGATGACACTACGGTAATTTGTCCCGCCAATAATTCAAGGAAGGGCGTCCTCTGTCTCCAAAAAGTAATAATCAAATTGCGTGTTTCCTGTTTGTGTATAGAGAAGGGCATCGCAAGAACCTGCAAACCTTAAATTAATTGTTTTAACTGTCTTGGTTTGTTAAATCTTTCAAAGAAATTAATTAAGTAGAGATTAGAATAGGCGGGCGTCAGGGATCAGCCTCAAAGGTACGATTAAGATTTAGCATAATCAAGAGTCCGACCTTTTCGTCCCTGAACACTTCCAAGTAACGATCTTTTAGGAACCCCTAGTCTAGTGCTCAAGTTCTTTCAGAATTTATGAGGTCATATGGAGCCCTTTGACATGCAATTGCTTTCGGCAGATGAGAATAAATTGCAATAATGCATATTCTTGAATTTAATTCAGCACGTAAAAGTTACACAAGCAGCAGCAATGACAATAATTCATCCTGACCTAATTTAATTTTGCCTAATAGTCTTTTATATAATCAATTCAACTCAGCCAAAAATTCCATGCCTCAAAGTAACCTGTATTGTGATAAAATAATTACATGTCTTGCCGATCTAGTTCCTAACCTAACGCAGCCCAATTTCCTCATCTAAAACCTAAGGGAATTTTTACCCGGCCTAGCCTTACTTGGCAAAACTTAACTCCATTATGCCAGCCTGTAACTGAAGGAAAACCGGATTTGAAACATGAGGAAACAACATTTAAAGACCTCATTTTGCAAAAGCGGTTTGACACAAGCCTGTTGAGTTCGTTTGACACATCGATGAATACAACAATGCTAATGTATGAGTATGGCTTCAAGATTTACACCAAGCGTTGGCATTCATACTTCAGCCTTTTCTCGATACTCCGCTAATCCCGGTAATAAAAATAGAATCAGCATAAGCCACAAAAAATCATTTCTATTGACTTCTCGTTTCATTGTTACTCGTTATTAACATCACGGAGCCGTCAAACACTTCCATGCCGTTAAAAAGCCTACGAAATTCCTGAGGGGTTTCGAGCTACAACTGGTAACGATGCTATTTCAGAAGTTTTGTGTCAGAGAGAGAAAGACAGGGAGGGGACTGTAAATTAAGGACAGTATCATCCATTGTTGGTGACATCGTTGGGACAACATGGGACATCTTAATATATTATGGGAACTCGTTCTTTTCATCAGTAACGAATTTATTTTGGTAGTAACTGCAGTGAGGGTCAAAAGGTGATGAACGGGGGTTTGGAACCGATCCTCTAAAATAAAACTCAACCAACGGAAGGTGCTGGTTCGAACAATCAACCAAGTAATAGCGTGCGCTTCAAAAATCGACCAAGTACTATGGTCGGTATTGGAAGTTAGTCGGTTGTCAAAATGCAAGTCATCCTTTAGCCGATTTTATTTCAAACGCAACAGGAACTCTTTCGAAGGTTTCGAGTTCGTATCAAATTCGTCCGACCTTAATTCAATTGAGGATAACAAATCGGAAAGTTTTGGAAAGTAAGGTACGTAATTGTCGTTATCAAGTAATTTACGCAAAAAATCGGCCAACTGAAAAAGTTTATTTCCGCCATTGAGTCGATTTTCGCAATCAAATACAAACTCACACAAATTAAAATTTCACAAATTGAATCCTTGCCAACTTGTCTCAAGTTGCCCCCCCCCCCTCTTTACCTTCTAAGTGCCCATGAATTAATGAGCCTCATTTAGCTTAAATTGAGCCTCTCAAAGGCGTGCAGCCGGTAGGGGGAACCACATGATTGTGCCCCCTCAACCCCTCGGAGCCTCAAGGGGAGCAGAAAGGTTGTGTTTCTTCAAAGACAAGCATGTCGACACAGTGGAATTGGCAGTTTTTGTTTGTTTATAGGGGATGCGCCCCGACATTCATAAGAAACTTCAAAAGGCAACGTCTCTATGGAGACAGAGAGGTTGATGGTCGAAGCGCTCTCTTGTTATGACGGCCGAAATTAATAAAAGAGAAGAGATATCATCTCCAAACAGTAGGGATTAGCGTGCTTCACAATATCTCCAACACCTTCCCTCTTCCCACCGATTTCTTTTCTGCTCCGAAATTATTACAACAGCTCAAAGATATTTTTTTAGGAGGAATTACAAAGTTGATGAGGGAGGTCCCGGAAGATATTATGGATAGGGGAAAGCGCCGTAGGTCCACGAGCGCGCGTGTACTTCCGCTATTGCCGGCCACTCCGGCTTATTTTCGTCTTCGTCTTGAAGCTCATTTCCAACTTCGGCTTGTTTTCCTCTTTTTCCTAGACACGTTTAGTTTGACCAAGGTCCATGTAATTTGGGTTTGTTTTGGTTTAGATAACATATTTGATTACGTTAAGTTTTTGGTAGAACTAAGTTTAGATTTATTCAATGTTTAGGTTAAGTTAGATCCCTACTTTTACCGATTAGCTTTATGGACTATGGTTAGGTTTCGTTACTTTAGATATTAGATATTTTGGGGTATGGGTAGCTTATAAATTAGGTTTCAAATTCTAAATTAAGTTTTGATTTGTGTTGGCCACGTTGACTGACAGGTCAAAATAATTTTAGCTAAGATAGATAAAGATAAGTTCGGTAACTGTAATCAAGGTTAAATTGTTGTATTTGATATGATTGAGTCAATCGACGTTGTCTTTTTTTAAAGTGAGGTTCAGTTCTATACGTTAGTGTTTTATGTCGATTTATCTCAGGATTAGTGAGGTTTGGTCAGGTTAAGTGATATATATCCAGGTCAGGTCTGCTAAAGAATAACCTTAGAATAGCCATGACTTTTAGAGCACATGTACCTTTAGTGCATACCGTAAAAAGACAAAAACAATCCCTTACTGATCCTTTTGGATTTTGTTGATATTGCTTCTTCTCATTTATCTACAATGCGAAACCTCCATGAGGGAGGTCATAACTGAGAAACCTATTGCCATAAGGTCATAACGTTGCGTCTGAAAATATACGTGGTTTTAGAAATACTGATATCTACGCTCACGGATAATTTTTCCAGTATTTTTTCTCCCAAAGACAATATTAACACGTCAAAGCACGCTTCCTACATTAAATATGCACCGAAATCAGCCAGTGGGCGCAGAAATTTTGAAAGCACTAAATTTTTTGGCCGAAAAGTTATAACCTAACAGCACAGGTTTTCTTATAGGTATGATCTTACAGCACTGGGTTTTTCAGTTGTGATCTCTTTTGCATGGAGGTAATTGAGTTGTATTTTTGTTTAACGTTATAATGACGCGTCTGTAATTTTCACTATTTTTTTCTTCTCTCCCGCAAGTCCGTTTTACCTAATGAGATGCGCATGTTTAATGTTTACCTGTTGAACAGTTTGAGCACCTCTACGGTAGTTATCGTGATAACATTACATGCAGGTGCGAGGCGACTGCGACGGCGAGGGGCCGGTCAATCCATCACTAGCTCCGTCGTCTCACTTTCCGCCAGTGACGTCACCGACATGTCGCCGACGTCTTTGGAACAGCCGACGTCATAATGACGACCGTTTGGGCCAATAACTCGTCCGCAAAGAATGTGGCAATTATTTTGCGGGCTCCTCATTGGTGGCCATCAAAAAGAGCCGCCGATCGTTTGATTGTGTCTCTGATCGGAATATATGGACTCCAAAAATATTCGCACAGAGTAAAATTCGTGGTTGAACATGGGTCTTTTGAGGTTACCGCGGTTGGGAACACTCTGATAAACACTCTCTGGGAACTCTTTGGGAACATTGTCTGTGTTAAAGCACTGATCAGGTATGCCAAAATTTTGGGTATTCATATGAGGAGCTTCTAAGATGTACGAAATCTTGATTGATCAGGTACAAAGCAGGTGATCAAGGTCCTGATGGGTGACTGATCATGTATGCCTATTTATCAGAAGGTGATACGAAAACCATATGAATGACTGGTCTGTGTGATATCAGTTTTGCAGAGGTATGGTACCGATGAAAATACACTAATAGAGATATTTTTAGTTCAATTGCGTTAAATATGAAATTAAGAAACGTGAAAAATGATCTCCCTAGGCTAGGTTGAATGAATGCTGACAAGATAAGTTATCTTGCTCTTTTAAAACGGTTGTGTGCTCTTTTTATACGTTTTCAAAACATGTGAATGTTTGTGTTCTTTTTTTTTAGAATTTTTTCAATTAAAATTTAGGTTGATGGGGTATGAATTCCGAACGAAATGGTCAGCGATCTGCGTTCAGTGTAAGAACTTTGATTATGTGATTGAATGTAAATTAGGTGTAAAAATGATTGTGGGTAAATTCAAGGTTAGCATACGTTAACCAAGATGCGATATATTCTGGTGTATTTTGACGGGATGAACTTTAGTAAAATATTGTGTTTGGGTAAAAGTGAAGTCAAGCTAGGTGAACATATGCGTTTTTCTAGACGTAATAAGCTTGTTAAACCTAGCGTGTAAGTAATGTATGTTGAGTAGAAGCACTTAACGTCGCCAACATGGGCTCGAAAAACGAAGGCGGCAATCATTTAGGCCCAACAGCCAACATCCCTTTTATAGTCCCCAGCATTAGAGTACTTGAGGAGCTAACATGTTTGCATAAGAGCCGCGTGAATGCAATGGCTGCATACGCCGCGCCCTATGGCGGCACTGAGCTACATTGAAAGTTAATGCCGCTCCGGAGAAGTATTTTAAAAGAGCGTCAATAAAATGCGAAATTCCCCGGCTGGTGCTTAAGAGCAGGAACGGGGGTTACTTCACTATCCTACAAGACAAAGCATACCCTAGAGGCAATGTAGACGCGGCATCGCGTTGGGAGCTCTTCCGAATGCTACATCATCTCTGTCTACACAACAAAACAGCTCTCCGCTGAACGTTTTCCAATCCAATCACGGGATTCGGCAAACTCTTCGCTGAGAGATGCTCAACTATTTTCACAAGCTCGTTGGCTAATGAGTAACAGTAGCTTACTCGGGGAGGAAGCCGTTTGGTTAGTAGCTTTGGTTTGGGATGAGTGCTCCTTTTTTTTGCGGGGGAGGGGGGTGAAGGGAAACCTTTAATTACAACCTAATCCATTTTTTTATCTTGATTTTTCTTAATAGCCTTTTTTTTAGCTGATTAAACCTGAAACTTGTGAGAAAAAACGTCCGTTCTCGCTGAAGTGATCTTTGCTTTTCATTGGTCTAATTTTTGCCCTATTTGGAGGGTAAATTCTGGTTAAGATGAAATTTTGAGAGTGTAAATTTTACCTTTTTAAATGTCGGTGGATTTTCAATTTAAAAAAAAAAAATTCTTTGCAAAGCAAAGTTTTTATTCAGCAGCGGTCAAATTGTTATTCGGTCATAAAATTGAATAAACAGCCATTAAAAATAAGTTCAGGTGACAAAATCAGGGGACGTAACCTAAAATCAGCCTTAAGCAAACGGCATCATCTAATCTAACCGTAACCTACCTCGAATTCCACGATCCTAGTGAAAAAGCAAACTTACTTAAGAAGGTGCTGACAGAGGTGCTAAGGCGTCGTTAAAGGGCGCTTTTCGAGCCCTCCACATCTCAAGCCCGAGCATTGTGGTGAGCCATGATCAAAGTGGAATTAGCAGGCGCAGACGACGCATCGTTCTCAAGGAATGATTCAGCCGATATCAGGAGGGCGGTGGGTTGAGTACCGCTCTTGGACTCGCGGTGAGCCCAGCCCTGCCTTCCATTCAACTTGTGAGGTTCCTCCGAATCATTGTGGAATTCATACTCAAGGTTGCATTCTCAACGTCGTGAGTTCTATCCTCGTTCAACCTCTTATTGAGATTATTCCATTTGTGCCCAGGGAAATACTTAAGGAATTTTTATTTAAGAGAATCGGCCTACTTTTTTCGCGCGTAATTTTGGAATGTTATTTTGAAATTGATTAATTTTTGGTCGAGGCAATGTTAAGGTCACATTTCTTCAGGAAATAACACGAATTACGTATAGATTTTTGTCATTGTAAAAATATTTTAATTAGGAAGAGAATAGCCCTCTAGGATGAAATATAGGTTTACGAATTACAGCCGCTTGAGTTTGTGAAGTCTAGGTTAGAATTGGCAAGATATGGTTGGGGTTTGATGCCTCAGTGTGCTCGGCTTGATTTTACGGAAGATAAATCAGAAGATGAAGGATATATGTCTTAAAATATTTAATCCATATTTTCTGTGATGGACCCTCTGCGGATGTATCGGCGAAATGACGAAAATCTCTAGATTTTAACAAAATACCTATAGGTATTTTGCCGCTATCGCGGCAATTCTGCCTTAATAAAGATTTCAACAAATACCTCAACTCTTTATCTGAAGTTTTTTTCCATTAGCAAAAAAGTAATCTTTTTTTTTTCAAAAAAATAATTTTAAATAGTTTTTAGGGCATCATATTTAAAAATATTATTTGCTTACTTGCCATGATGCGTAGTCTATGCATGTTTTTTCCTCCATTTTTTTCTTATTTGTGTCGTGTTGAAGTCGTACAGACTAAATTTTCTTGCCGCCTATTGGCAGATTTACAGAATTTTACGCAATATTTCACATGTTTTTATTCTTCACGTGACTGGCTATAAATGTGCGACTTAATGGAATAAAATTAAAATTTACTGTGTACCCGTCGAGTGTGAGGCCCGTCCTCCATTCAACTTGTGCGGTTCACTCGAATCATCGTGGAATCCTCACCCGGCACGTCTACGACTTGGAAATGCAAGTCTTGTTCCTAAGACAAAAGTTGATGTCATCGCACTCTTTTATCTTGGTTCCTTTTTGTTTGTTTAATCGTCGGGCGCAGGGCGGCCCAGCGCAGCTTTTTCTCGGGATTTCCTTCGTTAACTCTTCCGACAGTTGCGGAATGCGAGCGGAGATGGCGACCGGGGGCCCTGAATAAAACATGGAAACAACTGTTCGCTTCCGATTCACACGTTTTCTGATTAAAAGACGCCCGCCGAAACTGATAGCCATCAGCCCAATTTTCGGCCAAACGGCCCGCACTCTTAGCAAGTTCCAGGGAAATTTCACCAGACCGAAAATCACCAGGGTGCTACAGGAGAAACAGTGAAATTTCACTGGGATACTGTGCTATTTTTCCGGAAAACCATTGATATGTAAAAAAAAACCAGAGATATTTTATAGGAAAACCAGTTTGAGATGACTGAAGAGATTGTAGAGCCATAATATTTCACTGGTTTTACCGTACAATTTAACTGGATTCCAGTAAAATTTCGTGGATTTTTTCTAGGCACTCTAACGACTGCTATCAAGTAAAATTTCACTGGAACCTGCAAAGATGTCACTGCATTTAGGTGCCATCCACACAAATTGCAATATATACCGATATATGTATTGAAGTATTATCCATTGATTCAACTTAAAAATCAAATAAGGAATTCTAATCGAGTCTTTTGGGCAGAAATAAAGGTTCCAGTCGGAAATAATGTGACTCCAAATGGGTTTGGAGATTTTTAGAGTGTAACGTAACGTAGCGGAACCTAGCGTAACATAACGTAACCATGGCGGTTGTATGTCGTTTCGTCAATCTTCCTCATGATGGAGAAGCACTCCATGTCCACGTGTAAGGAACACTTGAACAAGGTGGCATGAAGCAAGGCAGGATATATTTACTGTACTTTGAAACTTCGAATGTGGGTTTACCTCGTGTGAGACCGGGTGAAACCGAACCTGTGCTTCAGCTCCACGGCTGGGCCTCGCGCCGTTAGCACGTCGTAATGGAAGTGACAATGACTGGTGGCAACGGAGGGTGTCTCGGAACGGGGCCAGGAGGCCAGGAACTTCGCTTCACCGAAGCCGCTCGCACTCGACAAACTTCGGTGTCATAACACAAGAAAAGGATATGGATATGGCTGAGGCAGATGCTCTTTATGCACCCTTTCGACACGCTTAGCTTCGAACATAATGATTGGAGGCAATGTTGCATCCAAAAGTGCGTTGGAAAGAAGACGGTCATGGTTTCCTAGTTGGAGGAACAGCAGGTCTTCTTTGGAAGGTAGCGTAAGGAATCTTTAATAAATCTTCTCACGGTACATCGGACGACTCCTTCAACACGACGAGTGTCTTACACTAGGTTATCTTAAGTAGAAAATTTCTGACCGAAATCTTCTGGAGACGACTGTAGGGACATCCTGCATTAAGAGCACAGGACTATTTTCCAGTTTGAAAAAGTTTTTCCATCCTGCATACAAGCTGCTTTATATTTTGCTGTGAATTTAGACAACGCTGTGTTAGGTTGAAATGTACTTGTTTGAAGTGCACACATCTCTCTAAACGATGTGTTAGGTGACCCATGCATTCCTCTTTCGGAACACAAGGAAAAGGTATTGCAATACATCCCAATAATGGGATATTCACAACACAGAGTTAATATTTACCTTACGATATATTTTGCTATCTAGTACATAATTTAATGTAACGAAGAAACATAAGCGTTTTACCTCTGAATCAAGAATTTAGTTCCTCTCAGAATGCCATTTTAAAAAAAACAGGGAATAAAGAGAACTTTGATATATTTTTTAAAAAAATAAATACAATATTCGAAGCATTTTTGGGGGTTCAATCGGTTAAAATGTAGTGTCGCTTTCATTACGAGGTGTGAACGGTGGTGCCACGAGGCAGCAGGTTGGGTTTGAGCCGGTTCACCGGAGAGGGAGAGGCGTGTAAGTAGACGGATGGGCCGTCAGATGGCGCGCTAGCCAACGGTGTTTCATTTTTCTCCCAAATCTCTCTCCCATCTCCACATTACAAAGGAGACACACCACTTTACATGCAGTCTGATATTGTCAGTCCGTCCTCTGTTGGTACGTGCCTGCAGGTACTCCGGGGAGAGTGCTGCGTGCCTTGTCCTACGAGGTAATTTGACATACATGCCTACCTGATCGAAACTTTTGATGCTGGATAAATAATCTTGATGGCCAGTCAAGACTAACAAACAAGACTGCGTTCTTTTTCCGTTGGATATGTTTGTGATTTTGAGGAAAAAGGAAGTTGGTCGTGGACATGACTAGATATGAATTTTGTACATTTTTCTGACCTTTTCTGCATGGATACCAGGCTTGGGTTTACTGATGGTATCTGCGTAAAACATAGGCCATCTTAACTCTTACCTTCAAGCTATCTTAACCTATCCAATTTTAATAAACCTTCGTTGTCCTTATTTACTTTATTTGACCATGAAGACTTTAGACCTGACCCAACCGAGCTTCATCTAAATTTCGCCATCTTCAATTAAAATTACCTATCTTTTTTTTGGAAAATGTTCTATAATAATTATTGAATCGTTGATGACTTCCTTTTTTTCCCCCTACAATATGTAAAAACTCGACAATGCCAATCTCAGCCAAATTTCACCAAATATAGCCTATCATCTCACAGAAATTCACCTTATACCTTGTATACAACTTTCAAAACAGCTTAAAATCATGTCAAATGGCAAGAAGAAATGTATTATTAATCTTGAAGCCCATCTATGTTGTAT
>Ga0058701_10004997_pt1 | contig 10902 bp, 5 predicted proteins | sample AgamicOrMae_FD_97039 | JGI IMG/M metagenome (GOLD analysis project Ga0058701, IMG submission 97039) | Agave microbial communities from Guanajuato, Mexico - Or.Ma.e | ecosystem: Host-associated > Plants > Phyllosphere > Phylloplane/Leaf | place: Guanajuato, Mexico | collected 2012-06-04 | reverse complement strand
GCCCCAAAGCGTCTCTTTTAAATATAACTCAAAATATTTGTTATTGGGTTTCAACTTCCTTCTTTGATTTTGCCTACCGTATCTCATTTAAGGTATTTGAGCTCGGCTGACAGGGCAAAAATAAAGTTGCTCTTAAACCCACACATTTTTTTATTGTTTTTAGTGCGTTTAAGAGGGTTTATATTTTACTGTAGTTTCACACAAAACGATTTTTTCTGGACACGATTTCCCTCTAGCATGAGAAGAAAGAACGCAAATTGTTTCCGCTCAAGACATTAACTTGTTTTGAGCAGATAGACTGTTTTTAAACATCGCTTGCATATCCACGAACCAAATACCTTGTTCTGTGTTTCACCGAGGATATTTTCTGTTCCTTAGTAGCCTATAAAACGAGAACTGTTGCGAGAAATTACATATTTTCTGATTGTACTAAACAAAAACATGGAAATTTACCGCCTTCGATCGGGTGTCTTTAAAACTGTATTTTTACAGTATTAAAAAAATCTTTTAATGTCTCATTTAACCGATTTTTACCCAGTGGGCTGTTATCGACCCATCAAAAATATCAACCTTCATGCACAATACTCCCCAAAATCACTAATTTAAAGTAAAAAGGTAAATGTGAATTAGCCTAAAGAAAAAAAATGATCGTTTCAAAAAACACCATTTTGCAATATTTTGATTCAAAACGTTTTGATTATTCCCTTAAATTATTTTTTTCAAACTTCCTCTGGGCATAAATCGGTTAATTCAATGTTCCTCGACTGGGGCTAACCTGATTACGATTTAAAAATAGAATCACGGAAGTCGGAAATATTAAATTTGAGTTTGTTTCGTCGGAATATAACCCGAAGCAAAACAATAAAAGTGAATGACGCTCCGCCTGGGACCTGGGACGATTCCCATGCACCAATCCATCAAAACCAGGTCCACATTTGATGTCGGCTCCTTTGAAGTGAGCGGCGGCAGCGGCCGTTCTCATCTTCGCACCTTGTATCCCTGTGTCGGCTGAAGGCGCTAAATGCTCCTATATTAACCCGCCCTCATCTGATTCCAACTCACTTTACGCCTCTCCCTCCTTTTTAACTCTTCATCAATTATTCTCGCTCTCAATTTCGTGACGTTACTTTGTTGGTATCCGCACGACAACGCCACGCCGTTTTCATTCAAATGATAAGCTATTGGAATCGGAAAAGTCATGAAACGCAGGATAGAACACGCGAACAAATGGTTTTGTTGCAGCAACAAAATTAGGGACAACAAATATTTTTTTTGTTGCTGCAGCAACCAAACGTTTTGTTGATAGAACTAAACATTTTGTTGTAACAAAATGTTTTTGTTATACTATTTTAACAAATGATTTTGTTGGTATAACAAAACATTTTGTACCGTGAACAATTGACATCGTCCCATAAAGCTTTTCTCCACCAAGCGGGACATCTCTTACTTATCCCATCGTGGCCTTAGTTTACCCAACTGTTGCCAGATGTGATACGACTTCTTTCCGTGTTTATCAGCATAAAATATAATTACGTTTGGTGAGAGCCGCATTGAATCGTAGCAAAGCAAGGCTCAAGGCTAGACATAAGGTAACATAGCCTAGGTGAACGGAACCTTGCTATTCTGAACCTATGCGAGTGTACATCGTAAGTCCTTTGAATGTCATGAAATGTTTGATGGAACATAAAGGAGAACATTCTACAAGATCCTATATGGCTGAGAGCATTCGTTATGTGTACTTTCCTCTATGAAAACTGTTCACCAGCAGAAATTATTCAGCCTGAAACTGAGTGAATTAATTATATCTTAGCTGGAAAGAGCGTCCGTCGTAAATATTCTAAAGATGGCGTTTCATGAGTTTTGAAGGTATATTGCCAATTCATAAAAGAAGCGTGGAACCCCCTAAAATACGAAATACAACTTAAATGGGGTCTGACTTTTCATGTAGCCTAATGTATTCAGAGTGAAATCTCCCGATAAAACCTGATCTGGTATTGGTACGATGATGAGTCACCTTGTTGTGGGAGTTCCTCTCCCTCTCTCATTTCTTTTGGGGTCTGAAAAGTAGTATAGCCGTCTCTGTCTCTCTTACCGAGTCATAGTCAGTAATGAATTTCGTTTTTCAGCATTTTCAAGAGTGTGCGCACATAAATTTTTCATAGGTCGTTCTTTCCGGGCAGGTCACTCTCTGATGATGAAATGGAACATCCGTAGTGCATACATCGACATGTTTACAATGACTGTGGGTGTTGCCAACTGCAGATCGTAAATAATGTTTCCCAGTGATTAAACTGACTTATTGTAGCTCTTCTCTCGACCACCGACGCGGTGGGTTACGAATTTACATTCCTCAGTTATGACCCATTTATTCGATCAGCGCTGCTAAAATAGTTTTGATGTCAATGTTTATGGAAGAAAACGCGAATTTAAGTCGATCAGACCACTGTAAAATTGATCGCAAAACATTGATCGATTTATTTAACATTTGTTTCCTTATAATTCTGACGTCATCCGTATTAAAAACTCCCATATCTCTCGTCGTAAACAGATTTGAGCTGTAACCCTTTGAAATGTGCCTGAAGCAGATGGACATTTCTGAGGGATATGATGCAATGTAGTCTGCGTTTGTGAAAGTGCACACCAATTATTACTTCAAATCAAAATACGTAACTTGTTGCAAAAATATGCTAGTTTGCTGATATTCTAATCTAAACAAATGTACGTCATTAACCCTCATGGTATAAAACATTGAGAGAAAATCCGATAACAAATCAGAGATTTGTTAAACTGGCCTTTTGAATATATAAGAGTGTAGGCGCCTACTTGGATAATAAAAAAGCGTCGAATATCGAAGATGACCACTCTAATAATAAGGCGCCGCTAAAAATCCTTAAAATGAGGCTAAAAAAAGCTCGGCAATAAGATCGCATCAGTTGATCTCTAATTACTAATTCTACATGTAAACTTGTGCCATCTTCAAGGTCACTGAAATACCCGTTCCTCGAATGTTGACCGATCCGCTTTCGTGGAACTAGTCTAACTCCGTGAGGACTTTCCTTATTACTCATTGCGCAAAAATTGTTTCAATTTTTAATAATTTCTATTTCTCTCGTTTATTAGAAAATGAGTTGGTGGTGCGTGGTAAGCCATTTAGTCTGTCATAGATTCGTTTTCGTTAAAAACGAAGGTGTTGGTATTGAAATCTCAAGCTTTGTCCTTTCGATCGTAAAAAGACTCGCACGTGTCCGCGAAAAGCAACGATCGGATACAACTTGTCCTTAGATTTCAGGCTGACGGTGTATTTCAACAATAAACTTGAAGGGATTGAGAGTAAAAAGATCTGAGGCATATCAACGGAAGTAGGTCAGCGAATCACCAAAATAAACATTTTTAGTGAGGTTTATCGTTAACATCCTAATTGCACACTTCAAAAATTCATACATCAACAAAATAATTTATTGAAAATGGTAAAACAAAAATGATTTTTAACAGCAACAAAATGGTTAGCGGGTCAATAAAACGTTTGGCCGCTAGAAAAATTTCATTTTGCTGTCACTAATTTTGCTGTTGTAACAATATCTTTTTGTGATTTTATGTATTAAAGGTTGCACTTTATGATTCTTGAGGTCAATCTTTTGTTTCAAAGCTGAGCAGATGAGCTAGAGCGGAGCTCGGCCAAAGAGCATCTAAGCTCTTCGACTAACTTGATGCAACGAACGTCAAGGCGGCAGCTAGCTAACGGAGATAAGCGTTAAAAAGCTTAGAGAAGGCTGAGCGGAGTGATAGCTAAAAGCGACGTTTCAGACTACCTGGTCTCTACGACTGTTTTGTTCTCAAAGATGGAGACATGTTAAAACACAAGAAGATGAAGTGTAACCCTTTACCCTATCAATTAGAGAAAAGAATGCGCATTCATTAATTGCGAAATGTTTAGGCATTGCTTTCATTCCTCGCAGAAAGCATCAAAGGTTAGCTTTGTTTTCGACACATCTTTATTACGCTGGTAAACAAAGTCCAAGACCGAGAAAAATGAGCCGAAATCGGGGACATGCATACAAGGTTGGAATCCAGATGGAAGTTATGGTAGCTTTGAGGAAGAGTATTTTGAGGCAACTTCGTGGAAACACGTAGAGCACATCCTTGTCAACAATGCGAAATCGCAGGCCATAAACGTAGTTAGCGTTAATAACTCAACGCTAGAGAGCGCTAGTGAGCGTTAGCGAGCGAGCTTGCGCACCGAGTCTCACCAAATTCCCAAAAGGTCATCTCTCGGAGATTCTTGCTGAGCAACCCCATAATGATATTCACACAGGTAAAGAGCCTTCATATTTTAGCAGCCATAAAGTGACGCTGCGGCGTCAAAATGAAACAAATCTTATTAACGGACTGACTTCTAGAGTTAGATTATCTAGATTTGTGTAGAGATAAGCGCTCTGACGGCCACCCACATCATATTGCACTTTCCAATTCGGATGCGTTTATTTCGCCGCACTGGATGAAGTAAACAACTCGCGAATACAACTTTTAATCTAAGCGTTTATTAATTTCTTTTGAAAGCTTTGAGGTAGAGTTTTCTTCCTCTTCCGTTCTACGTTATGGTTCAGGTTCAACTTTCATTTTGCAATTTGGACCGATGACCCACCACTAGGCGCTCGCTTTTTTTTTTCAACCGCTATTGGTAATGATAGAGTAAGTAAAATTTCCATTGCATCATTAATTTACCGACGAGAGATAGAATCCAGTGGCATCTATTGTAAATGTAGTTTTTTCATCGTTTAGACTTACAATTTTCTTTTTAATCGTTTATGATTTTCTGAAAAAAGAAAGAATTCAAGAGGCTCTTGATAAAAATTTACTAGATACAGTTACTCTTGTTGGATCAGAATTTCTACACAATTCTATAAACTTCGCTATGTCAACGTTATTGAAATGCGATTAAAACGAAAGGACAATGTGTCAAGAGAGTTTGTTATACATCGCTCAGCTGAAAGTACTCTACAAGAAACTAGCACGTGATAAAAGTTGTTTTTTTTTACTGTAACAATAGTTAAGACAACAAATATAAAGATTTGTAGGTGCGACAAAAGAGATAGTCATAATACCGTAAGGTACCAACTGTGTTGGTTGTACCAACTAAATACGCCCTGTGTTGTTCCTGTAACAACATAACGTAATTTATCACACGATAAGCAATAATTAAATGCATTTTTTTCGAATTATTTTGCTAGGGTAACTGTTTCTTTTCGTCGAATGGAAGTAGCTTCTCTTGCGTTTAAGTCCGGGTTTCAAATCGATTGGTATTTTTTGTGAATTCATTCCGTGCGAATTGTTTTGAAGGCGTTTATGGCATGTCGCGTCGCAATTGATGAGGCAAGCAGATCACTTTTATATGAGATCACATTACAAGGTGGTCTTCCCTTCCATGCGTCTCCCCATAATCCAATGGAGGTCCTCATGGGGACGCCCCATAACACTTAGACGCTATAAACACCGGTAACTCGAAACGCAGGACGAATCATTCAATAAAGTATCTGTGACTTTTCCATTTGCGCCCCAAAACTTGACTTTTGTTACAAAGAATTGATGTCTTATGAAACCTTTCTTTCTTCCCCGACCTCACATCATGTCAGTTATGTGCCGTGTGCCTCGCTCCGCTCGGCTTTGTGACGTGAGGTATACCACGTTTTCAAATATAAAATTACCTTTTTCAAGTTTACAGTGGGTATGGAGAAAATCTGAACAGAAAATATTTATACATAGTTTCGCTAATCATACTTATTGTTCCTGTGATTTGAAGTGAAGAAGCCTTTGATAAAAAGTAAAAAAAAGAAAAGAACTGTGGGTCTTTATTATTTTTGAGCAAAGGGGACAGTTTTAATTTTTGTGAAAATGAGAAAAAATATATACAGTCTATGTAAACCTATGTGCCACGGAGCAAAACAAAATCACAAGCCACATATTCATTTCTTTTTTAGATCAAACTTTTTTTTGTAAAAAAATGAGCTTATTTAGATGCCTTTAATGTAAGAGTTAAAGGTTATTTTACAAATCATTTTACATTTAAGGATGCGAGGCAGGAACTTGAAGAATGTAAAGGTAAAGAAGATTTATTCAGATGTTTGGAATAAGTATTTGGTTGTGGTGTGCCGGGTTAATTTGTAAAAATGGGAATTTGTCGAAGGATATCCGGGCTTAAATTTGGTTGTTACAAGGAAATTGGTCACAAAACCCATGGAATAAAATAAATTTGAAGTCGTCGTTGATAATTTTGAGTGTCAGTGAGGTCGAAGCGAACTGGACTGTAGGTCACCACCATCACGTGTTTTTAAGTGACAAAGAAGAAGCAAAACATTTCGACAGACTTTCTTTAGTCCAGGCATAAAAAGCGCTGTTAGTCTTTATGACCTTGAAACGTTTTCGAGCCGTTTTTACTCATCTGAGGGTTCCTTGAATTGACATCCTTAAAGGGCATGTCCCAAGGACGACACCACAAGTCCTGCAAAAAGTGCCATCAATTTTATGTCGGTGAAAAACTCATCCCAAGGACTAATCTAGCTTAGCCTTAGTCCAAGAGTGTCAATTACTCCTATAAACAAGTTCCTTGGACCTGCGTTTTTTCTTCCAGGCTTAACGCACGAAAATAAGTGTATTCTCCAATGTATGCACCCCACGTTCTACGGGAACTTAACAATGTCCAGTTTAAACCCTCCGCTCTAGTCCTTGCGAGGACATCATACGAGTTTCTCTGAGATAAGGAGAATAGGGTGGGTAGACATTCCTGGAAGGGTTCTCGTTTAAAACAGTTGGTGCCACTGATAAAGCTATTAGGGCTCAATGATCGAGCTCCAGGGAGTCTGCATTCACAAGGGTCTCCTCCAAATTACTGAAAACTCCAAAGAGACACGGGAAAATATTTGAGACTGGTGTTCTTCTGTTTTTCAACGATTTTCGTGTACTTGACGTGTGGTTACCTATTTTTCCCTGGAATATGTTATACAGTACATTATTATTCTCGCTGAGTAGATCTCGCTGTGAAGAGGTTTGGACTATGTTTTAAGACAAGCGTGTATTATTTCATACCACGCTTGCGAATTTAGGAGAGTTGGTAGTACGATGCTTGGCGTAAGGACGCGACACACTTGGATAACTTTTCAATAACGCTCTCTGATATCAGGTAACGCCTTATCGCCATTTTGTAGAAATGGAATAGAAACACGTTTGGTTGATAAAAGCTGACAAAACTGGAGAAATAAGAATTTGGTGTGACTCATCATCGAGCTGGAAATCTAGTTCTAGCAAGCGCGATCGGAAAATGCGGTCCGTATGCGATCAGAATTCCATTTTAGTGCGTCGAAAATTTCCGATTTCCATTTTTTGTCGCCCGGCCGTTTTCTTAGAGAGAGTTTTGTAAATGGGATTAAGTCTTGTCGATGGTCAAAATAGTATTATCTCGTGAAATTTATGGAAGGGGCTACACCGGACTGCTCTCAAGCGCGTCGATTTAAGTGCCACCAAAAATTCGTGTTTTTTGGACGAATTTATTAGAGTGCTATTCGATATCCGAGTGGATAAATTTTTATTTCAGTAGCCTAGCTGTTCTTTGTTCACCTAAATCCGCGTTGGAATCACGAAAATATGGCGTTCGATTGACGTACCTGAATTATACACTAAGACACTCGCGCTATAATTTAGATAAGATGCATGGATAAAATTACTTGCGCCTACAAAACGGTTTTTTTAATGTAGCCTCAGCAAACCAATATTGTTGTAGTGACAATATCAATTTTTAAACAATATGACTTGTTACCACAAAAATCGCAGTCGTTACTGTAACAATTCTTACAACAACAGTTGTGTTTGCTGAGTATAGCAAAACATTTTTTTGAGAGAACAAAGTCATTTTCTCCGTATGACTTACGAAAATTAACCCACTACCGCCCAGCGATGCCGTTCGAAAGTAGAAAAAAAATATTTTACAGGATCTTTTCAGCTCATTATTTTCACAATTTTAAAAATATTACCCCTCCGAGAAACTGAAATTTAATTATTTAGGCATTTTCCAAGGCTTAAAATTGCGTATTCTGATGAAAAGATTTTTTTTAATTTCTCTTAAGCTAAATTTAACTCCAAACACTTTGGGCTGTTATTGGTTAGGTTACGCAGTTTTTGGCCCCTTGTTAGTTGATAGAGGATGTAAAAAAAGAAGCCTAAAAACACAGGTGATCTGGATATACGATGATTTTTACCATAATGATGGAGCTGAACGATTCTGTTGAAAAAGTACCCAATGCATCTTTTGACACTTATTTGCTAAAATCTTCCATGAATATTCAATTTGAAGTTTCTGGAAAACGGTTTAGCTGTGACGTACGGAAGGGTAATGAATCTTGCTCGAGAGGGGTGAAGGTTTTTCCATGAACGAGTAGAATAGATCAACGCGTGGGCCTCCAACCCTGGCCGAGTCTTCAGTAACGGTTCCAGTTGTAAGAAACCTTGCAAAGTCCAGTGACCCAACCCGCGTGTGGCCGTTTACCCCTAAAACGGACAGACCTTAAAAAGGACCCTTAAAATGTGGAACACATCCCAGAAAGGTCGCCTTTGTTTGTACCTCTTCGTTCTTGGGTCGTCTTTGTCTAACCAGATCCTGCAAGAGCGTTCTCCTTTTTTTCTGTCTTCTAGGAAACTTGCGAACATTTCGGACCTTCTTGTTTTTAGGCATGGTGAAATGGCTATACCTTTATTTTTATCTCTACTAAGCTGACATAAGTTAAGGATAATCATCTGATCCTGAAAGCAGAGATAACATCGAACTGGACGTAATGATGATACATCCCGATTGTTTGGACTCATGGAAATGTTTCAGAGAAACGTAACTGGATACCGACGCCGTGCCGCACCGTGCCAGCTTGCTCTTTTCTTCTTACATCTTGATCTCGATATACTAATTACGGAATGATTATCTACCAATCTTAATTAATAAAATTTGTTATGAAGATACCAAATAGAAGAGTATCCGCGAATTTTCTTATGATTTCGATCCACTCTCAAAAGAGAAGCCACTTTCTTTTGAAAATGATACATTAGTACGATCTCAAAGTACTCTATAAGTGCTGTTTTTGGAAAGACTTTCCAATTCAGATTTTTTTCGTGATTCACTTTGTCGCATTGTTCGCATACAACTCACGTTTTTTTCTTTTCTGTTTTTTTGTAGTTATCCATTGACATTCTCCATGCAGAGACAAACATTTAAAGCTTATTGAAAATTGCTATTTGAGAAGTTCGCAAATTTTTAATTGTAAGTGCTTCAGGACTTAGAGAGTAGGTTTCAGTTAGGATTTTTTTACACTCAAACCCATGGCTGGCTTCTAGAAAACGATTTTTGATCTTACAGTTTCAACGAAATACAAACGTTATACCCCCTCTCTTGAACCCATTTTAAATAAATTTAAGTATTTTCTTTCAGTAACCACATAAAGCGGCTCTTTATGATATGTGCTGATCAACAGCAAGCGTAAATAATAAGTGCCGATTTTTGCGTGCTATGTCGATTCCAAAACGTTTAATAAAACCTTTTATTCGAAAATACGATTTAAGTATCTCTGCTCTTTGTTTTTTTTTCAAGAATAATGGAGAGTTAGGCTTAATATATAGGGAAGAAATCAACGCATCTAAGGACCTCTCACATAAAATTTCAAGCCGAAAAAATCTTTTCAAAAAACCTTTGAATACAAATTAAATCATGGCCCTGTTGTTTGTTCTTATTAAACAATCAATCTCCTTGTTGTTGTGGACAGTTTTCTCGTTAAACCCCACGTCGGTATTACTTGTCTCAGATGAAAACTGTAAATCGAAAATGGTAATGGTATTGCTGCTGGCACAGGAGTTCCCGTTTCGATTTCACGAAACAATGCGACAAAAAATAAGAAACCTAAAAAAGGACGGAAATAAAAGAGGATGCGAAAGTGTCGTTGTGCGTGGCCTTGAGGTCCCGTTTTTCCCCCGAGCCCCCTTCTCCATCCCCCCGTAAGGCGTCCCGTTATTATTGAATTGCTCCCTTTTAAACCGCTGCTGTAAAATGCACGAGAGGGTGCGCGTGCCTCAAAAGTAGGCCAACAAGTCTATTCTCCGCCTGTTTTGACAAGCAATAAATGTCTCAATGGAAGACGGAGGGTTTGCCAACCTATTGTTCTGCCCTCTTGTTGAAATGATATAATATTTGCTACTCCTAGTATATAACAGTTTCCTTTTCACGCGCTGCCGAAGATACCATTCGCACAAAATAGTTCCTAGGCTTTTTCACTTCACTGGAAACTTGAGCGCACGGGTCATGCAGCAAGCAACAATCAGGTTTGAAGGCGCTTTCTTCCTCTTAAATTCTTTCGTCGAAGTAAGACGCTCAACACATCACCTAAACTGATATTTGTAATACCAAGAGTAAGGTGACCCATAGCGTTTAGCCCTCTCATTCGCGAGATACAGGACTCAATCCTGTGTGCTACCCTGTTGAAGGTTTTCTGCGGTTCATCTTCCAGACGAATACTGGGGTAGTTCTGTTACAGGTCACAACCTAATAAAGTTTCTCTTTCATGTTGAGGGTCATGGTGAACTTTTGTAAACTAAGATGGTTGTGGTCGGATGTAGAGGATGGTTTAGGGAGCTGAGCCGGCGCCCCATGAGGTGTGCCATCTCGCCATGGTGTGGACAGTGTCATCCGTTGGACTTCAGGCTGCACATTCCCTAGCTACTTCGCCGCAATGGAACTCAGACATACAAACGCCCCTTCTTAAAAGGAAATGTTTTTGTGCTTGGATAAATGTTGGTAGTGAGTCCAGAACAGCCATTAAAAATTAATTTAGATTAGCTTACTTTATTTATTCTGTCGTGAGGATGGTGCATGGTGAT
>Ga0058701_10004996_pt1 | contig 10902 bp, 5 predicted proteins | sample AgamicOrMae_FD_97039 | JGI IMG/M metagenome (GOLD analysis project Ga0058701, IMG submission 97039) | Agave microbial communities from Guanajuato, Mexico - Or.Ma.e | ecosystem: Host-associated > Plants > Phyllosphere > Phylloplane/Leaf | place: Guanajuato, Mexico | collected 2012-06-04 | reverse complement strand
TGACTCATAATCTAGAAGGACAGGGCGGTTGTACGTCACTGTCGGCGAAAGGAGAAACTGATCAACCAACTCGTGCGCAGGCATAAAACAAAATATTTTTTGAATTCAAATTAACTCAAAAGAAAAGGCTTAGCGACACTCCCTGAGAGATATTTTTTTTTCAGTGGTATTTTGCATGAGTGCAACGTATCTTTTTCATGTTATTGATGCGCCATTCCGGCAAAAGGTCACAAAAAATGGTGACATAAAATAAAAGACATCGTATTAAAGAAACTTCTAGATTTAAAAGTGACTTTTGGAAAGTTTCAGGCCAAAATTTCACAGAATGTATTTCATTTTGAAACAAAATTATTTCACCACACTAAAAAGCTAGAAAACCTTCGGGTTTAAAAGGACTGCATCATCCCATAGCCGCACGTCACATTAAAATGCCGTTTCAGCGGGCAGTCAGAAAAATTCCTTAAAATTATGCCTTTTCAAAATGACAAGTTCCTGGCTTAAAACTCGACGCAAATTTATTTATTCCTGTAACGTGTTTATCTCTTGATGAAGAGGAAATAAGGTGAATTACGAACAAAGTATTTAGTAAACAGCATTCCTTTGCCGACTAAAAATTCAAAGCCGCAGCTACTAACTTTCGAATCACTACATTAATTACTAATTTATACAGACGAAATCCGTTTGACAGCCAATCTTTGATTGATCTATGTTGTTCAAGTAGTCAACTCATATAACATCAAAAAAATTACATAAAAGAAAAACAATTACAAAGCAAATTAAATCACATATCATAATTATTGGGTGTTGATCTTGACCCGACATGCATTTTAATTAAGGTACTTCAACGCTCGGCAAATGACAAGAACGCAATTACATGGGGGAGACCTAAACGAACGTATAAAGGATTGTATTTTAAATGCATCGTCGGGCGAACAGACAGTCTGTTATAATTTTTTTACATCATGTTTGACATTTATGATGACTCAAAAAATCACTATTCCGAATATCGAACGCGCATTTTTTTCTGCCTAGTTCTTACTATAGACCGTTATTACATTGAGGTAAGATACCGCACAGGTGCCCCACTGCAAGAGCTTCTTTCAGGCAAGTGTCTTCGTAACTCAGTCTTTGTAGGATGCCGCAGCTGCTGTTCAAGCAGTCCGCCCCGGGAATTTCCATGCTAACATTACATACCGACTTGCGTATTTATTTTTTGAAAAGAAGCGTTTCTTTTCTGCTGCGTGAAACAAATGCAGCAGACTTCCTGTGGTTGCGCTCCGAATTTTCGTCAATTTATATGACTATAAACTTTATCGATTCCGCGTCAGTTATGTATTTTTAAATAGCTATCTCGAGTGGGGAGGCAATGGAAACAAAAGGAAAGCCCTTCTCACCTAAATAAAAAGGACCGATACATGAATTTAGAAGAGCGAGGATCATAAATAACTGATAGGGTTTAAGGAGATATTTCCAGTAGTGGTTTAGGAGGTGGCTTTCGCGTTGCTTGAGTTACGTGAAACAAGATTGGCGCGGCTATATTAGCTTAGGCAAACGAAATTCCACTTTTTGGTTAGGATAGAGCGATAAGATGGTTTCCTGAGAGATGGGAGATATTCTGACATCGAGAAGGTTTTTGTCGTTGAGGTGATTTGGTGCGGATAGGTTAGGCTAAGTGGCTACAAAAGGCTTGATTATGGTGGGTTGTGGTTAGTTGGGCTCGTTTAGTTAGGTTAGAGATAAGTTGCTAGGCCACTTAAAGTTCAGCGACGTTAGTATTTTTTTTTCTGTGGAAGTGATTCGATATCGTAAAAATTCATCTTTACAAAACCAAACAGAAACGTATAAAACTAGACCGTGGCGAGTTAAAGCTATGAAAATATCAACACCTGCTTTTGAAATCACCAAAACCCCAACCACAAGAAAAGAAGAAAAAAGGAAATAAAAGAAAAGAAAAAGGAAAAAAAAACAGACTTCCAATCGATGTTTGAGAGATTTTTGGAAAGGCACTTGACGCTGCACGTTTTGAAAACGATGCCGTTAGCGAGTGAAAATATGGGTGTCAGTTGACGTGTCCTCCGCCCCCCCTCCCCGCTATCCCGGCAGAGCTGCCGCCTGTCTCCCTTTCGTCCATTACGTTTCTCCTTTTGTCGCTCTCGGCGCCACCATCGTACGTATCACATTAGAGAACTCGTAAATTCGAGCGCCTTCAATGACTTTCTGGCAACTTTTGAGACGAGAGGTGGGCGAGTAAGCAGTCTGTTTTGGAAGCAGGCGGTGGCCGAGGCCGGGCCGGGCCGAACGCGGCCGACGCTGGCTTGGCTGCCACCGCTGATGGAAGGCCATGACTATCCCCACCCCAAAAGAGGTTGACGGAACTTTGCTACAATTTCGACGGACGGGAAAGATAGCTTAGCCCCGATCGACAAGGAAGGAAAACGCTTGTTTTATGAAGGTATAAGTCTTCGACTTCGGCAGAGTTTGCGTCAGCTCTCCTTAGTCCGAAAATACTGCACCTTTTCAAAGTTTTCAACGAGGATTTTCAAGAAATTCGCCAAAAACTTTCGGGTGAATTTTTGTCGTTTTCGATATGAGGGAGCTCGCTTTAGACCACAGAACTGAGTATGCCAAAAGCGTCAAAGGGTTAAACGAGTATTTTTTTTCCGAATGGATCAGACGAGCTTCATTTTAAACCTAAGAAACAGCGCGGAAGGCCATACTGAGATTTGATTGAATGAAACGAGACTAAGGTAGGTCCAGTTTCAAAGCAGTGTCAGGTTAATTCGCGTGAAAAAGCGACAAGTTGCTGAAGAGAACCCATCGAAACACAAAGCCGCATTCGGCAGCCGAATCGGGATGATTTTCGCCGGCTCGTGATGAGAAACGCAACGAGAATGTCATTATCCCGTACGCGAGGCCTTATTTAATCTCAGAATTCAAGTTAGTAGGAATGGGCAAAGTTACTTCAAGGCTAGAATGAAATCCCGACCCAGACGGACATTGAAAGCGTCAGCCGGGCCACATAATCCCTCTATAGATGACAACAGTAAATTTTCGGGATCGCCCTAGTGACGCAGATCGGCCCGGCCCTGCAAGGCGCTACGCTCAGCAACGCCCACAATACGGGCGTCGAGCTGATCGACAGCTCCTGTCGGAATTCGGGGTTTGTCCGACTCGAGTCGATCCGGTTCCACAGACATGCGTTACGATTTCCTGTCGCGGCGCTACATCGTCCGGTCGACACGGACAGTTTAGTCGTTACAGTCGAAATAAGGACAGACTTATAACATCATTTTCCAGACCCTCAAAGATAGGAAACAGGAGAGAACACACGCTCCTATCTGAAAACCTCCGAGTGAAACTGACTCGTTAAGGACCGAAATTTAGTATCTCCAATGTTCAGCAACAACGGCAAGTCTTTGGTCGAAAAAGAACTAATTTGATCAGTTAATGACTAAATTTCACTCGCTGTTTAGAGAGTATACGCATTAACTGCTTCGAAAAACAGACAGTCGAGAAGAAAATAAACGGTATACTCAAAGAAGGCAATGTTATAGGAATTGTGCTAAGGCTGGCCGGGTCTACCTGAGGGTTACATTATGGTGATTTAATCATTTTAAGTCAACGAGGTAAAAAGATGACAAAGGCTGTTAATTTAGTGTTGACAGAGTATGGGTCAAACGTCATAATGTCGCGATTTTTCAAAGAGCAATTCAAGGCTCTTTTTTCCGTTTTTGCAAGTTTGTATTTTTTGTAATCGACTGTTTTTGTACCGACTTTTGGAGCGCAGCATAATTTTTCGGTTACAGAAACGAAAAAAAAGAGAAAAAGTTTTTTTAAGGATAGTATCTTAAGTTTTTTTCAAGGGCAGTTCTCAGTAAGGCAATTTTCCAGATTTTTAACTAATCAATAAGGAATGCCAAAAAACAACAAAAATCGACTTATGGTCACATTAATTTCATTTTTATAACTCCCTGGGTTCAGCTTCGACTCTTAAAGCCATCCTCGATCTAAGTTAATTGAAAGCAGCTCGGCTTGCCATCGACAAACTTGGCTTAGGTGTCAAGGAGTATCCTCGTAGCGGTGAATCACGTGGGTCCACCGAACAAAAGAGCCATCTAGCTTTAGACTAATTTGTCCAGGTCGTAAATGTCTTTTAGTTGGCGAAGGCTCGGTCCAGCGCAGCATCTCGGTCCAGCGGGGCGCGCCCCTGCCGGACCGATACTTGGTAACTGCAATGAAAGGAGATCCTCGGTTGCGCCGCCTCTCACCTGAGCTAACTCCGAAGTGTACGCCGCTCCGGACGTCCAGCCATCAATCCACCGCGAATTGGCAGCGGACCCCTCCGAGGAGAGACCTGCTGGACCTTGTCCAGCCACGGGATTGGCTATACGGCCGGCCCGGCCACTTCGCTAATTGTGCCGAGATAAATAACAGCAGAGAACCGTTAGCGCCTGCCCTGATTGCGAAGCGCACGCCAGATTCACCTCAAATACAATTATTTTCACTATTCATTCGCAAAGCCTTTTTCGCCGATGTTTTTCAAGCTCAAAATCTCTTTGTCTCGGCTCAGTTTTTAGTTGTAACCTCACCCGAAAAGTGAAATAGTTGTAGAAAAATAATTTAAAGGCGCTTTTCTTTACTTTCACTATTCTATGAATTCAGTGCATCATTTGACTTTATACGCACTCTAAATCTGATTCAGTGAGTGTCACTGAGATCTAGTGAAAATTCACTGAATCTCAGTGCTTGACTCTCACTAAATCAAATTTTGAGCGATATAGAAATTTCAGTAAAGAGCTATTCTTTTAAGTCTTGACAAAAGTGATGGCAGTTTGAATCTTCCACAAAATTCCCTATAAAGATGTCTATTTATTCTTTATTTTTTTTAAAACAAGTGAAAGATATTTGGATGAGATGTACACATTTTTTTCTCATTGATTTCTTCTCTTGTTTTCAAACTTTCTACTGAATTTCTATTATTTTATCCATTTGTAGGCTTGCAATACGGAAAAGTCTCTCCGACTTCACGGATGATTCCTGAAGAAGTCGTAAATGTAATCGGGAATACAAACTGCATAGATCACAGACTGACCTATTCTTATGATTTTCCCTTGGTGCAACGTTATTTTAAGGAGTGTTCCATAAACGATGTCCAACGTAAAATAGTTCTATTTCAAAGTGTGTCACTTTCCGTATGTTCCACTCCAGGATTCATCCGATACAGAAAATCTTATGGGCAACGTCGATGAGTGGGTCTTGGACTTCCGAAAACTCCAAAAAGATTCACTTAAAGGTTCCGCAAACTTTTACCAAAACAAGTGCATTCCGTTTACAGACGCCTGTACCTTTTCAAGCGACTTTCGAAAATCAGTTACCCAATATCAACCATAAAAAGATTCCACCTAAAAATCACTTCCACTTTTCCTCCAAAATTGAAGCTTAGAAACTTCCGGTTAATCATTACGAGAAGTAAACGTTCCGAAATCCTCTGCGATTAGGACTAAATAAACGTTTATTTACGAGTGTTAAATAATACACCGCCGCGCGCACCTTTATAGGCCGACTTAATTTACAATCCTTAAAAAAATAAAAAAATGAGCAAACATTTGACGAGACATTAACGGCCTCGCCGTGTTTTATTTTCTGCTTCCAATTTTGTGAAAGTCCGTCATAATGCAAAAATAAAAGTCTCGTTGGCATCAATCTTGGTCAGTTATGAGAAATTCCGCAGTCGTACATAAATTCGTTCCGTTCGATGAATGGAAAATAACCAGCATTTTTGCGGCGGTCGCACAAATTTCTCTTAAGGCCTGGTAAATGATACGCCGAGAATGCAAACGATAAAAACGACACACATTGAGAAATGGTATACTCTGAATCAAAACTTGCATTGAACGATTAAACAATTTCGATCCTGACTGTACAATGCTGGTGATTTCAAATCTTCTCTCCCAAGGAACGTAAAGGTTGAGATATTTATTAGAGAAGCAACAAAGCTATAAGCTTTTTACATTCTCTATTTTTTTTCGACGCATTATCTTTTTTAATATTACAATTTTAAAATAAAAAGATCCAAAATATTAAAAATTGAAAGCAAAAAGTCTGCGAGTACGATTTTGGGCAAAAAAGCAGCTTTGGGCAGTTCCTTTGTCTGAGGATACCCACAGTATTTCAATATCGCGCAAGTACAAATATTTCAGTCTAATTGTTTTACATTAAAGATAAAATACAAAGTACCCTTTTTTGACTAAAGATGAAGAGTTGATAATGTGAATATCATTACGTATGAGTCAACTATTCATCTTTTGATTATGAAAAGGATAAAAACGAGTACCATGATACAGTAAGTACCTTTTCGCATCGCTATGAGAGCGCGAGTGTATGTTCCCAGCTCCTCCCACTTTAATCTCTCGAGCAAGCATGTTTATTTCCATTAATTGACGATCTAATCACACTAACTGGTGAGCATTGATAGTTTGAAAGCTACTTCGATTTTAGACCAAGCTTATCTAGTGAGCTGTAGTTATGATAACGGAGAAGGTGTAGTGATGAATTGCAAGAGGAAATCATCGAGAAATCAGAGAAATACCCATATGTTACACGTACCTGTATAGGTAGAATCTTTAATTTATTTAATAAGGACTCTGAAACTCTCTTCATAAAACGGATTAAAAATATTTTGATCTAAATGAATATCAGTCTATCCTTGCGGGTAATTTGAACATAATTGTTACAATTGTAAGCCCTTTAAATCCAGACACAAGACATTCATATCCATTTTTTCCCCTCTCTATCTCTCACTCCTGTGGGCAGTGGTCATAAATGTCACTCCCGGCGTAAATCATCGTGAATGACTTTTAATTGATATGACAGATGGCAATCACGGCCAGATTATTATATCAATAAGCCATAAACGCTCCGCTCTATTAAATGAATATCAAATTTTGGCACGAATTCAAAAATTAAATCTCCGTTTCAAACCTATACTTTTGCATTAATGAAATTGCTTTAATAAACTGCTGAAATATTGGCTGCAGATCTGTAGAATCTACTGCACTGTTATCGCATCTAGAACAAATTGAGATGTACTCCAAGGCGTGACTCTGAAAAACAAGCTTTGTGAGCAATAAACATACCGTTCCTGCTGGCGTAAGTAGTTCATTTCATCCTGTTAAACCGACTTATGCACGGTGAGTGCTCAGTCCCGCATTCAAATACTCGACAATCATTATCGAGAGTGGAACAAAAGTTTTCTAACTTAATTAAAGCTTACACAACGTCTCGTTTAATTTTGACACCAGGACCTATTTTATTGAAAACATTTTTTTTTCAATGAATCATGAAAAGTTTAAGGGGATAAAATGAATTGAAGGACACTTTTTAAGAGGAAAAAAATCGGTGCAGTACGTGATAGGCAACCATCTTAACATGGGTGCATCGCGGTTGCTTACCATCACCTCCAGCTTACTTGAGCCACGAAGAGACCATACACGACATGCGTATGCTACGAATGCAAATAAGTACTTTCTTATGGTGGTTCATATTTTCTTCTTAAGTCGGCAGTTCGATATCTCACTTGCTAGCGGGAATGCTGAACATCCACGATAGCTGGCGACTAGGTGTAACTAATAGTTCCAGCATGAGAGCTTTACATCCCTTTAAAGCTCTCATGGTTCCAGAGACGGGCAAACGGTATCGTTTTGCACACGGTATAATATTTTAAAAGTCAGTTTAGCAGACAAACGACCCGGTGGTTCCTAAACACGGGAAACTTTTCGAATTTTATTTCAAGATACAAAAGGCTAGGGTGTACAGTACAAATGATAGAATATTAGGTACGTGAAAAGAACACTGTGACTAGAAAGCCGTTTGAAAAAAAAAAACTACTCATGGCGATCTCTGTTAAACGAAGATTTGTCAAGATCTTCAAAGACTTGGCCGATGGTCTCAAACATTAACAATTTTGAGCAATAAATAAATAATAAAAAAGCTATAAAATAAAAAAAAATAATAATGAAAGAAACTAAGCCCTTGATAGCTCCAAAATTTATTCCTCTTTCGATAAGGGTCATCAATGGTTTTTCATCTGTCTATGTACCTGAAATATTTTCTCACGTTTCAGAATACGTGTATATTTCACAGACATGTTTTTACTAGACATTAAACACATTAAAAATAAGAGAGATTTTTAATAATCTTTTTCAGTAGTGTTCTTTGATACCGAGTAATTCTTCGTTGCGGTATAATTGCTGTCGGTATTGTAAGGGTATGATACGATGGGTCATTATAGGATAGAAATCATCAATAAAGTATATCATCGCGATATCCTGATTTGACCCCTCCACTTTGTTGTAACATTTCTGGAGTCTTGATCTCCCCCCCCACACTCATGAATATGCATTTATCGTCATTCAAGTAGTTAAAACCACCCATGCGATGATATAGTTTATGGGTACTCGCTTAGGTTTCATCTCTGGGGTCAGAGATTAGGTTAGGTATCGGATCGCTTCGGTTAGGCTAGGCTGAGTTAGCACAGGGCTGGGTCAAATAAAATTCGCCAAGGGATGGAAGAGAAAGGGTTAAGTTAAATAGCAATTTGTGACATGGATTTCGTATCTAACCACTCACGTATTATTACAGATAAGATAGGTATTGAATATGCTTATAAACTAGGTTTGATGCGTGTTGGATTTGATGGAGTTAAAAATTTAAGTCTAAGACAGATTTTGCTAATGGTATCATATCTCGCATCGGATCGTTTTCACACCAACTTCTTGCAATGCGTAATCGCCATTCCTATCTCGGTAGCGCACCCCTAACAGCCGCGAACCACGCGGAAAAGGGCTGTCATCGGTCGACGACATAGTCGTTCCGATCCGTGCCGCTCCGTTCCCCAGAGCCCACTCGAGAATAACTCTATCAAAACGAATGGTGATTCGGCCGCCGAGTAGCAAGCCGTCAGTCAAGCGGCCGTCCATCAAGACTGTGAGTCGTTGCGGCGGCTGCGGTGGCGGCGGGGCGCATGACACCAATGGAAGAGGGACGGTGACAGGAGCGCCGCCCCGACCCATCCATCCGGCGTCACTCGGCGACCAATGGCGTCGTCGACGCTCGCCCCGCCTTCTCGGCGCGCTCCCGCCGCCGCCGCAGCCGCCGCCGCGCGCAACGCGCCGCGGGAGCATTGACGTGCTCGCCTGCCTTAGCACTCTCCGTCTTGTCTGGCTTGACGAGCTGCTGCCCCCTCTCCTCGTCGATCCGGCGACGCCGGCGGCCGCGGCGCATCGCACACTGTATGCAACTAGGAGCACTGTTGCAGCGTTGCCATACTTCATTTTCGACGAGCGTTTTACCTGGCGCGAGTGCGAAACGTCCGAACGTAAAATTGAATATTTCGAGTGGAAAGTGAAAAAAAAGGCGTTTTTGATTGTTACGGACGTGGCACGATTTGATATCTGCTCTTTTGAACTTTAGGAATGGAGTAAAAAATTACATAGAGGACGTTTTAAAGTGCATTGGATTTTTCGTATGGACCTAGCGCGATGGGACATATTGAATTTCTACATTTTTTTATTTTTAGGAAATATGGATTGAACATTATTTAAAGAGATGGGATATTTCATGAATTTTAAAGCGTTTGTTAAGTATTGGAACCTTTTTTAAAAGTGCATATCAAAGTAAAACAGTGAAGCAAACTATCGTGTAGACCAAAAAGATATATTAGAAAACGTCGAATTTTTAGTTTAAATGGGGGAAAATGGCGACTTTGGACGAAAATTACAGATAATTAAAATATAGCTAGACGGACTTCGAAGAAAAAAGAAAAAAAATCTTTGAATAAGTGAGTGTGCGGCACTATGAACTTTAGTAAAATTTCAAATGTCCGTAAGACAATGAATGATTCATGGAGTGAGGCAATGGGGATTCGGCATATGATTCCATAGTGCGTTGAAACAGAAACACCTTTACGGCGGTAATGAATCGTTGACGTCTCAAGCAAAGCCATGGCGGGTTAAACGACTTGCAAAAATTTTATGCGAAATCGCGAAGCTGCGGCGGCTGCCCAGCTCGTCTGTTTCGGAACGCAGCCGCTCCGTGTTGCGCGGCGTGGCATAACGTCATTGCTAATCGCCCCCAAGACTTGATTAGCTTAGTGCAGAGTGGCCGTGGCATCACGAAATTTACGACACAGAGTGTCATATTGTTTAACTTATGGCGCGTACTTTCCATTTTCTTGCAAAACCGATAAATCGACTCGGAGGCTTGCCTGCGAGTGACGCGCCAATTTCAAAAGTGGACGCTGCGCCGCCGAAACGGTTTCCGCGAAAGACGGCTACTTTCGCGAGAACCGGCCGACGAAAATGTGCCATCAATACAACTACTCTCAGGAAGGTATTCTTTGTCAAAGAGTCGAAACTTGAGTCTAATGTTTTGTGGTTATCATTGAGAGGGTGCTTCATATGTCTTGTGGTAATGCTAAAACGAAACTCACTCTCCTTGACCCAACTGACTGAATATGACCAAACTTTACTTGATCAAACCTAACCTTAGTCGACCTCACTTCAAACAAACTAAAACTAAATTAACAAAAGCTAACAGCTCAGTTATCCAAAGTTACTCAACCCTACACGCTTAATTATCGTAACTAGACACTGAGTATTCAAATATGACAAAACCTATCCTCCATTAACCTTTCTTAACCAAACCTAACCTTAGCCCACTACCGCCCAGCGATGCCGTCCGCGGTAACAGAAAAAAAAAATAGAGGATCTTCCCAGTTTAGTATTGTCGCAATTCAGAAAATATCCCCCCCCCGGAAACCAGAAATGTAATTATTCAGGCATTTTCTAAAGCTTAAAATTGCGTATTTCAATGGAAAAAAAATCCTTTCAATTTCTCTTAAGT
>Ga0058701_10004994_pt1 | contig 10903 bp, 5 predicted proteins | sample AgamicOrMae_FD_97039 | JGI IMG/M metagenome (GOLD analysis project Ga0058701, IMG submission 97039) | Agave microbial communities from Guanajuato, Mexico - Or.Ma.e | ecosystem: Host-associated > Plants > Phyllosphere > Phylloplane/Leaf | place: Guanajuato, Mexico | collected 2012-06-04 | reverse complement strand
CTATACAACCAAATGTAACCTAACTTAAATTAACCTAACTTAGCTAAACCTATCATCTCCAAGATTAATGGCTCTTGCCTCTCAGAATCAGTTTTTGTTAGGGAAAAGAGCGCGGCATCAGATTTGGTGAAAGGTGAGCGGGCTTATTCATCAAAGCGAGGCAGAGAGCTTGGCTTTATAGGGAATAGTTTAACTGACACTCTGTCACGCGCTACGAGCTAAACTTCGTCTAAGGGGCACAAGTAGTATACACTCAGGGGTAAGGATGAATAGAAAAAAAAGAAAGGTTTTGTTTTAGAACTGGAAAGCTATCTTAAGAAAGTATTTTGGTAGTTTTTTTTTTGAGAACGTCCTTGGCGAAAAGAAGCTTTGGAAGTTTGGATAGGCAATCCGCGACACATAAATATTGGACTCCAGCATAAGCAGGCTCATTTTGACCAAAAGTCGCATTTACTGAAACTCAACTACAACATCGATGTCCTCGATGCTGTTCATGTTTTTTTTCTTGTTTTTTTTGGCAAAATTGTACTTATAAAGTGCAGTTCTTCCATACGTTTTGCCATATTTATAACTATCCTAATGGCCGCAGCTGCTAGCCATCAGGATATATACATTGCTTCATAGAATGGAAATTTTAAGAGTTGATTTCTTCACTATACCAGTCCATTTCCCCTCACCAGGCCGAGCGGACCGAGGCACTAGGTACCCGGCCTAGTCTATGAACAACTGAACTTAGGGCATCAGCCTTGGCGACAGCCGAGCGGAGCATTAGAAAAATGGAAATAGGGCACTACGAGCGGCGTGCAAGCAGAACATGGCCGAACGCACTTTCACTAACCTTTGATGAATCTAAACTACGCAGTTGTATGTTAATCCTCCTTAATGGATGGTTCAATCAAGGTGGACCACATAGTTGAGATATCCAATCTTTAAAGCAGAGTACCGCTTGTGAGTGTGCTGAGAAGGCAACCCCTATTAGGTAAAGTCAGCACCAACATTCTGATTTCTTTTTTTTTAAAGAACTTTGTGAACGAAAAAGGATGCACTTGTAATCAAGTCAGTAGTTCGTAGTTTCAATTTTAGATTTTTTTTCTTTTTTTAACATTTTCCTGTTAACAGCTTTTGGTGTACTATATCGATATTACTTGTATCGCATTAAAATCTAGTGAGTTTCAGTTTTCGAAATTTGCGTTAGTAATAATGATTTCACTTTTGAGGACCTTGTGCTCGGTCAGTTCAGTTCAATGGTATTGCCAACATAAACCTCTCGAACCAAAAAGTCCCTAGATTTGAAACCAGAAGATTTAAGATCTCCACTGTACACTACACATGTGTCCCGCACATGATGGAATCTGGCCACACCTATCCAAGTATGACGAAAGGGCATTTTGTACGGTCACGTAAAATGATACCGCCTGCTACAGCGTGTTCCGATCGAAATCGAGTCCGCGGAGTAATGCATAGAAAAATAATATGACAAGCGGAAAATTAACAAAAACAACGCTGAATCGGACCCCTCCGACTGTTTGGCAGAACTCGAATCTCTTTCACCCCAACGGCATATAAGATTTCACCTTGAAGAAAACAGCTTTTATTTGAAATGGTGCTATTTACGGTATCTTAAACGAATATTATGCACGAATTACGTTTTCTTGATGGTTTAAGACTCCTTGTATTTACTTACTTTTAGGAAGAGAAGACTCTTGTATGACATGGCAGAGATTTGGGAGAGGGCAAAGGTGTATGGACAAGATTTGGAGGAGGACACAGAAACTATGTCACTTTGTGCGAGCTGAATCTGACTTAGCTGTCGGGATTTGATAAGAGTACGAGGTACATATGATAGGATGGGAAAGGACTGTGAGAGGATGAAGAAGATTTGGAAGAGGACGGTTGTCCAGATTTGAAGGAACCAGACTTGCGCTTTGGCAGAGGACGAAGAATGGGAAGTGAACAAAAATTCGGAAGAGGTCACAGATTTGAGAGAGGACGCAGATTCGGGTAAGGACAAAGATTTGGGGAAAGTTTCTCAGATTTGGGATAGGAGCCAATTTCGAAAGAGGACCTTCCGATGGGTAGGGCTTCCAATTGCGTAAACTTGTACCCAAAGTGAGTTTTGTCCTTGGATCTGGGGCTCCATCCAGGGCCGTCTGTTTCCTAACGTTGCCTTCGTCGCCATATTTTGAAACACCCTGTGAAACTCGGCGCACGGAAGGGGGAGGAGCCAGGGGGAGGGGGATGCGGTGGGAAGGGATGTGACGACACGTGAGACCGGTAAGAAGCATAGGGGAGGCTGGTTACTCCCCTCCCCCCGCCACTCCAACCCAGAGAGGCGGGCGTTTGCTATTCAGCTTCGTCTCAGGACACCGCACTGTGGGCAACGAACGATCAACATAACGGGCGTTGGGTAACATCGCCGGGATGCCACCAGATGCTCTCTGTCTCGCTCTCGCCCTGTAGGGGGGAGGGAGATGGAAGTAGTTCGCAAGCGAAATCCGTTTGCGTTGTTCTGTGCTAGGGTTCGACGAGATTGGGCGTTGAGCGATCTTAGTTTTATCGTTGCAGGGACAAACTGCATTTATGTTTGGATGACGCGGGCAATATCAGAACGACCAATTCTCCAAACTTACAAAAAAAATCTCGTTTTGCGTATGAAACCAGAGGGCATCCCTCGCGCATTTTGGCTGATTTTCAAGCGGAACACATAGATAGCCATGTCGGTGTCAATCGACATCTCATGGAGCTGTCCTTCAATACGGCTATTGATAAGTCTAATAGTCAGCAATCAAAACCGCACAGATCACAAAACTGTCATATGGCCCTCTGAGTAGGTACGTATGAATACGTTTCCCACCTTGGATAACTTAAGGAATTGTGAGGATGAAAATCGGAAGGCCTACCTCCTCGCAAAGCTCCGAGTTACCTTTAGGTAACTCGGATTGTGAAGTGCTGTAGTGTCGCAACTCACTGTCTATTGCAGTGCTGTGGTCACTCATAGTTTCGCTGTCACCGTCGGTGCCTGTGTTGCTGAAGAAAATATCAGTGGACTTATTTGCGTTTTGATGAGTCCCAATTTGAAACAGCAGTCCAGTTTACATTTGAGATTTATAAAAACAAAAATTACTCTTTTTTTTTCTTCTGATTTTTGGACGAAAAAAGTATGGATTATGGTGGCAGCCAAGAGTCTCTTCAGTACAGTACTAGGATGTGCGAGTTGCCACATAATAGCACTATGCAATCCGAGTTACTACAATACTGCTTGGAGGAATCGCAAAGAGAAAAGATTCACTCCTCAATTGTCGATCGAGGTGGGGGGGGGAGCTCGTACGGCAAAATATTTGTGAAACTTAGTTGAAAAACCCTTGAGGTGGACCAGAGGGGGCCGCGCACAAAACGCGCAACCAAATGGAATAAAGACAGCTACAAGAATAGTACCTGCAGCGATCCGCCGACCGCCGATTTGCCTACACAATTGCAGAGGCAAACAGGTAGACACGTGACGGAATGACAAAGAAGATGAGCAGACGCTAAGGGGTGAGTGAGACAGAGAGGGTGGAGCGCTATCAAAAGAAACAATGGAATACAGCTGATTATGTAACAGAGACAGGTCGAGGGAATTTCGGCTATTATGCCGAAAAGACGGTCGATTTAGTGACAGGTCTACTTTTAAAACAGTCACTGGAAATTTAAAAGGTCATATTTTCCCTCTCATTGTTCCACTTTTTGTCGTCAAGCCGAGCGGAGCGGTAGCAAAGCGAGGCTGAAGGCACTTCTGAGCAGAGTTATCGGGGCTGGGCGGGTCGCCAAGGCTTAACCTAAATTCACGCGGTTGTGTGTGGATAATGCTCGTTATGTGATGACAGGTTGGCCTAGGGTGGAGAACTAAAATGGAAAATCTAGCCTTTCACTCTGACATTCAAAACACAAAGTAATATCTAGGACTAGCCAATTTATGTGAAGTTTTTAGAAGTTAATTAAGAAATAATAACATAAAAACGATGGTAATAATAATAAAAAATCTCGTTAAAAAGATCACATGCATTTGTTCTGAAATTTTGTAAAATGGTGGTACGTAAGTGATGAAAATCATCAGCCCAGATGAGGTTGACGTGGCTTCTTTTAACAACATCTAAAAAGCACAAGTGAATTAAAAATTTTCGCCGTCGAGTAATACGTTACATGCAGTGTAAATGGAAATCTTAAAAAATGGTATTGTTAAACCAACAACAATTACATGTTGATTTTTTGAAATGATTTAATCAAAATAGAAATCAAACATATTTGGAACACAAAGACAGGCAAAATCAAAGCACTGCGTTTTGCAGGAGCTCCACAACTAACACGGCCGTTACCGCCCAACGGTACCATTCAGATAACGTTTTTGACTTGGAAGGAATTGCTCAAGTCACAAATAAATATTTTAAAAATACTACTTTCTTAATATCACAAATTAAGAAACATTGATACATCGTTTTGTGCAACGTTGTATTGAGAAAGATGCTCCCAAAACGTGGAGAACATGATTTATAGGAAATACTTTGATCGTTACATAGTCGGAACATTTTTCATGCAATACGAGGTGGTTCGAACTATTTTGGCAATGCGGATAAATGACAGGGTTCCATGACGGTGGAACCAGAGTATACCTGACCGGCTGACTGGCAGCGTGGAACTCCAACGTGAGAGGCCCGGCCAGAGCAGATCCGGGCTGGGCCGCGCGGTCGCGTCCATGAAAGAACGGATCGGACCGCGAACCCGGACCGCGCCGACATCCGCTGGCAGCGGCGCGGCGCGACGAGGCCGGCATCGCGCTCACCAAATCACCAGAACACCTGGACCAACCCTCCAACCATCTCCCCTGCCCCTGCCCCTCCCCCTTCCCCTCCCTACGACCAGATTTATAGGAAATGACGCTTGACACTGGAACGGTACGGGACAGTTTGGAGGAGGGTAGAATAGGGATGCTACACTGTCAGTGCAGGGATTTACTATCATAGGGGAGAGATATGTTTCTTCTTTTTTTGTGCAAAAATAGGCCTTGCGTAGGATTATTTTGTCTAAAGGAGAAAGAGTGCGTGAATTTCGAAGGTGACATTTTTTTTTGTGTCCACCTTCTGTCGCTAAGCCGACGGGAGAGAGGCTGAAGGCATATAGGTTAGGCGAAATTCGGCCAAGCTGGATGCCGTTCACTTGGCGTAGCTACAATGAGAAGCGGTAAAATTGTCGCAGGGCAGATTGCATCAATGGAGATATCCACATTACGTTACACAGCTCCTCGATGTTGAAAGGGGAACAGTAAACAGACAGACGACTCCCGGCATCTTAATGTTAATTTCAAGCTTATACAAAGGCTGATTTTAAGTTTCAAAGTACGAAACACTAGTAAAAAATTCTGTAAAAATATGTCATTATATTGTGTTTTGCTGTGAGTGGAATTTTCGTTTCATTCGAACCTGGAATACAGTTGCCTCAAAGAATCTAGTCGCTTTGGTAGTCACTGACCTGTCACATGTAGCGAGCAAGGGAAAATCTCTGAGATTTCCAACGTAATAAGGTCATACATTATTAGACTCAACTAAAACTTCTAAACAACAAAATACACAGGTGACGAGTCGTCTGTTTCTTTATTGTTTTTCTTCAAATTGGAAGAACCGCTCCGGATGTGACGTCAGAAAGGATCTCTCCATAAAACCTAAACCTAAATGTAGTCATAAAAAGCGCGCCCCGTCGAAACTTCGTGTTTCCTTTCACACCTATGTAAGTGCTCCATTTAGCACGTTATCTTATCCCTCCTGCTCATCCCACATTACATGTAAACACTGTGTTTTTTAAGCTAAGTTTGCTAATGCGAACGAATTTCTTTGGCAAAGGTTATTTATCTACATGGAAAAATCTTTTAAAACAAAAAATATTCGCCAAAATGTTTGCAAAGTGATTATTGCAAAATTCCTTATTCTTGCAAAAGTATGAAAATAAAACCTTAACTTTCACGTTTTTTGTATTAATTATTAAAACTAGCTGCTTACGTGTGAGGGGGTGAATTAATAAAAACCAAGAGGGGTAATCAGCAATAGATCTGCAAGATACATGTTGGATCTGTTCAACATGTGTGTTGGATAACTCCACTCACATATAAGAAAATCGACTGAGCGTCCGTAATCCTCCTTCCCGAAAAAAAAAACAGACATTTCGTTTGTAAATATCAAGGTCGTTTTCTTTCTCGTGTAGGGACCTGGTGTTCAACAGGGTATCATCAAACCATAACCGCGAGGAACGCCAGATTTGCTGGACAAGAATCCTTGATTGCATTACTATTAGCAATTTTGGATGGCCACGTGCCGCACAATGGAACTCGAGTCATTCGCATACCGTTAACGGCGATCCCAGAAAAACAACCCTTAAGGGTTCCTCCTTGAAGCAGCCTGTAAAACCAGTTCGCTGCATACAAATTACAGATCCAAAGGCGAGGGTTGGGGTCCACTTTGGGGACACTCCGGCCTAGAGAAAGGGAAGCACGATCTGTACGGAACGTAGGTGATATTGCTAAGCTTATAGATATACCGGTATATTTTTTTAATACGAGTAAATTAGGAGGATTAAAATAAAGACTCTTCTTCAAGGGGGCGTTTTAAAGAAAAAGCAAAAGTTCCTTAACCAAACGCTATTCAGATCCCAACCTGAAATCCAAAATAGCGTTATAATACTGTACTAGCAGTCCAAAAGATATTGTCCGGTTCTGGTAGCGCTAGAAGGCTCCGCCTTATGGGGAAATACATTGGCCACCGCCTTGTTGCACGACCAGAGCTGGACAATACCTTTTGGACTGCTAGTACAAAGTAATATAAAAACAAGACAAATCATATAAATCAAAACAGCATTCACTATAGAAAAAACAGATTTCATAAAAGAAGTACTTACGACTTACAACCACAAGCTAGATTTACACTGGTTAACCAGCTTTACGGTGCCTTGTGCCTCGCTCCGAACTGTTCTCGCCAAGACGTCTTCTTCATAGTCCTCCAAGGTAGTACTTTACCGCCGAAATGTAGGCGGCCTTTTCCTGGCGACTTTTACGCAAGGTTATAAGGTAGTCCCAGCGGTTATGGTCCAGTTGACAGAAATTTATGAAATTAACACGAGATGTTCTTCGGGTCAAGACGCATTGATATAACCTCCAAAAAAAGCGGGGGGATCACCGGATTAACTTTTTCATAGCATGAATTCGAGAACAGCATTTTATACATGGGCTCTTATGGAGACGAAATATTTTAATCGAAAAGTATTGGTAAAACTTATAAAACGATAAACATATATTTTTCAAAAAAGTATCAAGTGTATTTGATTTATCAAACCACGTCATTTTCTGCGTGCGCAAATCTTTGGGGTCACCGAACTCATTCAAAAGATAATATCCAAAAACAATGAAAAATACGCAATTTGCCTTACGAAGGTGAGTCAAATCAGCAACGGTACTATTTAGAAAAATTCCAAACAAGCGTAGTTTTACTTTCAAAAATGAGAATGCCCATAATCTTTTCAATGATGTCGTCAACCTTTTCTTCAACGAATGATTTTTTCAGGAACTTTAAATAAACTTGACTACAGACTGACCCGCAGGTACTAGCTTAAGTGCAAGCAAAGCAAGTGCCTTGTGCCTCGATCCGCTCGTTTGGGCAACGATGGTGGAACATAAGAGGCAGAGAACGTTCAATATTTACAGTGTAGAACCATCCAGGAGAGATATCTTAGTGCCAGAGGCACTAAAACTTACGCGCCGTCCAAAGATATGGTCGTTGATTGCTGCGAAGCTCCCAAATCACCTTTCGTCGTTTTTTCGTTAATTTCCCTCATAGCTCATTGAAAGAAGTACTCCAGTGATCTGACCCCATCAGCGCACCCTGTTCGCGAAATGACATTGATAAAAATGAGGGGAAGGACCGCTCAATTAAATTCTGTTCATCTCGTGACAGCATGTACAGACTTTGATTAGGGCATTAGAAGGGGATGGGGGGATTACGCTCTCGCGCGTAAAGTACATCATTTGATACGTGTTTTATGTCACATGGAAACCGCAGCATCTTTCCTTGAGGTAAGTAGAAGGGGCTTGTCTTGCGCCCTGCAATTACGAGCCAACCTCCACACAAATATCGTCTTATCTCTAGTCGTCCCTCCCTTCCGCCTTCGCTTTCAGATCTCTTTGAGATATTTTTTTTATTCCTCTTTTCTTCTTTTTTTGCAGCTTCTTCTTCTTTTCCTGTCATTATCGCAGATCACTTCTATCTCGTTTTCCCTCAAATTGTTTTTTTCCTCAAACTGCTCGGTATGTCGTGCACTGGAAGTATTTTCCCTGAATCGTCCCAGAAACAACGAAATATTATATTATAAACTCTTCCGCTTTTTTAAAAAGTGTTCCATTTGACGGAGATTGGTCTCATAGATTCGGAGTTAAGGGAATGTCAAAATGCTTTTAAAAATAATTAAAAGCTTGAAGTCCACTTCTAAGGCGTCGTTGACTGGTTTGAGCGTAAAGACCCCGATTAAAAAAAAAAAAACTTTTCATTTGACCCCGAGGAAAACATTGATTGAACGATTCTTTGCCGAGCAAGTCATCGATAGGAAACTAGAAAAATCACCGCTTACTCGTCGTCAAAAGTAACTGCCGCCAAGAAGGGAGCGGCATTAGGCTTGGCCATCGTTCACTCAGGTTTACCTACGTTAAGTAAGGTTAGGTTACGTGCTAACTGTCTCGTTCCTCTCAGCTCGGCAACGAAAGATGTGGGACTCAAGAAGTGGGAAATCCCCCTTTCAAATTAGCGATCGGAACTTGGGTCCTCCTTTCGGAACTGCCCGATTCCTTACGAAGTGTCCGTGACTACTCTTTCGTCGTGAGGTCCTTCCCCACAACAAGATTAGTCTTCCGACGCATAAACACAAGACGATAAGACCAAGCCTTGCCGACATTTTGTGTACCTGGGGCCTCCGCGGCCCGCCTCGCGGGGGAGTAAGACAAAGAGGGCCGACGAAGATAAAACCGTCAGATCGGAGGCTGGGGACTGCGCAGTGCGCGGAAGCGATGTAGATCATCACATGAGACCAGACCATCTGCTCTCGGCATCTTATAGAAAGATTTGACGACATATTCCTTCTTCTTTTTCTTCTTCTTTGGGCAGATGCAAGACACGAGGCTCGTGCCCCTGGTATGGCACAACATCCAGTGGGAGGGTCCTGTTCTTCCACTTCGGTTCCTGCTGGTCTGCAGGAGACCCGATTCCGAGAAGGTTACCAGGTAGGCTCCAGGGTACTTGTGCAGGTATATGGGTTGCGCGATTCGGCCTACAGCGGTAATCAACCAGATGCATCCACTTAGACGTACTCGTTCCTCAGACGGAAGATTTCTGGAAGAACTATCAAGGAGGGACGAAATCCTCCTGCTCTTACTCATGTCTCTGAATCATCTGACATTTCTCAGCCTACGATTCAGGTATGACGATCGTGGGAGCAAGTAATTCTTCAAGGTGACATTTCCTACCCCTCGGGTTTCACTTTACGTCGTCGAGTCGAGTGGAGTGGTAACGGAGCAAGGCACCAGTTCCTAACTTTTGTTGCCCAGACTGATTCCTGCGACAGCAGCCTGCCGCTTCAGATAGTGGCAACAGGCACGACACAATTCCACACCAGCGTGCAGTTTGGCAACAGGAACCCAGCATTGGTCAACGTGAATAAACCTACGCAGTTTCACATTGTTAATGGAATGTGAAAGGTTAGGGACCAATGCAAAACATGTACAATGCCTCTTTAAAAATCTAGGATGAAACGCTTTACGATCATAGACTGAAATGTAAGCGTGCAACATCTTCAGGAGCAATGGATCTGACTTTGTTTTTGAGCAAATGAATGAATATCACGTTTTTTTAAAGCGTAGCCCATGGGGAAAAAGATGTATTAAGTGTGTACCGGTACATATGAGCCCCCCCTTTTTTTAACGATCCGCTCACTACCCAGCTTACTTTAAACCTTCCTTCTTAGAAGTATAAGTAGTTCTATGATTTGATTCTAGAATGTATACGCGTAAGTTATTCTTTCAGAAGACGCGTTGTGAACGGTTTTAAACATATCTTTTAAAAATCCAGTAAAGAGTTCTCCATTTCTTCCAGAATTATTTAAACTCAAAGAAGTAAACTAAAGTATTTTAAACTATATTTTTTTATTTTTAAGTATTTAAAGTATTTTTTAATTTGCAAAGTAGAGTAAAGTATTTTTAAAGAAATATTTTGATACTGAAATGATTTTAAGGCACAAAAGCAGCCTTGTCAAAGAAAAAATGCAACCAGTAGCTGAGTAGCATTAAAATAAATTTTAACTCTCTTGCCGACGTAAAAACTAGGAGATCCTACACAGAATCTTCAAAATAATAACGCGTATTCTTCAGAAGCCACAACTCCACCGCTTCAGCACAACAAAAAAGAATCAAGAAAAGTATCTTTAAAAGAAATCTCTGAGCAATACACGGATAACGTCTTCGTCAGCGATAACTCAAATGTGATCCACACTTGTCACACGAATGTATGAATCGCAGTCCTATTTGAATAGACAATTAAAGAAAGCAGAAGGTCAACCTATTGAGTCGGCTGTGAATAGATTGTTTGTTTACATCAGTATAGCACACGCATGCCGCTTGCCCCATATGTAGCACTTGTCATGGCAGTCGGGTGTTGAATAGAAATTCGCCAAAGGACCGGAAGACAGGAGCGTCCGTCCCTTCTTGTATCAAAGATAGAACTTCTTCTATGAATCAAAAGCAAGCATCATAAGGTGGCTCATTCGACTATGCACAAAAGCGGCATTTTACTCAATTAGAGTCACAGAGATTGTCGAGTTTTCAGGTGAGGTCATTGTTGTGAAT
>Ga0058701_10004993_pt1 | contig 10903 bp, 7 predicted proteins | sample AgamicOrMae_FD_97039 | JGI IMG/M metagenome (GOLD analysis project Ga0058701, IMG submission 97039) | Agave microbial communities from Guanajuato, Mexico - Or.Ma.e | ecosystem: Host-associated > Plants > Phyllosphere > Phylloplane/Leaf | place: Guanajuato, Mexico | collected 2012-06-04 | reverse complement strand
AAATTCATTTAAAAATTTTTTTTAAGCGTTTTAGCAATTTTGGGTACCAGTCCCCTTAAAGAGGAACCATAGGTTCCAAAGGAATGCCGCAAATTTACTCACAATTTATCGTTGAGCCAAAATGATTTTTTTATCTGATTTTGCAAGACTTGCAATGGCAATATCAGCCCAAAGAATTAAATTTTGGTCACAACTTCGTCACAAATACGGGTCTTCAAACCGATGTAAGCCTAACGTGATCGCAGATCGAAAAATCGCATCATATCGAAGACTATCATAAGACATGGAGCAACGATTGCGTTGAGCTCGATGGTAACGGAGACTCTACTATATTTCCCACTCTTTAAACTGTAATCATAATCATGAGGAAAATATGTATTCTTTCAAAATGAACTCTCACCGCTGCCGCCCTGAAACAGCTAGAGAATTGGGGAATTTTATCGTAAACATCTAAGTAATTTTAAAAATGTTCCAGTGACTTAGCTTCTACTCAAGGTCCAATCACCTCTCAAAAGTCGATTTTGCATAGTTTTTTTTTTATTTTTTAAAAGAAAATCCTGAATTAAATCGCTGGAAAAATAATTTACTCTGAATAATTTAAGCAGTGAAGGGTGAAAAAAAGCCTCGAAACTGTGCGAAAGAAAAAAGAAGTTATTCCTGAGCCTTGATAATCTTGTTCTCCTGGAATTGCGGATGAAGGGTTGCTTTTCTGTGAGGAGGTCACCGCCCGTCTTTGTCTCGCACTCCGCGAGATTTATTTATCAAGGAGCGTGACTGGTGACTCCATTCATTGAACCGGATGTAAACAAAGACCGCTTTATGCCGCCGCTGTATGCCGCCGTTCCAACCGCAACCACCGCACTCGCAACCTCAACCCGATCTCTTCGAGTGTCTTAGCTCAGCATCTGATGATGGTATTGCTAAAAATTATCCCTCTTGTCTTTAGTTAGCGCGCGTATTTATTAGTTGCGCGGTATAAATGACGTTTGCGTAGACATAAATACGAGGAAAAGCCTCTATTATGAGGAGCCGTCCGTAATTACGTTACTCTATACGGCAGGACCACTTCACCCTAGCCAAAATTTTATAACCAATTTAAAAATATCTCATTTTACAAAATTTATATTTGAAAAATTAAAAAAAATATTGTAAGTTTCGTAGAGTAACAAAGTTTTAGCCTCCCCGGGTCTCCTTCGAATTACTGCGAATTACGATTTTTCGATTTTCCCTGGTCATATAGAAAATCGCGGGGCGAAGTTGCTAAAGCAGGTTTCGGAGCGCTGATCTGAGAGCAGCACCGTGAGAATGGGTAGGACAGGCCCACGTTCCGTCTAACCGGTGTTTACAGGTGTTATATTTCTGAACGTCGGCTATCTTGATCGAGCGAAAATTTTGAAAGGGACGGTAAATAATCTAGGGGAACTGGAAGGGCAAACGACGCGGACGGGAAGAGGTTGGAATTTCCGTACGGTCCCTCCGGGATGACGTCATATTTTTCGCACTTCGATTCCCATCATGTCGACGATGACATTTCAAGTATTTTTCTGCGAATATCGTTTATTCCTGCTACCAGGCTTTTTATATCTTGTGCTGGACTTCGGACTGGAGGTCATATCGTCACTAAAAAGGTTTTAATAATAATTTTTAAAAAAATACGTTTCAGAGCATTTGATTTTCCTGGATTTAAAAAAAAAATAATGTACTACACTAAGTTTTTTTATTTTTTTATTTTTTTTTTATTTTAAGAAAGAAGAAAAAACATCACAAACGTGTAGAGCTGAAATTCCGTAAAATTATAGCCACGTTTTGAAACTTATACCATCACCGCCTTTTGAAATTCTCCAAAGTTCATTTTGTTATCAAACGTATCGCAACCTTGTTTTCTTGATTCATCAAATCATATCCACTTCCTTTTGTGACGAAAATTTTGTCCTTCAGCAATCACGTTTTCTTCCTGTCATGGCAGCGGAAATCAGATTACCCTCATTTTCTGGAAAGCCATCACTAGGAAATCGGGAAAACGCAGTCAAACATTAAATTTACTCATGCGTTGTACTTTTTGTGTTCAGTACTTGAGGATACTCGTTGTCAGTGAATGGGTTAAGGATGTAAACTTAAAATGAGGAAGTTCATGCGGAAATGGTAACCTGGGCATAACTTACACTGCCTTGTTTAGACGCGAGCGAATACGCGCAACTCCTGCGTTCTGAAAAAGACCAGTCTATATTTTTTCGCGAATACATCTCATTTTTCCTACGTTACTTATACATTGACTAAACGCCTAAGATAGCTCAGCGACAATTGCGGAGATGATGCACAGGGTTATAAATTTTAGTCCATAACTTAAAGAAAAACCATCATCGCGTTAAACTTTTTAAAAAATGTGTTTTTATCTTATGATACTCTTAACTAGGGCTTCAGCAGTACTTCATCTCACTTCAACTTGGAAATAAACCTATACAGAAACAGAGGCGGTGTTTAAACGAATGCTTGAAATTTGCTTACTGTGTTTTTCTCCGTGACTGATAAAATATCTCATCGACGTTTTAACGTCTTTCTTCTCTCAAAAACACTGATATAAAAGAAAAACGTTCGAAGAGAGTTATTATGTCTTTTTAAAAATATTTTTTGTAAATCTGGGATTAAAATATATTTAAAAAAAGGTTTTAAAAATATGCGTAGGAAAGACACTATTAAAAAAAATAAAAAAATCGAAGACCGGCAACAGAAGAATTGCACTGGTGCATGCATGCCTTTCCGATCTTCTGAATCGGTCCCGTCCATTCCTTTGACGATATTTCGTCGAAGCGAGTGACCTCTCCCTCACTCATCAGCGTGTAAATCGACCCCTCTCCCTCCCGCAGTAGTCCCCCCCCCCCGCAGTAGCCCCTCCCCCTCCCCTTGTGGTGCACGCAGGTGATGCAGTCTTACCTGCGTTGCCTCCAGCTGCTGCTACCTTGCACTCGCACACCTTGGAGGAAACGCCGGCCGGCCGGACGACTTCCCTTCTCGCTCCTTCTGCGTGCGTTGAACAAAGACAGCGTGCTCGCGCCGGGTTGCGTGCTTGTCGCCTGCTCCGCCGACGTGCTTGCAGCCCAAAGATGATTGTTCGACCTACTTTGCCAGATTCGATGCGCTCTCAAGTCTATTTTTGTTACAATTTATTTACTGTTATCAATTGTTCTTGATGAATCACCTTTCCCCGAATTCAAACCTTTATTTCTTCATTTTTCTGAGACAAGCGAGTTTTTTTTTTCTTGTGTGATGCTTTTGGTACGGATGCTGATAACCCTTTATTTTCCAAAGTAAACTAAAACGTGCCCTTCAAGCTGTTTGAACTTTTTTAAAAATGAAAGAGTGTGAAAATTTGGCTCTTCTAATGTAACATTTTTTTCCAACTTTACGGCTTTTAAAGGATTATAAATTTTAAAACCATCTTATTGTCCAAAAAAAATGTCTGATGTCTTAATTTTGGTTGGCTCTAAATGGCAACGCTGGGTGATAATCAGGTTATCTTTCCACGCGAAAGTCATATGCACGCATGGAAGTCCTTCTCCATGATGCACGTAACCGTCGTAACCCAATGTTATCTTACGTATCTGTTTATTCTTTCTTCTTTAGCAAAATTTCACTAAATTTTCCCAACAAATAACCTAATTTTAAAATTCAATTAGAACTGAATTTCTATTTTTTCAAAATTTGGGAAAGTGAAGTGAGCTTTTTTTAAAAGTCGATCTCCTTTAAGAAAATAATAGTTTTTTTTTCTTTTTTTACCTCAATAAATTTCTTTCTGCTCTTTTTTTAGGAGCGAAATGTTTTTGGTCTTGGTGGAGTTAAGACAGTAAGCTATAGCCTAGTCCGTGTGTGCATACGTGACAATAAGGGGTCGTCCTTAAACAGCATTATGGATCGGGGGTAAGAGGGCATTATTCACGCTTTTCCGCTATCGTCGAGGCGACTAAAGATGGAACCACGGAGAAAACTATTTTCCATGGCAGACAACGTAATATGCAACCTCTCAAAATAATATACAATGAGCACTATGAGCAGTCTCTTCAATTTACTGTCCCCGACCATCCATTCCGGCACCGAAAAACGTAAAGCCCTAGGAAGGACACATAGGCAGAACTAGTGACTCTTGCTGTGTTATTACCGCATCTCATCAGGAAGCAAAAGAAAAGAATGTGAGGAACAACATCGGACCTCCTTCGGTCCCTAGCGAAGCGAGAGCTCTGAAGTTACATACGACGGCCACACCACCGCGTAGCGCGTAGCGATGCCACGCAAGGACACCTAATTGTCGGTCTCGGTAAGTTTCCCAGCTCACATTGAAGGTTTCTCAAGTAGCTAACGGACCGGGGCCACAGTGCTTTCCGAGAAAAAATAGTTAAACCCTTGGCGAAATCCGATTTGCTCCTCGAAGGAACGGTGCGTTTAGCCCGAACGCTAAGCGGATTGCCTTTGTTCAGTGTTGCCAAATTTCTAACGCCGTTACACTTAAACGCGGTTTGCCTTGTAATTTTTAGAGATAATTTAATGATCGACCCCATTTTTGGACTGTTCAACTCGAGAGCGATCCAAAACATACCCAACTTATTAGGTTATCTCAGATGGTTTCCGAGTTAATCACGACTAAAGTTAGTGAAATCTTCAAATCTGGCAACACTGCCTTTATTTATCAGTTTGCGACGAAATTTCCGCTTTTACTTTACCCTTTCCTTTGCTACTTTTCCCGTAACTATGTTGCCTATGTGATTAGGACAAATATCGGGGTGATGTTTTCCCCTTAAAATTACTGCAGAAATCGCCTAAAAAACTGGACGGAAAAACACTGCATTCATATTTTTATTTCATATCAGCATTTCCTCTCCCTTCGAGAGGAAAACTACACAGTAAAAACTAAACCCTGTTTCACACCTGTTTTGGGTGTGAAGGTGAAGCTGAGAGAGCGTAATTTATAGTTATTTTGTAGATAAACCTATCAACAACCATGTCAATGAAAAGGTCTCGTCGAGAGCTCTCCATTGATATGGTTATGCATAAGGATATCTTTAAAAATAACTGAATTACGCTCTTCCCCTGTGTTACCTTATTCATGCCTAAAACGGGATAGTTTTTACTGTGTAGCTTAAGAGGAATACGTTCGAGGCGATACTTTTTAAAAAGACGATGTATCATCATTTCCAGAGTATTTCTCTTCATTTCAAACATTTTCAAATAATGCTTTTAGTGCGCACTTACTAAAATCCTTGATATTTTCATCTTTGGAGACTTGCACGCAAGCTACACGGAAATCGTTAAAAATTATTTTGAACTAGGGTAATATTGACCGTACGGTAAAATTGAAATTTGAGAGGCTGCGTATGTGCTCTATGAAAAATGGTTTTCTCCGTGGTACCATCTTTAATCGCCTGGCCGACAGCGGTAAGGCGTGAAAAATTCCCTCCCCCCTCGTTCCTTAAAGTGTCCTCGTTGTTTAAGAACGACCCATTTAACCTGATCGGGATATCGTGAAACAATCTTCTTACGGGATTTTTATCCCAACGTTATCGTCCATAGATAAGCCTACTGGGAACTGCACTTGTCGCATTCCTCTTCCATCAGCTTTCGCGAAAAAGTCACCTTTACCACCAAACCTGACGTAACAAAATCTTACTTCAGATAAACCCAACTTATTATCCCTGCACTTAAGCTGTCTTAACATATCTCAATCTTACACAAACCTAACCCAACTTAACCTAACCTATTCAACAGTTTTACGAAATATCTTGATCTAGCTGCGAACTCAAAGTCTGTCATTTTACACATTATAAAGAATGTTCGTCTCTGTGGCCATCTGTTTCCAGGCCAACTGCGAATTATTACTTCGTTAGTGTTTTCCCCCAGCTTTCGGTATTTTGGTCTGTTGCTCTTCCCATTGATGGTCCCTTCTTGAATATTTCTGTCCGAATTGCGCAACAGTTAAACTCGCGAAGTACCGGTATGCTGCTGAAGAACTTGCCACGCAAATGTCTAGGACTTCATCCGAGTGGAAAGTTGAATGGGCCGTCAAACGCACGACTCAGCGCGTTAAAGTCTCCGAACGCATTCACGGGCGAATGGGATCTTCTTCCTTTCCAAATGTTCCAGAGCTACTGTTTGAACACGTTTTCGACACTTCTCATAAGCCCAGGTTTTACGTTCAAGTTGGTGAGGTTAAGTTCCTCGCTCCGCTTGTGTGTCGCCAAGCCTGATTCCGGTTACTTCTGAGTGGCCTTTACCATGCCGTTGACTATAGGTTCAATTGCCCTGTGCCTTGCCCCGATGTCACTCCGCTCACGTTCTCGAAGGAATCGTTGGACTCCACAGAAAGTGCCCTTTAAAATCATGCGTGCTTTCGTGACCTTGGCGTAACGTCCGTGTCTCTGTAGTCAGCGGTATTTCGGGGAATGAAACGGTGTCTCCGGTGTGGAACATCTTCGCGGTTTGATGACCTTATCGGCCCGGGCCTCCAGCCCGGTACGACTGTGTGGGAGTGCCCATGCCCTGCCCATGCTTCTGCCCATGCGCCGCATAAAAGACCGGATACTACTCGGCCAGTCCGCGACGGGTGGGCGGGCAGAACCAGCCCTCGCGTTCCGCCGTTCTGCGTCGCCAAGGTTTGCAACGCCGATTCCGATTAGTTTTAAGCTCCTCAGGTCTCGCGACTCGGCACGGAAACCTAGCTGATTGACCACACCTGAATGCATGAGTCAACCTGAATCAAAATTCAAGCGGATGATGTAAGCGTCGATGTTACCGCGTGACTACTCCTCTTGCGGTATTGTCGACTTCAAAAATCGCCTTGTGAGAAAGTTTATAAATAGAAGTCCTTAAGCACGACTTTTGGTGTCGAATGCACACTTAGATGTTTGTTTGCAGCGGAGCAGTTACTTGTGAGCCACAGTGAGCTCCCGTACCAACCCAAGCAATCTCTACGAAACCAAACCTTGGTTTAAGAAACCTGAACTGATTAGGAAGAACCTTAACGTAATGCCACCCTTTATCGAAGTAACTTAACCTAACTTTACCGAACCTAAGCCAGTATAACCTAACCTGATATTGAGCTGTGGCCCTAAGCAATTTACAGCTCTACACGAAATCGATGTCTAATAAACGCGTCCAAGATATCTAGACCTTTACCTTCCTTCAAATAGACCCCAAATAGAAGTTTCTAAGTTCCGTCGCTTGGGCCTATCCGGCGTGAGACATATAGCATTGCAGCACCATACAGGTATGCTCAAACACCTTGGGCCAAAGTTGCTGGTAAAACTGGAGAATTCGATATACTGAGGATTACTTTCTATAAGGGATAACTATTCAATGGGTGCGCCATTTAGGTCTTCGAGGTTTCGGGTTCCAGCCGAGCCTCAACACTGTTGACATTTCGCATCACAAGGCTTGCTGCCTGCGACACACGAACTATCCAAAATCATCAAGGTTGTAACAATTACCGGAATTTTACTGCACGCACGCAACAGGTGATCAGTTTTAATTACGCACTCTTCTATTCGATAATCGCTTGTACGCTCATCAAGCCAATTGGGGAACATCTATAAATAACCCAACATGACCTTATTCTCGGCAGGGAACATACTTAATGAACCACCTTAAATATAGTGCAGCACACTCAAATTTCCTCCTGAATGTGCTACGACACGGAAATGCACTTTGCCTTTTTTTCATTCTGGATTTCCACCCTGAACCTTTCGCTACAAGATTCGGATTGACGCGAGCGTGTGCGTTAGGTTAACCTAGCTCGAGTTGGGTTTACCTAGGTTAGGTGGCGTTGTGCCTCGCTCCGCTCGGTTTATTGGCGACAGCAAAGGTGGAAACAAGAGGTGGAAATTGTCATCTTTCAAATTTACGGTGCTGAACGTGCTACATGAATGCGTAGCGGCATGACATGTAGTGCACCAAATGCCGCACTGGAGCATCTGGCTTTCAACGACGTCAAGAAACAGACGGGAGAAGAAGAAAAAAAGAAGGAAACGGGAAGGGGGAATCGGTTAATCTTGTGGGTGAAAGAGGAGGAGGATGAATCGGTGCACCCCTGTCTCGCACGCGTAATTAATTCAGGTTCCTGTAACGACTTATTGAAGAGCTCGAGTGTTTTCATGAAGCAAATATTTGCGGCGTTATCATTTTGATACGAGGCTTGATCAAACCTCTCCAGGCTGATAAGATATTGCGACGCGCGCCGGTAGACAAATCACGTCACAGGTCATCTTGGCTGGCGCTGGCCGGCTTAAAATGTCAGAGCAATGCAGGATGCATGTTGGGGAAAAAAAAGGAATAAGAGAAGCCTGATCCCAAGGGTCAGGATCAACTCCAGAACGGGCGGCGCGCCGGAGCGCAACAAGCGGTGCCCAGCTCGGTCGCTGCCCCCAGAATCCCTGAATTGAACACTTTAGTTCCAATTCAAAACGGGGAAGGTATCCAAGGTGGCCTAGGTCGTGCCAGACGTGGGCTTCCGCGGGGAGGAGAGGCAAGGTGAAGGAACACAACATCGGTTCCCAACAAAAGGGTGGAGGGGAAGCGAACCGTGCAGGGACAGTGGCTTCCGTCGTCATGGCAACGCTCTCTCGGAAAAGCCTTCACGCATTGCTACCAACCGCGCGGATATTCGCGCCAAGAAAAATCTCCTATTTCTCGGTGTCCAACAACGAAAGACACCGTGATGAGCACTGGGCTTTTTCAGTAAGCCGATTTTATTAACTGGATACTATTTTAATAAGCTGTTTCAACGTTTTGAATGATTGAGTGTGGCGTTGTTAGGTTGTTTCGTGCTCGACTCGCTACGGGCTGGGAAGGGTGCTCGGCTCGGAGAGGGAGAGGCGACTTCTGCCGAGTGCCGAGCCGAACTGAAAATAGTTGACAGCTAGCCAGAGACGGAAAAGGTGGCAGATGTCCTACAGTGAAAGACGGAGCTTCGAGTGGATTTGAGTCACTCGTAACAATGGATAAAGCCAGTAAAATGTTTCGAAGGTGATTATCAGAGTGAAAAGTGTTAACCGTGTAATTTTTTGGTGATTCTGTGGTGAAATGTCATCGTGTTTCTGCCGCAAATATGGATACCGTCATGTGAAGAAACACGTCGGGACTTGTTTACAAATGGAACCGTCGGAGAAAATGGTCGGATTTATCCAGGAATAGTGTTGGGATTACTATTTTTGGCGAGACTGTAGGGTCAAATATATTTCTAAACCTCTGTATTGGTTATGATAACTAGAACGATCGGAAATAAGTATTATAAATCCATCAAATGTTGAAGATTTCTTTGTCTCATTCACGATGTAAATATTTTTTTATTTTTTTTCCGTAATTTTAAAAATGTTAGAAAAAACAAATTGTACCCTTTAAAATTACAATTACTTTCTAAAATCTGATTTTTGAATTTTTGTGGCTTGAGGATTTATAGTCTTGCTACACTATCTCATTTCAGGTTGATACTGTGGAGTATGAAGAGTTGTTTATAAAGTCTTATTTTTAATTTTGCAGGAGTAGCGTAAGATTACGAGCTCTCAGTGGGGGACATAGTGAGCTCAACTTAGTAATATCGGAATTAGCAAATTTACGAACATGCTTCAAGTCCTGGTCTAAAGCTCAACAAAATGCCACAGATGAAATGACAAAGTGGGGCCAAACAGAAGATAACAGAGCACTACGTCAGACATTTGCTCATTTACAAGAGCTAAATGCTGTGTGGACTGAAGTTCAGAATGAATTTTCAGGTCAGTTGCAGTCAGATGACAGCAGGTTTAATAAAGGCCTTTTCTTCATTCAGACCTATTGTACAAATGTCTTCTCTTACAGAACACATGAAACAGTGCAAAGGACAATTCCAATTGATATTAGAAGGAGAGAAAGAGGTGGATGCCTGCAGAAATGGTTTAATTACTTGTGAACAAAATGAAGAAAAATTAAAGAAGGAACTCCAAAGAGCCCAGAAAAAAGGAACAGCAGAAGAAGTATTGCTTATTTCTAAGAAACTTGAACAAGCTGTGCAAGCTCGTGCAAGAGCAGAATATAACAGTAAGTGCTCTGATTTATGCTTCACATTGACTGTAGTTCATGATCTTGGTTTTTGTTCCTAATTGTTAAATGATTTTTTTTTTCAGTGGCCGATATTATTCGTGAAAAGGAGACCATGAAAATGGTATTAGTTAAGAGAGGCCTGCAACAACTGGCTGCTTCATACCTTGAAATGGCGCATAAATGTAGTATAGTCTTTGAAGCAAATCATTATGTTACCTCAACATTGCCTGACATGGATGATGAAAATATTCAAAATGTGAAGTGTGGAGGTAAGTAACATAGACTGCTGCCCTTAACATTAAAGTATTTTAATCTCTCTAGTGTCAGAAGGTGAAGTAGAAGCCTAAAACAAGAGAGCTTAGCTCTACAAATCAGAAGCAAACTTACCTCTGTGCAATTTTCTGTCTTTGGGAAAAACTAAAATTTCACCCGCCAAGAATTCAAAATTATATGCCAAAACTTTAGCCACTGTTCTCATGTGTTGAGATTTTTAGTCTGAGCTACCATAACTTGAAATATTTTAGACATTGTCAGACTTTGTTAATAGTTTTTTGAGTCTTATTTTGAATAAATCCAACAGGTTTCAAATTTTTCAAAGCAGAAAAAATCTCTTGAAATTTTGAAGTTCTGGGGGTAAAAAATCCAGGGATATCTGCAGTTGTTTGTTTTCTAATTTTGATCTCTGCTTAAAAAGAAAAAAAAATGCCTAAAATGTGTTCAAAAATAAAAAGGGGAAGGGGATAATTTGCCAATATTTGTACCAAACATTATTAGCACAGATATTTGCATGCAAAAAGCAAAGGCAATATATTCACTATTGGCTAATCTTGTTTTTTTTTTTTTTTTT
>Ga0058701_10004992_pt1 | contig 10903 bp, 10 predicted proteins | sample AgamicOrMae_FD_97039 | JGI IMG/M metagenome (GOLD analysis project Ga0058701, IMG submission 97039) | Agave microbial communities from Guanajuato, Mexico - Or.Ma.e | ecosystem: Host-associated > Plants > Phyllosphere > Phylloplane/Leaf | place: Guanajuato, Mexico | collected 2012-06-04 | reverse complement strand
GTTAATTCAAGATCATGTCGCCAAATATTATCCTAGGATTTGGTGACAAAAATACAAATGTGTATTTTGGAAGCCGATCTTATCACTTTGACTTCCCCCCAAAAAAAAGGCTAAACTACCCATGTATAGTAAGCTCCCTTGTGAATTTACCCTTTTCACCAAAACAGCAGAAACTACCCATGGATAGTAAGCACCCGAATATAGTACGCACCCGGGTTTTTAGGACCAAAATTGAGACAAAAAAGTGCGTACTATAGACGGGAGAATACGGTATATGTATTAAAAAAATGAAGTATCTTCTACATAAATGGAACAATCTAGTCTCTTCCAGCAGTTTTCACAAGTGTCATAAATCAGTCCAAAATCGGCGGCAAGTCAAATTCTAAAGACAATCTATCTTTAGAGCTACGACCAATACGTTAAGAATACCATTGGCGTATTAAAGAGAGGTTATCACACATGATAACAAACACATGGATATACAAAATTTATATTCTAACTCGTTAACAGGTTCAGATCATTTAAGCATGTTAAGTATCCGCTACGAGTATTAGAGTCTGGCCACTTCGTTTTCTCGCTTCATTGATTAACTATTAACAAGAATTGTCAAGAAGGCTCTGCTTCAAGAAATGGAGACGCTTAATTAACGAGGTAATTTAGGTCATCGAGTAGAAAGGAGGCTTAACTTCAAGTTAAAGGCTGGTGTTAGATTTACCCTGTATAATCAAATAACCCAAACTCAACTTAAATCCTTGGAAATAAAAAGTAGTATGACATAAAATTATCAAGGTTATTTGAAGATAAGAGTATTACAACTATCTGTAGCTAACAGGAACAATAAAATTTGGCCTTTCGCATACAAGTTACACTTATCAGAAGTTTGCGATAGCTTTCAAGTAATTTTCTCAATTGTAAAAAGAAATCGATTAACACTTGGCTTTCATCTCATGATTACTCTTTTTCAACAACGGACAAAGAAACGAATAAACACACTGCCGGCTGTTGGCGAGCCCCTGTCAACGCGACGATAGGCAGCACGCATCACTCCCGTGTGTCACCATTGCCGCGCATTCGTTTCAAGGGGTTCAACAAAGAGACGAAATTCTTAGAAACCAGCGGACCGTGATTTGAAAATTAGCACGTCTTCATTTCGAAATCGATATTCTACAGCGTAGAAAATCATTACTCTGTTTTGAATAATATTCTTCACTTACGCGTTGAAAACGCCGTGGTATTGCGGTTTTTCAACAGAACTCTTCCCTGAGAATACTTGACTTTTCATTTAAAACAATGTAGATCGACATTAGAAAAAATATCGATCAATACTTTGCAAAAAAAAATGGGAGCCGACAAAGTTTTTAGTTTACTCTGAGCTAACAGCAAAAATTTTACTAAAAAGACATAAATGCAGTAAAAAACTTTGGTTTTGAAATAAACGGTCGAGAACAGCTGATAGGGATGAAATAGGCTGGAACCACCTCTTGATACAGCGCTGATGCAACACCCGAAAAAAATGGAGGGATAATTTACTAATTTTCGTTCTTGATACAGAATAGAACTCTCAACGTCACCTCGTAAATCCTCACCGAAGCACTATAACTTAAAGAACGAAAATGGAAAAATAAACGAAAAGGGCTTTATCTATCTCGGATTATTGTCAGGTATATGCGTTCGTCGATACGCAAAATAGTCAAATTGGACAATATCAATGCCACCCCACTGTGTTCACTTTCTTGAGACGCTCAAAATTTGAATGAGAGAGACGACTGGGTAAGCCATATCATGAGATTCATTACATGTCCAGTCTTAAGATACTACCGGGTAGAAATTTAGGCTATGAAAATTGTACAGTCATTAAAAAAAGAATGGCCCGCACTACGTACTGATACGTTCAGACACAAGACAGATCTTCTAAAGAAATGTAATTCCTTGATAAGAAACTAGACATAGTATCAAGAGTATAGAGGAATAGGTTGTGTCTGGCCACTCAATATTTTTCAGGAACATTGCAAATTTCAAAGATGGAATTTTCTACCTCGTGTTCTACCTTAGTTCACCTAAGTTTTACCTAACCGGCTAGATTAGGCAAAACTAGGTTAGGTCATGTCCCTTAAGCCTCCTTCGCCAGCGTTCCGCTTGGCTACCGCAAATTCGGCTAACTTCTCCGCCGAGAACCAAGTGCATCAGGCGACCGTTAGGTTAACTTAGGCTAAGAGCCTTCGCCCCGCACTCGCCTTGCTCGGCTCTTCCACGAAAGATAGAACAAAACAGGCGGGAAATTCAACCTTTCAAATTTACAATGAGGGACATCACATTTCTCTACTCAGGACTCACACAAGGGTCACACTTATCGCGGAGCAGGCTAACCTTTGCCGCCGCATGTCCTCCACCCAAACTACCATCTTTACCCATCACAGCACTGCTACTAATATTAGAGCGTCACGTCCAGCACTGAGTTGACTGAAAAAACAGCGCACTTGGATCACTCTGTCCCCCGTCCTTCCACCGGTGTAAATTGTTATCAAAATACGAATTACCATGGCAGTCATTTCTAATGGTCCGAAACTTGAAGGATTGTCCTAAGGTTCAAGGATCCACAAAGGAAATCATGATGTAGCGAGTCCCTTTCGTCACCAGAAGACCCTCGTGGAAGTGCGTTAGTCGACCCGGGTGCATAAGCATCCATCCTGGCTTCGAATCCGTCACGCTGCAGTTATACCTCAGGAAACGGCAGCCACCGCCCTGCAAAAATAAACGTACGTTCTACAGTAACAAACGCGCTTTAAATCGTGCTATACACTTAAAAAAATCATGGAGGGTCGTTGTACTACTTAAGACTTTGGTGGCGTAGTCAATATGGCGAATATTTTGCCGCTACGGCTCGGGTAGGTTGGCATAAAAATAAGTTATAGGTTTTGGGACTATGTTGAGAAAGGTTTCAATTCCGTAATGTTTAGTTGAGTGAGGTATGGTTGAGTTAGAGTTTGGTTGGTTTAGAGTTTTCTTAAGGTTTGATTGAGTTACGGTTTAGATGACTAAGGGTATGAGTTAGGTTTGGTCTAGGGTGAGGGAACGTTAGGTTAGGTTTCTCCAGCAGGAGTGTAGTGAGGGTATCATTTGATACTTCCGACTAAACGTCAGGAAGAGAAAATTGATTGCACTTTGATTGCGTACTAGAGAAACATGGGGAGCCGGCCTCAAAGACTGATTCTAAGCTATTTTAGGCTTACCTCATAGTCTACCCCAGCTCTGTTGAGAGCTAAGTTTATGGTGTACGTTGAAGAGTCGTGGTGCGGCCTGAGAGATGGTTGCTCATCCGGCCTGTACCTCACCACGAAGTTCATAATGGATCGCGGTGGCTGCAACAATCACGTTACAATTACTTTCCGATTTCTCCAAAATTCTATCAGGCGCTTCTGATTGGTTCTTCACGGAAAATTTCACTGAAATTTAACAGCCGACCGACATTGCTGCCGTGATATTCGAACCAATCAGGAGAAACCACAACCTTGTCTCCACGACATTCTTGCACCCAATCCTGCCCATTAAATGATCTTCAATCTTCCCTCAAGTTCATAGTTATCTTTTGCGTTGATAAAATAAACTAGTAAGACAAGCTTAAACTTAAATCAAGAGAACAAAACCACTTTTTTTCAAAGATATTTTTTGTTAAATACTTTAGCGATCTCGAAAGTGAGCATTTAGCATGAATGGGGTTAACGTCGACTTTTATATCTCTACAAGCTATTGAAGCATGCGATTACTCAGCTATAAGCCTCTTTTTTCTGAAACATTAAAAAAATAGATATCGTAGTTCACCCGACAATCTGAGTGAATACGCGTAAGTGAACGAGTCAATATCCGTTGCGTACCGCAAAAACAGACGCTAGCGGAGCAGACTCTTAAGTGAACAATCTTGGGTTCAAACCTCAGCGGCTGCATCGAGATTTTATTCATTCGCCTGTCAACTGTCGGGTGAAAAACGATCGCTACGAAAACATATGATACACATAACATTTTACATGCAAAAACCGCTTCGTGTTAGCTACATGCGACAGAAAAAAGCTACCACCTTCACATGTAGCGTAATCTACGTCGTCTTACTTCTTCAAAGCCCAAAAAGACGCTTAGTTGAAGAGGATGGACGAACTCAAGGAGGAATTCGTCCCACATTTGGGCCAGCCCAACTTGTTTCATGTGGATATCCCTGGTCGGGACGGCCTCGTAGCCTCCTTCGAGACGGGGATCCTGGGATAGCCACGATAACATGCACCAGGACAGTTAGTAAACATGCTTCAAATCCGACAAAAAATCACACCATGCTATCCAAAGTTTGAGGATTTCAATGCTAGCGTTGTAGTTAAAAGCGAAGTAAAAAAAAAAAAAGGTTGCAAAGGTCTGTACGGCCATCCCCCGGCCTCACGTCTTCCAAATTTTCTAAGAAGTTATTCGATTCTTTTTTTAATAACATAACGAAATTACAGTCCCGGCCGAAAGAATCTCTTTGAATTTTATATTTATCAATAATTTTTTTCCGCGTAAAAAACTGTGAATTTACCCTTCCATTTTATAGACGCGCTTCTATGTTTTCAAGGTTGGAAATCTGGGGAGATCGTTGATTGCAGTTACAAGGGGGATACCAGCAAAGAATACTTGAGTAGTATAAATCAAAATTGCATAAAGAAAGCAATTTCCAAGCTAACAATAAGTTTAAACCAAAAAAGTCAAAAATTTAAACCACATACTTTTCGCATTAAGGCTAACAACTTTTGTAATTTTAAGGAAAATCAGCGAGGACCCAAAATTTAGCTCTACAGAACCCCGGCAAGTTTGAATTGAAGGTCGCGATCAATCCGTGTTAGTCTCGGAAAGAAAATGAAGGCGTTAGAAAGAAAACAACACAAAAAATGAGGCAAGCGATAAATGAATCAACCCATGCAAAATCGGGAAACAAGCAAGTAACGTTATCCTTGACCTACGTCATGTTTATATCCTATGAAAAGTTTTTCCTGCATCTCCCGCACGTACAACCTTAGGAAAGTAAGCCATTGCTTTTCCAATCCGACCTGATTCATGTGAATGTCCCGAGTAGGGACATTTTCGTAACCGCCCTCTAAGCGGTTGTCCTGTAGACAAAGCATACCCACTCTCATCATGTGACACACATTAGAATAATCTGTTTCTTTCGCGCGAGAACACGACTAGACCGAGTCTCCGATTTCTTCAAGAAAAATAAATAATTACTTAATTTACAGAAAAATCCCGAATTCATGTCGAGGAAAAGTCATTGGAATCATACATTTCCTTTAACCGGTACTAACAATTGATATCATAACTGATCTGGAATGATTGTTAACTGATACTTTCACTTAAAGTTATAAGTTGACTTACCTCGTTCTTCCCGCTAGACCACTGACCATAATTTTCCATAATTTCTATTAGCTCTTTACAGAATCGTTCTGTGGTCACTGGGAATCGGTACACGTCAGGACACGGCTGTAAAACAATCAGTCTCCATATATTCCTAAATTTCTAACGCTATCTAGACTCTGCTCTATGGCTGACACCCTAAATTTCAAGGGTGCGTGGTGTGCCTCATCCGCGGCAAAGCTGAGAGGAGCGAGACACAGCGCACCTGACCGCACGTATTGTTGCCAAAATGCTCACGAGTCTTACCTGTTCAATTTTGGCATCGGGTTTCAGAGAGTCTGCGAAGTCTGGATGTATGTATCTCAATTCCCAGTCGTATCGATTCTCGATGATCTGATAGACTTCCGGGTGTTTCCGGGTCAAGTCAAAAGTCTCGGGGTTCACCAAATGGCCGAAGGTCTCTCGGTTTGTCACCATCATAAATACTCCCTAAACAGAACAAGGTCGGAATGAGAACCCGCTCATAGCACGCTTTCCTATAACTAGTTCATTTGCTAACCTTTTCGAGCAAGTTGTGGCAGAACGCCATATCGGGGTCTAACGAGGGATGGCTGTAAATCGAACTTAAACTATGATTTGCTAGAGCTGATATGTTCAACACGTAACAACTGCTGATGAATGGCACGTTCCATACTCCTCTGAAACAAAAATTAAAAGACAAAAATTAGTCTGTCGTTAGTATAGACTTCGATACAGATTTTTTTTTGTCAAAATCGTTTGTAACACGGTTGGTTGTAACAAGCCGCGGCCTTCTAGGGCTCGTTAAAGATTTTCTGTATGTTTCTAACGTAGTTTCGGAGGGAATTTAATGAGGTAAAAAATAAATCAGGGTTCATTCGAGAAAGATTCCGAGTAAAATGGAGGGACAGTAGGTGACGGGCTGGCCCGTGGGCCGACGCCCAAACCACACCAATTGAATGATTGCCATGGCTGCATAATGTGCACTAGCTTCATCCAACATTTGTCCTCAGGTTGTTCAAGGGCGAAATTCCCTCTTTACAACATGGCTACCCCTCCATTGGACCCCAAGCTAACTACGCAATTCGGTACCTTAAGGGCTTCCAAAACAGCGCCAGATAAGTCGCACTTCCAGATTCGAAAACAACTCTTATCGCGAGTTAGAATTTTAATAAACGGTTGTTATGAAATCGAAGATTCGGAGGATAAGACGTTGACCTTAAAGTAACGCTGTATGCATTAGGTATTGGAGGAGGAGTTAGGGAGGGAGGGGCCAATGAGTCTCCTGAATCTACGTGATGAACGATTTCAAGTCAAAAAGAGATTTAGATGTTCATTTAAACTTCTACGAACAAATTTGAAGGAGAAGCTTAGATCTTGTGTAGCTGATCCACAGCCTATCAACTCAGACCTCATAATTATGTAATGATTACAACATGATATACGTCCCAAAATTTCGCGAGAACATTCGCCTCGTCAACTTTCGCGATAAAAATCGAAGTTTTCCCGAATTTTTAACTATACGCACGAGCTTTTGGCATCTTCCCGTAGATCGTCGCCACTGTGCAACTCTCAAGAAACGCGAAAACTATCTAAGCTAAAAGTTGAAATAAGCGCTATTTCTTTGGAGATTCGGATGTGTGCGAATCGATCAGCAGATGGAAATATTGTGTCGATGGGGTGGCCCAAACTTTTCTGTTCTGGTATATGCTAAAAGCACAGTCAATCGGCTAACATAAAGGGATAATAGGGGGGCGGGGAAGGGACGAGGTGAGGGGGGGAGCGTTGGAGGGGCGCCCAAGCAGGATGTACAGCGGGGGGACAAAGGGGTAGGGAGGGGGCTGTGATTGGTTTGTCTTTCCACAAACATACTGCACTCCACAGTGACATCAAGTCGCCAGTGCTCACTTTCCCTTTTTTCTGACACATTTTTTCTGGGGGAAAAAACGGTTTCTAAGCGAGCCTATTCGTGATTACGTTTTTATGGACCTTCGTTAAAGCGTGTGTTTGTGTTGAAAAGAGCGACCTTAGAAGTGACTACAGGTAAGAAACGCCGCAAGTGTAGTTTAGGTTTTTAGCTATATTTAATGCCGTTTGATAGAGATGACCGATCTTTAAACACCTTTTACAACCTATGCAAACGCTACTTGTTTTTTCCGGCATGATTTTTTTCATGTTTGACTGATACACATGCATTGCGTTTTTTCATAAAAATATATGATTTGGCGTTTTTTGATCGCGATGTTTTTAATACCGTTAACAGAAGAGCTTTTGCATGGTTTCATACGAGATCGTAACGAAGACAAATCTAAATAAATACATAAATTAGCACATTGACAATCACTTATTCATTGTTGGCAATGTACCCGCACATCCCTTCATTCCTGATTTAATTGGAATATAAACTGTCAAAAATATACTTGTTCCTAAAAGGCGGAGCAACTTTCTATTGAATGATCAAAAAAATTATTATTTTTTCAGGAAAAAAATGTTTTGATGCATCATCAGTCCTCGCTAAAGAATGCCAACGGAGCGTTGGAAATTTTTCCTGTTTTTGCTGGTGTTGGTAAGCGAATGTAGCGGCAAAGGGCCGATACACAGAGGCCTTGGACCGATGAACTTCAAGCGTCGCTACAGTGACAGGATCCCGAAGCTACCCATCGAAACGAAGGGACAGCCGCAAACGGCCTACTACGAACACAAAGACGTAAGTCGCCGAAAAAAACGCGCGAAATTCAAACGAGCGCAACGATCAAACCCCCTCTGAAAGGAGGCGGCCTTGAAAACGGAATGTCAAACCTCTTGGTTTCAACCTCTCGTCGCCGAGCTGGCAAAGGAAATACCTAAATTTGCCGCCTCCGATTTTATTGAAATTTTAGGGCTTTAAGATAGCGGTATGGAAAGATACCCAAGCCGAAAACTCGCTGCCCGAATGCTTTTTTCTACCTTAAAACAGCGTTACGAATGGAACAAAAGACGTTAAAATACGAAAAATTGACAATATCTTTGAAACGGCTGGAAATATCACAAAATCCTCAAAATTTTAACCATACACGAAAACTAAGATAAAAACATGACAGGTTGAAAATTCCAACTTTCAAAGTCAGTGGTGATTTTCAATTTCCCGCATTTCAGTTGAAAATTAAAAAAAAATAGACTTTAACCCCTTTTTTTCATTTCATTTCATTTTTTTCTATTTTTCAGGGCGCACGTATTGTGAAGTCATCACACTTCGAGCTTGACTACATGCTCGGGAGAAAAATTACTTTCTTCTGTATGGCGACCGGAGTTCCGCGACCTGAAATAACCTGGTTTAAGGACGGTATCGAACTCTACGCTCATAAATTTTTCCAGGTATTAAAGTAAATCAAGTAACGAAAAAATATTTAAAAAAATTAAAACGATGCGAAAATTATTTGGAAAAATCAGCGGGATGCTTGCGAGCTCCTGTGAAAAAGAGGCTAGGCAACAAGCATCACTCCTGTGTGTTCCGGTTGCCGATGCGAAAAATTCCTTTGGAGATCAGAAAACCATTTGCCTGGAACGAGTTGACCGTCAGTGAAGAAAATCGATGCAAGATGAAGGCTTACAAGAGAGAGCTAATACATCAACGATAAATTTACAAATATCTGCAGTTCCCAAAGAAACTGGGGCTGTTTATTGGGCACAAAACATTTACGTCTTCAGTATACATAGCTCATGCATTAAGACGCATTCTCTTGGATTCCATTACTTTTCCGCCTCTACAAACCTTTCAAAAACAAAAATATTCTGTTAAAAATATTGCGAAATCAGCATTTTTTTAATATACAAAAACTTCAACCGTTTTCAAAAAAAGAAAAAAAAAGACCAAAAAAAACGTTTTTTTAACGGTCTTTTTTTGAAGGGTACAAAATGCTCTGTTTACAAGAATTACAACTACTTTATATCTTCTGAATTCCCTAATTACATTTAAAATTAACTTTGTGGGGTTCAAAATCACTAGAGCAGCATGCACTTGGACGGTAAAATAGTTATGAAATCAAATTTGTGTTCCTTACGTATGATTTACAGTTTCCCTGCGTTGCTCCTTTGCAGGTTCACGAGTGGCCTATAGGGAACGACACTATGAAATCCAAGATGGAGATTGACCCAACCACTCAAAAGGATTCAGGATTCTACGAATGTCAGGCGAATAACCAATACGCTGTGGACAGCCGGGGTTTCAGAACGGATTATGTCATATATACATACTAAGAAGAAGACGATTCCAATCTGTGAAATACGCAAACGATCGCATTTTTTTCAGAGAATGTTTGAAGCGAGGTTTCGAGGTTAGAAATTTTATTTCGAACATGTAAGACGTCTTTTACTAAACGTGTTTTATGGTCGATGATCACAATGAGAATAATGTGCACCTGCTTTTCTTCCGTTTTTTAAACAATTGAGATTCTTTTATTCTTGTCTTAGTCTGTACTGTTTCATGATAAACGTTAAAAGTCATATTCAAATGATTAAACAAAAAAAAATTGTCATTAAAGATAATACGTCGCAATATGACGTCAGCCTCCTGCTTTCAATCGAAAAAAAAGTACATAAAATGTCCTCAAAAATCAACCGCATATTGAGACTAATGAACTCGATTTCCTGAAAAGGAGGCTATTTTCACCTATTTGTTTATAAGTGATACAGGCTAAAAAAATAAATAAATAAAAACATAGCGTCTAATAGAGACTTCTGTTTGTAAAGATTTTAGAAAAATCGATACACAAAAAAAAATAAAAAATAAATCGATATCTAAAAAATAGAGGAAGGTAGATATTCTTATTGCCCTCTGATGAAACATGCATTATGGGTGACAAAGCCATGGAGACATTAACAGCTGCTCGTCTTTACGTCACCAAAAAAGCATAGATGGCGAAGGAAAAACTGAAACCTACAATCGTATCGTTTTTATTTCTGGTAAGGAAAATGGAAATGAATAAGTTATATCAGCAAAGAACTTTTATCAAACCTCATTGCTGACTATTAACATTATTTTTGTGACCACCTTTTTTTTTTTTAAGAAATAAAATGACGATACGCACGTGCTGATTGGCAAGAATTTTCTCGCTCGAATCCATCACTTAAACACAACAAAGCGATAAGCGAAAACATACTAGTTAAAAAAAAACTAATACGAAAACGGTGGTAGGATCTCCAACATCAAACAGCAGGTAAGTGAAATAACTCTGCGCCGCATGTTTTAGCCAGGAAAATATGCGAAATTTGATTTAAAAAGCACGATAAAAAGACACCACTGTAATTTTTTGAGGTAGCATTTTCAACCTTTTGGTTTAAATTTGGTGCTACCCTCCGTCGTCAAGCCGAGCGGAGAGGTAGCGGAACGAGGCAAAAGGCATCCAACCTTGCTCAACCTATATCATAAGCAAGCCTCTTGCCGTATACCAAGTTTTGGTATAGTGCCTTGTGCCTCGCTCCGCTATCGCTCCGCTCGGCTGTCGCCAAGCCTGATGCCGCTTACTTCTCGGCGCCC
>Ga0058701_10004991_pt1 | contig 10903 bp, 7 predicted proteins | sample AgamicOrMae_FD_97039 | JGI IMG/M metagenome (GOLD analysis project Ga0058701, IMG submission 97039) | Agave microbial communities from Guanajuato, Mexico - Or.Ma.e | ecosystem: Host-associated > Plants > Phyllosphere > Phylloplane/Leaf | place: Guanajuato, Mexico | collected 2012-06-04 | reverse complement strand
TAGCGGGCAAACTTCTTAACAAGTAATACCGGTTTTTGCGCCTTTCGGTGGCAAGCTACCTGTTACGTTACTGACCGAAAAGAATACGGACGGAGTAGCTCAAGTTATGTTACTTTTTCATTTTTGAAGTGATGAAATTTTTGGCATCCTTTGTACGTTTCCCGAACTTTTTTTTTCTCCCCTCGAAATTCTCGAAGGATTATCGAAATCAGGTATTTATTATCGTTAGCATTGTGCTGAAGTCCTTTTTTTTAGACCGACAAAAGGGAGGGGAGCTATACTGACGACTTATCTTTAATTTCTACCTAAAAAATTGAATGTCTAATATTTAGGTCTGGGCTGTAACGATTCGGCATACACGTTGGAGGTCCCAAAATATCGGTAACCCACTTTGCTTATCAGAGATTTTTCATCATATTCAAGTCGATTATCTCTGAAATTTAGCACTTTCCGAGTATTGTGACACCTGTGACAGACAAAATTATTACTGTCATAAAATATCGCGCGTCGGAATTTCTTGAAGATTTTACAAGTTTGAAAGCATCGGAACAAAAGGTCTACATACTTAAACAAAGACAATGTGACTGTCGACTCAAAAAGGACAGTAAAACAGCCTTATGGGGGTCCTTGCGTTTTACGCCGCCCAAAGTCTCGTCTTCTCCGGCGGATGACCGCGATAATATTTCTTATAAGACCAACCATATTCCCCATGGTGGGATACCCAATTCATTATATTTTATGGCTGCCTTGTTTTCGCTTCTCACAAGATTTTTATTTTTGCTCGCTCCCTTATTTTTACACGAAGTCCCTCAGGACTCCCCTCCGCGGTGCACTCGTAATATGTCGTAAGGTGTAAATGTCTTAAAATTGTAGCTATATCTTTATTTCCGGCTTACAAAGAGATTATCTCTCTTTCCTCCCAGAAAAATAAGTTTAATAAAATGACTTTGATTAAGCAATCCTGTACGGTTAAATATTCGCTTGAAAAAACTCTCACACGTGTTATCAATGTAAGTATGTTTCCACTTGAAAACGTGCTCTGACGACAATACCGTGAAATGGCAGATAATGCACATTATTTTATTGTATTCTGATTTATGTAATCGAACATTATTTTATGGATACTTTTTAGATCTATCGAAATGAAAAAAGTGTTATCATTATTGAAGTACAAGAACATTAACTTGTAGTATTGTTCCGCTCGGCTGTCACAAGCCTGTTTTGCGGCTTACACGTCGGCCGTGCCGCTAGTAAGCCGCGTCAGTCTTGAAATGATACTTAAGGTTCAATGTCATTTTCCTCGCTTCGCTTCACTTTGCGACAAGAGAAAGAAAGCACTACCTTCAGGTGTGATATACGATTGGTGTTTCCCTTTTCGGCTGAACTGCAGATTTCGCGTAAAATCGACGTTTTGCGAATGATTGACAGCATCATGCCTTTTTACTGTCACCTTAAAAAACTGCACTTTCACGCGAGATTCTCATGCTCCAGTAGCCTGCTTACCATAAAACAGGTCATCTTATACGATCTTTAAATTATTTTCCTTATTTACACGTCCATAATGAAGTCCTCGAAGTACATAGGCTTGCCATTAAGATCTGAAAGTAACCTACCTGTAATTCCCCTTTTTTTTAAAGTAGCCTACCTTTATTTCAACTTCTTTTAAAATTGTCGAAAATAAACCGTTCATTAGAGACAAGTTCGAGTACTCCGTTTCTAACCCTTTTTCGGCGTATTCATTTTATGAAAGAAGTCTTGTTTTGGGTGTCCTCCGTGTGTTGCCCCGCCCCTGTATTCTGATCGGCTACGGCGTGCTGGTGAAGGTGTTAATTTTAGCTTCCAAGTAACGATCTTTACAAGTTTTTTTCATACAAAAAAACTAAAACTAGAGAGTTTCTCCCAATGTTCGTGAACCGGTGACAAGGCCCTCACATGTGAGGTCTAAATGACTGGACGCATTTCGTGGGAGCGTTAAAAAAATGATTTTGTCACAGCTTAACAAATATCAGTGACACTGAAAATCGCGGTTTACAACTGTATCTGTTAACAATCATTTTTTGTCGCCTTTACTATTTTCTTGTCACCATTGCTATTATTTTAGTGACTGTAACCGACTGTAACCAAAATTGTCGTCTGAAAATTGTCATTTTAACAGTCATTTTTTTTACGTGTTGAACTTCTCAAATCAAAAAAGCGCAAGGCAGTATTATTTGGTTTCCGTTTTTAAGCACTTATTTAAGCCCGTCGGAATGTTTGTCTATGGAGTTCTAAGCCAGTCCAAGCGTCAAGTGGATTAACCGTAAAGCATTTTTTTTATTCTTTTTTATTGAAACAAGCTTACCCATTAGACACATTTGCAAGGTACTCCCTTTATTTTGAGCAAATATTTTTTCGGGAGCGTTTATTGAAAGAAAACAATAGTGTGTAGTGAAAGTATGACCTTTTTGTGGGTCGATTTTGGCCGGAGGCGATGCGAGTGTGAGTGAGGTAGAGTGCCAGACCCGTTATATAACATCTGGTCGCTCGTTTCCGGCTCCTTAGTTTGAGTCCCGGGAGAAGCTCTTTGTTGACGAATTATGCGTGGAAAGGAGTTGTTTTGGCGGCCGGCCTTGAAATGGGCCATTTCTTTCTAGTATTTTAAACTGTCTCTTTCTCTAAGAAGCGTCGTCGATTATGACGTAAGATTCGTACAGCGCGTTCCTTCACACTGCAAAATCACTGTGTTTATTGTAGTGAACTACAAGCTTGACTACACCGGGGGGCATTAGATAACGCCAAAAACCACAAGCGCCAACGCCGCAAGCGCCAGTCCGTAACCGCCAAACGAGAAAAGTCGCAAACGCCAAAGTTCGTATAGGTTAGGTTAGGTCAAGTTAGGTTAAGTTTGGTTAGGTTTAGTTAGGTTAGGTTAAGTTAGGTTAAGTTAGGTTAGGCAAGGTTAGTATTGCGGTTAAGATCTTTGGCGTTTGCGACTTTTCTCGTTAGGCGGTTACGGATTGGCGCTTGCGGTGTTGGCGCTTGGGGTTTTTGGCGCTTATGACAGCTACCCGACTACACCATAGATTTTATAGAATGCATAACCTTTTATATTCCACCGTTCGTTATCAAACGAAGCGTAGTGACAGGGGAGCGGGGCACAAGACACTTCGTCCACGAGGATATGCGTATCGTTGATCCTAGAGGCCTGGATATACTAGAAAGAAGCCATTGTGGGTACTGGGCGCCGCCATCTTGTTTCCGAAGTTTCTCCGTAAGCTACAACGCATTTAACGGTCTCATAAGGAAAAAAAACAACATTCATGCCCAACGCGTCCTCCCTAGTATATCCATGCCTCTAGTTGACCCTAATGATGTATGGAAGAATTGAACATGGGTGCATAAGTTACGTTTTTACGTTTTCGAAATATCAACAACAGGTTTAAAGGAACTCTCCAGGAAATGTCCGTCGACCGGAGTTCATAATTGTCTACGTAAATTAAAATGTTTTGGTGGGAATAGTTGGTTTTGGCGTGCCGTTTGCTTCCGGGAGACCGACAGTTGTATTTCGCCGGAAGCGGGGATCGAATTTGGGCGGGAAGTTGAATGCGGACGTCGAACGGTTAAATGCAAGAAAACGGAGAGCGACGAAAAGAAAGAGAAGGGCAAGTGAGAGACGGAAATAATGAGCTGTTAATTAGTCCGGGAAGTATTTCGAGGTCGTGATCCTGTAGATTGGACTTAAGCCAGACATTTCCCACCTAACTTTTCATATTTGCGAGAATAGTCATACCAAGGGATAGTGAATTCGCTTAATAAAGTTTGCGAGCGAGATGGTAAGCATCGTTGTTATAGGGAAATGGAACACTGATTAAAACCATACCTTAATAGTTTAGGTACAGTGCTCGAATAGGCAACGAAAAGGGGGGGAGGAAAATGCTTCATTCAGAATTTTCTGTGATTAGGTCTATCGTTAAAATTCAACAAAATATGTGTCGCGCGAAAAAGTGGTCGAAACACAGTTTATCAACTCTTTGGTACTTCCAGTCGTAATTACCTGACAAGGTACTTATCAATTCAGGCCCTTGTTTCTTCCGGTCCAAAGGGCTAAAATACCGCCATTTTCGGCAAGGAGAAATCCATTCTAGACAAGCGAATACCTCGCTAATTATGTTTTTATCGCGAGTTATCTGAGGACACACTATGAACCAGTAATTAGAATCGTGTACTAGAATTTCGCTGTTTTCGGTAAACTGGAGACCTTGCAAAAATTTTTTATCAACATAGCCCTCTTTTTTCATGTTTCGCTCTCATACCAACTTTAAGTTACGGTCAGCGCTTTGTCTTTCCAGCTAGCATTGCGATCGTTTTGCCCTCGTATTAAACGTTTAAAATGCAAATCTCGCAGAGATAAAACATTTAAATGTAGATATAATTGTATGTCGCCGTTGATAAGCGACATCAGGTTTGGCGACAAAAGGTTCAAATCATCTCACGAGGTGAAAAATTCCATCTTTCAAAATGACACAAACAGTGTTTGTGTTTGTTTGTATAATTTTAGACCGATTTTGTTGCGTGCTAAGAGATCCCAGTAGAAAAGAAAAGGAAAAAAATGGAAGTTTGCGGATTTGACACCAAACGATGTAGGCCTATTCTATTTTTTTAACGAAGTGGGCTTGGTCCCGACCGGAGTAATAAATTCGTTTCTCTGATAGATATTTTTTCTCTTTGATCCAAAACTAGACGGATCGTGATTCTGTTTGATTGCGGTAACCTTGGCCTTGAAGGCAACGTATACTTACTTCCATACTAATTACTAATCGGTTTAAGATGTCCTTTATTTGAAGACAAAAGAATGAAAACTTTATGTTCACCGACCGTATAGAGTAGTTAAATCTACTCTAATCTGAAACTGACGAAAGAATTTCAACATCGTGTTAACTCGTAACTCATCAAAATGTTCTTTAGGCTAGATCATAACGTCTGTCAAATATTCTCCCTCTCAAAAAAAGAAGTTTGAACTGCGACTGTTGCCGAAGCAGTTTGCCGCCAGTTGTCGGGCAAATGCGCTCATCCGTTTTTATTCCCCAAATGTAACAACGATGAACGGCGTACGTAGCTGAAAATTGAGAAAAGTAGCTCGCCTTTACTTCTACTTGCCAGTTTATCAGAGAAATAATTTCGCCGTGTATGAATCGTGCAGTGTAAATTTTAAACATGGGATTTCTCTACCTCTTATTACATCCTGGTTTGATCCGTTATGACATCATTGAGATTGAGTACATTCAACCGCGTATAGTTTTGTTTACCAAGTTTTTGTCTGTAGACCACACTAGGTGCCGGTGCCCTCGTTTGATTCGATTTGGCGATATAGACCCACCATATGAGCTGGTCGTTTTTTAAGGGGGGGAACTGGGCCGATTTCTCGCACGTGAGAATTCAATCTAGAGAACCTAGTTTCCTTCCGTATGGCTTATGTTATGTCCCGTTGTTTGTCGTTGCCATTGAACAGCCTTCATAAAATGCTCCCATGAGCTCAGGGCCTGTTAAAAATATTCATAATATTTTGTGACACTTTTTTTGAACTCGTTTCGTTCATGATTTGACCTAGATTTGAATCGTGGCTACTTAACTTAATCACCGTGAACTGTGTTTGGGAAGGACTCTTCTGAAATCAAGAGGACTTTTTCGAAATCCTCGTCGGTAGGATATTGCGTAGGGCCCTGTAGCCAGGTTAGCCGGCCTTTTGGCATTGGATATGTTCTCCAACGTTACCACGTCGGAGTTGGGAACTTGGGCAGTTGTGCCAACAGAACAGACCTGCTATGTAGACGAGAATATGGCTTGTCAAAGTTGCAAGCGCCGCGCCCTGGGTTCGTGTTGCAACGCTATGCACGGAGCGAGGATCCAAAACAAGGGCCCCCAGGGGCGAGCTCTTAGGTGCAAGCCCTTAGGGGCGGCCCCCCTCGTTGCCCCTAGGGGAACAAGTGCTTTTGCCCATAGTTTTCCTTAGGTTGGGTCCGGTTACACGAGTTCACCGGGGATGAAATTATACTAAGCTCGGTTACATACGGTTAAAGTAGATTAAGGTAGGTTAGTTTCGAAAAGGGGAGGCTTAAGCGAGACCAGGTCATTGCTCAAGCTACGGTTAGTTAGGCCTATGTTAGGATAGGTTAAGGTTGGCAAGATTAGCTTGAGATAGGTTATTCTCGAATATTAAAAAGATTGTTGCGAGTATGGCGCTGGGCTCGAACTGAATACTTTCACTTTCAGTTCGGTTTGGTAGGCCGGTCGGTCGTGTGCCTGTTCTGTTTTGCGTTCTTCCGACTTTCTCAGACGCCGCCGTGAACACCCATTTGGCCCCGAAGGGATTTTATCGCGGCGAGCGGACTCGAGCTTCCCGCCAAATTCCACTGATATAAAATCCCGAATATAAGCACGGTAAAAACAAAACACCCGTTTTAGGGAATTCTAGACATGTTTTGGGTAGTTTTATGTTTAGTTTGTGCTCCATGTTTAATTAGTTTTTTTTAAGCTTAATATTGATTCCACGATATCAAAAATGGTATGGGCCGAGTTTGAACTGTTGGATATTGCTGTATTTGTCGATGAGTGACATTAGCAGAACTTGGCAAGAGTTTTCCATTCATGTCGACTCCTGTTAATACAGTGGTTCTCGAAAACTGAGCACAGCGGGCTACCTCCTTTTATAGATTTTTAATCAAATCAACCCAACTTTGTTTGTCATGAGTTTGACTAACAACTAAACTTAGGCTACTTTTATTAGACCTTTTTAGTCAGCTTTGTTCACATTCGACCCACGTTGATCAGTTTACCTCAGCAGTGTAAGTAGCATATGAAGTTTGTTGGAGCACCTAAATATTTTAGTTATTTATATTCTAACAAGTATGTTTGCAACAACCTCTTTTTTCCCGTGGAGGTACGAATTACGCGGAACGGAGATGGGGTCGCATAACCTCTAACCCTTTTCTTCGCCCTGTCAAATGTTAATCGATCTTGTATGCTCGTGATCCCCCAAAGTTTCCTACCACAATTTTCGTTTCGAGATTACTTTCTGGTCTGCGGAAACTAGGAATTGGTTGGATTCAATACGGCGGAGATTAATAATTTAAAGGTTTGGCACCGCTTTTCGGATTTGCAGTGACTTTTAATTATTTCGTCCCCCTCTGAACACCCTCCATCTGCGAATCCAGTTTGCCACTAGGCAGCACTGTTGTTGATCCATTCGATTGCAGATTAGGTTTACCTTCCCTGTCATTTTCGCCCCTCGCTTTTTTCCCTTTTTCTCTTTACCCACCCTCTGACACTTTGGCGGCACTGCTCTATTTTGTCTTAAAAAAAGCCTTTTTTTCTGCTACAGATATATTTGTTAAAAAAAAGCCTCAAACATATTTTCATTTATTTATTTTTACTTCGACTTTTCTTTGTTCCTCAGATTTCTGGCCGCTACTTTTTACTATTTTTTTAATGTATCTTTTACTTTTTTCACTATATTGCTCCGCCAGGCTTTGCCACGAAAGGAAGAACGCATGATATACAAATGCAACCTTTGATATCTTCTGGTGCAGAGATACGCTCTGCATCAGTGAGAGTCTCTAGATTCAGTAAAAATTTCCCAGGCAATGTTGAAAAAAAAATCAGTGGTTCTATAATGACTGAAATTAGTGAATTTTCGCTGATTCTCAGACTCGCATTGATTCAAATTTAGAGTGTAGGATTCTGAAAACAGCCGAACTACAACTGACGCCATACCTCCCGTCCATTGGCATATTAGCTCTGTTTAGACAGCGCCATCTCGACTCTTTTCGCGGCCGACGAGCCCTAGGAGATAACCCGCCATTTAATGTACGTTTTGGATAAGCACCGAGTTGAGCACCTCAAATAGGGCTCATAAAGTTATCTTTGCCGGTTCAACAGAAAAACAAGGAGATTTTCAAGTCTCTGACCCGGTTAAAAAGTGCGCATTGGCCTCGTATTATTTATGTAATAGAGAGCCATTAGTAACTAATCAGGCTTTAATCTAGATGTATAAATGGATAACAAAATAGATATCTTAAAGCCCAGTACAGGAACACTATTTATATTCGTCTCTTTATCGCGAAACCGATCAAGAATTCGTGATGAATGCCACACTCTAATCAGTTAGAGTATCTGAGATTCAGTGAAAATTCACTGAATCTAAGTCAAAATAGTACCACCGGAAAAATTCAGTGGTGCTATATTGACTAAAATTCTGTGAGCTTTCACTGATTCTCAGAGACTCGCTGATTCAAATTTAAAGTGCAATGATCCCCTAATAATTTTGGATACCCTTACTGTCGGCTTTGCTTTTGTTATGCATTTCAAAAAGGCAATTTAGTTGGTTTTCACGGGATTAATTAGTGCGTACGCGTGTTTAGAATTAGCTGGTTGTAGGAGCAGCGGTTGCAAGTAGCGATTTTCGCGATTAAACTCGATTTTGCGAAAACTCAATTTCGAGGCAATTGTGCTTCTTTTTCTTGTGTATCAGGAGAGGAGAGCCTCCGAAAGGGTGGAGAGCCTTTGAGCGCTCTTTTCGTCTGCACTCTCTCCCCCTCTTCCCTCCCCTCCCGTTTTTCTCCCATCCCCCGGACATAATTGCCTCTCATTCGCAACGAGGCTTAAGCCAAAATTTAATTCCATTTCCCTGATATAACGACGCATATTATGCTCTTGTGAATAATGACACATAGATCCGAACGGCGAAAGGGCAAAATCTTTCTTAACGAAATCCTTGTCATACCCGTCGAACTTGATGTCTTACAAGGATTTTTTGCATTGCATATCTTACTAGCTGTATGGGATTTTTTCTATAAAAACTCCGGAAACATGAAGTCGGCGCCCATAGTTTTGCATCCTCAATGCCTCCTCTCTGGTATCCAGGCCTCTAGGGGGGAGGTGAGCCGTATTGTGCGCCCAGCAGATTTTTTAGCAAAAGGCCCAAATTGGATTATAACGTAACGAAGAAGCTAGCTCTTGGAATAGGCAGCATGTTTCTTCTAAAAATTACGCTGGAATATTTGCGTAACGTAACATCTGATAGGCTTTGTTCCGCGGATTATGTGTGAATTTCGCTTCTGTCTGGGAGTAACTTAAGGTTCCCACAGAAGCAGGAAAAGTTGAGGCTGAATGAACTCCTCCGAGGAAGTTTAGCTAAAATTACAATATCCGGTGGGATGAAGAATCTGCGGATGGCCATATTTTGATTAAAATTTCGGATATGCCTGAAGCAAAGCCTCTTAATCCATACCGCTCATTTATTCCTGATGGTTTGTAAAATAATAAACGGTAATTAATGACTTGTTGCAGCAGCGAAGGTTTTTCGTTCGGTCACTTGTGACCTCAGTTTCGCTGTTTTAATTAGGGCCTTTTTCCACGGAGCTGTCGAAACTGGCACTTTAAAGCATTCTGACTTGCATTCAGTGTTGCCACCTTTTGCATTTCGACAATTTCCACTTGCGTGGAACTGAGTAATCAATAGAAAGATTAAAAAAGTATTTAAGAATCTCCAATAGCCCTACCCATTTTAGAATCAGCCCTTAATAAGTTACTTGATTTTTGGAGATTTGCCGAGTCGGTGGGTTCCCTGATCTGAAAATCGGAAGATAATCATATAGACAAATAAGAAATAAACAATTTTATTGAAAATTGATATCAAATCAAAATTTGAGCTTTAAAAACTCCTAGAAAACTCGATTGAGCTCTTACACATTTTATGTTACACTTTTCATACTCTCTAAAAAAATTGCATGTGTCACATACCATTTGTAACAAGAGAGGTAACCAAAAAAGAAAGAGGAGAGATTAACTTGGGTATACAACTATTTTTTTATTTATTTTTTGCAGCCTGCACCTTATACAAAGCAAGTGCAAACGAGGTCAGGTGATTTAATGCTTGTAATTTCGATCTTCAGGCAAGCTTCAATTTTATTCAAGATCTAATTTTATTTTTTTACTTTATTTTTACGAATAAAAAGCAGCCTTGTTTTTCTCATCTAAAATAATGGAAAAACAAAATGAAAATAATGATGATAAAATAAAAAGTATTTAAAACCCAATCATGCTATCGATCTCTGCCGAGTAATCAAAAACAGATATTAGTCGTTATCTTTACCCTTTAGTAATTAACTAGTTTAATGAAAACCCGATTAAATTAGAAGTCCAAGAATCTGGCAACGTAACTTGCATCACGAGGAGGATGCTATGCCCCTTCCTCAAATCCTCATTTTACGGGCTTTTATGTGCCGCCTATAAAAACCCAACTTTTACTACCTCTTTATCGCCTACTTTTGAAACAGACAACGTATTTTTCTGCTCAGATATCACTGTTTTGATGGCCATTTATCTGTTCTTTATGAACGACCTTTTACTCTGATCTCTTAAGTTTGAATATTCTTCCTTTATGTAATTCACTATCAAAGCAAGCGGAGAGAGGCTCAAGCCATCGCTCTATGTTGACGTTATATATATACGGAAAAAAATGGTTTTGTTACGGCAACAAAATTAGGGACAACAAATAAATTTTTTGCTGCAGCAACCAAACGTTTTGTTGATGGAACTAAACATTTTGTTGTAACAAAATATTTTTGTTATCCCTATTTTAACAAATGATTTTGTTGGTATAACAAAACCTCTTATACCGTGGAGAAAACGAAATATCCTATCCTTAGAATGTTGTGTGTGCCAATACCCTTCCAAAAATTCGGTATCAATTTTTGGCTGGGTAATTAGGTTAATTTGCGATTTGCGTCCCTAAGCGGTGTCAGGCGCAAGGGCGCTTGGTGGGGAGGGGAGGCTTGCGTCACCATAATCACGGCCCGTATTGTGCGTTTCGGCTGTTGTCGTTAAAGACACCTGCTGGTTTCATTCGCTTAAAAAGGATCAAGGC
>Ga0058701_10004990_pt1 | contig 10905 bp, 5 predicted proteins | sample AgamicOrMae_FD_97039 | JGI IMG/M metagenome (GOLD analysis project Ga0058701, IMG submission 97039) | Agave microbial communities from Guanajuato, Mexico - Or.Ma.e | ecosystem: Host-associated > Plants > Phyllosphere > Phylloplane/Leaf | place: Guanajuato, Mexico | collected 2012-06-04 | reverse complement strand
TTCTGTATTTAAAATCGGTGGGTCAACTACTCGTGTGCCGACGAGATAACACCATACTTTCGATGACGAAAACGGTGTGCTCGTAACATATTTCCTAAAAATGTCCCGGTGGTAGTGAAAGATCAAGAGGTCACATTTGGGGCATTTGAATTTTTGGTCTTATCTTATGGTCCAATAGAGGGAGGGTCCTTTGTAGGGTAGTGGGTTCGCCGCAGCGTTATTTTTCTCCCAGGGGTTTCACGAACCATGCAAGAGCTTATTTGAGGTGTCGGTACACATACGTGTTCATGCAGAAATACACATTACACAGGGATTATCGCACACAATGTAAACATTCCCTCTCTCTCCAGTGTTTGGTCTCTATCATGTCGGGTAGCTGTAAGGAAAACCTAATTGATTCCGGCCACAACGAAGAGGTTGGGAAGGTCATAAACGACCAAAACCAGGAATGCTTTTCGTTTCTTTTAAGTCGTACCATAAAAAAATACTCCTAAAGATTATTCTTAGAATATTTTGGATGCCCTTCGATTCACAAAGAAGAATCTCTCGCTTAGAGATTATAAATTTCGCTAATTAAAAAAAAAAACATTTAAAATATTGACAAGACAAATCTGTGATAGCAAGAGGGTTGATACTAGAAATATCACTAAAGTTCCTCCGTATTGGACATTACGAAAATTTATAAATGCCAACGGCAGTAATTATGAATCTACAAAGTCTCCATGGATAATCATTGATGTCACCATGGCTACAGCAAAATCAAGACGAAAATCACAGTCGAGAAAATAATCGGTTTAAGAAATCTCGATCTTAATAATACCCGCTATGATCGTTGCTCGCCGAAAAACGATCTGGTCACTGTTTCAGCCTCCGTGCATGGACCCCGCCTGATCGCTATTTGCGCCCCGATGACATGAGCACGTATAGGTCGTCAAGCGAAGGAATATGCGGTCGCCGATCCAGCGGCCGATCATCCGATTACCTCACACAAGCGGCATCTGATGAAGATGACCGCCAAGTGGGTGCCCCGCCACTCCACGCCGCTCTGTTCTCGTTTCCTGAATCGGAGCGTCGTTGCTGACAGACAGAGCTACCCTTCCAATGCGCATCACATCATTTTCTGACGGGAAACCTTGGACGAGTCTGGACATGCACGAGTCCTGAGATGCTCTTGTCCATTCGGAAGGCTTCCCATCTTCCGGACCACCTCCGACTTCATCCATGAGATTTTTTTTACATAATACCGTAATGAAGTGTTTCCCAACGACATGCGGAATGATAAATAAATATATGAATTCATCTGTCTTTACATCACTGAGCAAGGTCTTGTAAATGCTTTCAATAAAAAATCTTAACCTATAACAGCCCAAAGTATCTGGAGTGAAATTTAGCTTAAGAGAAATTGGAAGGTTTATTTTTCCATCAAAATACGAAATTTTACGCTTTTACAAATGCAAAAATTATTACATTCCAGGTTTCTACAGGGGCGATCTTGTTTTGAATTGTGATGATACTGAACTGAAAAGATCCTCCAAAATATTTTTTTCCTGTTTCCAAACGGCATCGCTGGGCGGTGGTAGGTTAATGTACAAGTATTTATCTATGAAATGTCCATAGGCCTATCCATACTAAAATTAAAGCATTAAATGTCATTTCAAGTGAGAAAATAAGAGTTAAAAAAAGGTCTCCGAAAATTGTGTTTACAGCTGAAAAGAGCAACCTTCCAATCATTTTCCCATAAAAACCATCGCCTGTTTCCACAAAATCTTTTGAGGTAAAGTAGTAATATTTCAAGTGTCCTCCCCTCGCAATTGAAGAGGATTCAATCGAAACGTTCCCATTTAAAAACTAGTGTTTCCTCCCGTCTTTGAGCCGACGATGTCAGGAACTCCTTGCCATCAATCAAAGGCATTGGGTTCATAAGACGGGAAAATAAATAAAGGACTTGGCTTCATACGTGCGATGAGTCTCGACGGCGGAGGAGTTCCGTACCTATTTATCTACAAAATGATGACGTTTCGACTTCGACAGCTTGAATGGAGGACCTTCAGTGTGGGCCACAGCGCCTGAGGGGTGAATTGGAGCCCCACACCGCCTCAGTCACGTCTGCCGGAATGTCCCGAGTCATTTTTCCGGCCTGCTTCTACACAAACGGTATTTTGAAACCCCAATATTTTTTCAGTACGGGGGAGGATCATACTTAGGGTGTTGAGAGTACACGTAATTATATTGAGAAGTTAAGAAAAGGATTATAACTGAGTCATAGCAAGAATAATGGACGCATTGAACGGAGAAAACTTCAAGATAGATATGGTTGAGATTTTTTGTTGATAAAGAATTTTTAGGCCAAGCGTCAATGCCTTCTGGTAAATCAGTGATCATTTGCTTTAGTTCCGTGAGAATTCTGTGTTCTTTTGTTGCAGTTTAATTTTCATATGAATGGAACTGATGTAATAGCTCAAAGGATAATTTTAGGTTCAGACTTTGCTGGCAGACTCTTAAAAATGTGGCTATGAGGGTCTTTCAGCATGACTATCTTTATGTGAAGAAGTCCCATTTTTCTCTATCAGATGAGATGGTGCGTTGATGTTACTGGATGACGCTAAAATGTTCAGAGCACGTTATTTTTTTCAGTGACACCAGGTCTTTTGTTTGTAGATCAGAACAATTCAATAAGAACAGCGAAAACAGTAAACCACAGTCCATTCGCATCAATGACTTTGCTTTGACGAGGTGCGTATTTTCTTAATGACAACAAAAGTAAATATTATTGCACAGCAAGCAGCTTCGTGGAATTTTTTCGAAGGAACAAGCACGGCGACTTCTTTTCTCCAGAGAGTAAACGAAGGCCAACCTAAAATTGCTTAAATAGATTGATTTTTTTCGAGGTATGATTTCTAAGAAAGAGACGACGAATTGAACTCATAGAAACCTTGATTCGGCCAGTAAAATCATTTACCAATTATCATTACTTATTAATGAGACGCAAAATAATAATAATAACAAAAAAGATCATTTTTCACCCAAGCTAAATCTTCCTTCGAGCTGTAGACATTGACCAACCGCGAAAACTTGATCAGTCGAGTCTCAGTAAAGTCACGTGCCTTGTGGCTCGCTCCATTGGGCTTTGCGAGAGTAACGCACCTAATGTCATTCTTTAAATTTACAGTGCATTAGAGATAGCGAGAGGGCAAGCGCGCGGCGACGAAGGGCTTAGGGCCGGCTCTGGCCCTCAGGCCTCAGCTCAGGCCCTACGGCCGTCAGCCCAGGCCGTCGGCCCTATCGGGTTTCTAGCAGGGCGCCTCCCAAGACGACTTCTCCAAAAGACGAGGCTTCACGTCAACAAGCCTTTGCACGTGAAACATCAACTGGTGACTTCAAAGTCTTCAGTGTCTCTGATACTATCTGTCAACAGCGGAAGGATGCAGGACTCGGTCACGGGGATCTGCGGAAGCTGGAGTCTCAGCTTGGAAACTCATGACAGCCTACACACGTAGAAAAAATACATCTTGCTTTTGCGTCGACTCGGCTGCCAGCCGGAATTTGCGCGGATGTAGAATTTGTAGATTTGGAAGAAACCCATTGCTGAGACAGCCATGGGTTCCTTCCATATCTTCTAGAACTTCTACATCCGCGCTACGGCTGGCATAGCCGTACGATAGGGATTAGTAAGAATAAAGCTGCTCTATATTTTTGGTCTAAAACGCACGAAGACTTTTTACTGGGGAATAAGGGATTGTTCGCTTAGTCATCGTTGAGATATACGTGGAAGATCACTGAGAGGAATCAGTCGTAAATGAGTTGGCATTCTCCAAAGCCAAACAATTCGAGTGACTTGGAGTGGCATCAAGGGACGCACACAGAAGCCCGCACAAACAACGGCAAAAGAACTCGGGCACGAATGCTGGTAAAAGGGACCGATCATGATAATTGTCGAGGAGGAAACAAAAAGAATAAACGGGCGAGCCGCTTTCACACTTGTTAAAATGAAGCCTCCTCGTTGATTGTTGGCCGAAAGGGTCTAGCACCCAAAAGGAGCACCGGAAAGAGTCCTCCATTTGTGGACATCTCATAAAAACAGGAGCGGTGCGGTGGTTGGGCTCAATTATGTATCTCTGCCATCAGCAGAGCACTTTCTTTGGGCAGACAGCTTGCTTGATAGAATAATAACGCATAGCGATGGGCGCTTCCAGCGATAAATACGAGTATAGCAATGCTGGCTGAATGGAAAAATGGGGATGAAACGAAAAAAAAAGAGACTAGGAACCAGATTGTGCATGGGAGACTTAATTACGGGCGATCCATTCGGCGTATTTGAGTTTGAAATTACTAAAAAGGGGGACTGCTTTTTGTTTCCCGCAGATCATTTGATGTGATGCCTTTTCTGATGAGTGGAGTGTTATGGTCTATGCACGTTTGTAGGACATTGAAGAATGTTTGGAAACTCGTATAGTCAAGAGCGAACTTTTAGAATATTGAATAAACTTGAGAGCCAAAAGTCACAGTAAAAGGGTGGTAAAGAACATTTGGAAGCTGTAATTGGTGCAACATGATAAACTGAGCCATAGGTCTTTACTGGTTTCCAACGATCCGCCGATCTGAAAAACGGTATCCAATCAGAAACGGCGGCTAAAAGCTCTAAGCTATCCCGGGAACCCATTCCTTTCTTTGAGAGGTTTCCATGGACTCTCACTTTAATGGTTCTTTGAGCTGAAGTGAAGACCTATTGGCTGAACTTACGCTACAACATCCAAAACACCGATCACTGACCTAAAACAACGTGCGCGTTGTTACTTTGGCTTAAAAAAACTTATGATAATCCAATTTAGAGACTGCGCGATCTCAGGGGTACCATGAACTGGTTTATTCTGTGCCTAGATCTCAAAAGAAAAAAATGCCTGCCCCTCTTTAGTTGAGTTTGCTTTCTCGAACCACACGACCACACGTTTGTTACTTACAGCTGATATTGCTTCTTCGATTTTGTTATTTTCCTATGACGTCGACAGAGGCTCATCACGCAGCTCCGATTGTTATGCGACCTTCCCCAGGGTGATTTTCCACGAAGAGATAAGAGAGGACTTTATTTGAGGGTTGGATGATTCAAGGACGACACTGATCATAGGACACAGCTCTAACTTTGATTTTGAAAGGTACACACAAACAATTGGCACATCAAAGACAATGTCAATGACTGTTCCACGGGCAAGTCAAATCCATTCTATTATTTGATGAAACTTTTAACCGATTGTTCTAGAGTTGCGGCAAGTTAAAAACTACAAGAAAAGACATTCGGAATGAATCCGAAAATAATGCAAAGCTTAGAAATCAAATAATTATTTTTTAGATCAGTTCAGACACTTGTCCAAAAGTCCCACGAAATCCCCCTTTTACTACAGGTATAATAAAAATAATACAGAATCTTATTAATGTAATGTTTGGATTGTAACTACTGTAAATATTTTCGACGTCAGAATTTTTTGTTCCAAGTAGAGGGAATATTTGAAGAACTTTAAAAGCCACATTCTATTTGGTCCTTTTTCTAAATTCTAACAAGCTCAAAGCTAATTATTTACAAACACAATTTCAAAACATTTTGGTAGATGCATATGACTGTGAGAAGAAAGAAGGTACATGGACCCAAAAGTGAAGAATGTGATGTGGGTGTACACCAGAATAAATTTAAACTTATCAGAACACAAGTCCAACAAGTAAACACTTATCAGAAGACAAGTTTTAGCTATACAGGACAAAAGATATCATTCCTTTGTTTTGGTAAAGAAGTCCAAAAGAAGGCCTGAGTTCGATGCAAAGAAATTCTTTTGTCTCCACAAATTTAAGAACGCACAAACGAAAATATCCGAGTCCCCTGAGTTGATTTTGCAAAAGATTACAAAACTGGTTCTGGCAAATGAAGTCGTTTCCCGCTCATATCAGAGCTTCCTGAGTAGAAGATATAAAAGTGACAGCCGAGGAGATTCACAGGAGCCACAAATTGTCCACACAAGCACATTATTAAATTCCCCTAAAAACCACAACATCTGCGACATTTATCTGTTATTTCGTTTCCCCTCTAAACGGGAATTTAGATCTCAAAAAAAATACCAGGAAAAAAACGGCACATGAAAAATAGCAGGAAAAGTTACAGATACGGCTAATTTTACTCAATGATCCAAAGACGAGACGAGGAAACTGAATATATCAAGATAATTTTTTGGTTTAAAAATTGTAAACATTAAAAAAAATAGTCTCGAGTTCTGGAACTAGTAAGATATACTACCACAAATGTATATCTATTTGTATATTTTTACGAATTAATTAGTTTTGTAGAAATATTGTAACGAGTATTGATTTGAAATAAACCATTAAATGAGGGCGGATATTGTTTCTCTTGAGTGGTCTTCAAGGTACGAAATGATCCACTGGTGAGAAAATAAGCAGTACTGCTCAAAACATCGTACAGGTAACACGCTGTATAATAATATCAACAGAAAACCTCAACCAGTTGCAACTTCCCGTCTAAAAGTGAATTTCAACGAGTCCCTTATTTTATAAATTACAATTTACAAGGTAAGCCTAAAATATACAAGGACACGTTCTTTACCTCTGGTGTTTATACATCAGTATGCTGATGTTTTGGTTGCCTGCGGGTAATGTCAGTTCCCGAAATTCGGCTGTTGTGAACAAATTCTAGGTGAAATTAAGAAGGAAATTAATGTTCGTTTAGCTTGGCAACAACGGGGGCAGTAATTTCTCGATCCAGGGAATTAATATCGCAAACTGAATGAGATAAATGCTTCCCCGTCTCGAAACTTGTTTGGACATCTTAGGAAATCGGCATATTCGTTACCAGTTTTTATCATTTGACCTAAAAAAGAATACTTTGTTTCTAAGCAGTATGCTATCTAACTGCCATGCTTCATCTACAAGACGGCGAAATTCTCCTCTCTTTAAATTTCTCAGTTCAAAATAAAATATAAATACATTCTAAAGAAAAACATTGCTGCCACACTACACGAAGGCCCGTCACATACATTTCCGGTAGTTGTGCAGGGCTTTACAATCAACAAGAAATAAAATCAAGACTAACGTCTTCATCCATCTACACCGAGCGTTTACGGAGAACGTCCCTTGCAATAAATGCGCGAACACAAGTTGCAAGCTCTTCTGAGGTAAAACCGACTTAATGAGTCGTAAATGCAATTAATAAGTACCACTGATGATCTTTCAATCAAGACTGGTAATTAAAGTTGAATGTAGGGATGGTACCGATTAGTATTTGAAGACAATTCTGTGATCACAGAGTACAGGTAGAAGATTGTATCAAAGGTAATGGTGCATACACGCATATAATGATGTTTCTTGATTCATTTAACATCCCGATCCGCATAATGTTTACAAAATCGTATGATAGTCCTTCTCGAGATCATCCTCGATAGTTCAATGACGTATACGAAGTTCAGGAATAGAAGACATAATCCAACAGAGAAGTGATCTGCCTCGAAGTAAGGTCTACTTAATGAAGTTACGTCAAGTTTCGTTAGGTTAAGCTTTGGATAGGTAGACTTGCACTTTCGCCTCAATAACTCCGCGTGCGTGATTAAGAGATTCCTAGACATCTGGGTTAAAGCCTCCCATTGAATTTCTTACATTCCTTCGATTAGTATTCAAATAAACAGCAAAAGTGGTTGCTGTCATTGCTCGCACTAAAAAGGAAAGATTAAAGAGAAAATAATAAAACTCACCAGCAATGAATGACATTTCCACACTAGCTTCAGCTTGTTAAAAATTTCAGTACCTGAATGATCCTACACTGAAAAGAGCCACACACTGACATAAACAGTTTTGGCTGGACTGAATAAGATTAACCGAACGGAAAGCTGATTGTGAGTAGCTAATTGACTCGTAAAATTAGCAGGTATGACAAGCACCTAATGACAGAAAAAATACAGAGGTCTAAATGTCAGCCCTTCGGTGGTATCTTCAACCCAAAAGACATCAAACGTGATTTCTGTAAAAACTTTGATACATTTTAATTTCGAATAAGATCACCTCTCTCCTGCACAATGAAGTGCTATATTTTTCGCCTTTGGCTTTAAAAAACTGCAAAAACGTGGCAACTGGAACGAGTCGAAGCCTTTCTTGTATTAATGAGATACTTCTTGATATTTTAAGCATGTAATTACTGAGCGAAGATGAACAATTATATGTTTTGACACCTCAATTGCTCATCTGTATGCGGTGACTTTTATATGCGAATTTTGAACCGGTATATAGAAATGCCAAAAATGCTCGTTTGCGAATTGCTTCATTGTCATCAAGTGAGACACTATTACCATACCCAACTGATATCAAGCTCAGAAACATGTTGGATGTTTTTTCTTCAACTGTTTATATCGTTATCACACGTTCAGGATGTCTGACGCAGGCTATAGCATGAATTCCCTGATTTTTTTTCTTTCCCTACTTTTAACCATACAATTAGGTTTTACAGGTGTGGAAAATACTCACATTCAAACTCGTCATAGCGACCAAAAAAAGTAGAATATTTGTTTAACAACAAACCCATCACATAGAAAAGTGTTTTCTGGATTCAAGTGAATATGCGTGATTGTGGTATTCAATTACGAGAAATCAAATGAAGTTGTAGCGCGTTACACTTGGATTTTTGGGCATGTTTATATTTGGGACGATATACACGATCATCCATGAATACTGTAACAGAGCAACACGCAATCTAATGCCTGTGACTTTCGATTCTGGGTCACCGTTCTTAGCTAGTGAATTTGAATACCGAATTGATCCGCATTTGCGGTAGCTTCCATGATTTTCCGATTGCTGGTCGATCCTGATACCCAACAAAATGGTATGGGGAACATTTTGATTTGTTGCTCTATGTAGGGGAGTCTTGACTCGGGAGGACAATGTAATCCAGTGGCAAGATTTACCTCGATTCACGGTTATGAGACATTATAAATCGGGATCATCTCAATTTGTTATGAAAGTTTTGAGAAAATATAACCACTTATAGAGAAAATTCGTCCACGGAAAAAAAAGGTTTTGTTATACCAACAAAATCATTTGTTAAAATAGGGATAACAAAAATATTTTGTTGCAACAACAAAACGTTTGGTTCTATCAACAAAACGTTTGGTTGCTGTGGCAAAATTTTTGGTTGCAGCAACAAAAATTATGTTTGTTGTCCCCAATTTTGTTGCCGTAACAAAACCATTTTTTTCCGTCTCAACTGCGAAGTGCTTATCCGGAAAATCCACCAACTGCGAATTGCTTTTTTTTTCTAAAATTCCACCAATTGCTATCCTTTCTCACTGAAGTTAGAGGGTTTTAGGATCAAGCACTTTGCAGTTGGAGGATTTTTGAACTAGCAATCCACAGTTGGTGGATTTTCATTAGGAGTCGAATACAAAATCAACGTACTGACAAGTAGAAATGGACTGAGATTTTCCAGACTGGGTTGAAAATGTTTTCATCGAATAGAGGTAACATGGTCAAAAACTGTGCAAAGCAGTAGGACAGCAAAAATAAATCAATGTTGAAAATAAAAATAACATTCATATGTTTACTTTTCTATAAGGGCAGGATCTCGCAATTTTTGTTTTATAATCCGACGGCAGTCCTCTTGATAGTATCCCAAAAACGCGCTTGTACCAGCCGCCCCTTTTTCGATATTTCATGTTGTTCAAAACTCGAAGCTCGGCAGTGGTGAAAACCTAATCACCATGTCCATGTTTTACAGCAGGCCTTACATGCCTAGCACCCCTTTATAAAATCCCTGGAGTAGTTGGGTTTTATCTCCGATTTCTCGCCCCAGGCCCTTTACCTGTGCCCTCTGGATTAAACTCCCATAAACAATCCCACTGTCATTCTGATAAACCGTATGGGCTGTGCCGTGCGGCCCCCGCCCCTCACCGCCTCCATTCCGAGCCCAAAGCTCATGATGTTTACAGGTCGTAACTACCTCTCGGTCCGGTTATTCGCAAGTAGACTTTCATTGAATAAAATTGGGTGGACGTTGCGTGTTAAGGTACTGTCATGGTGCCCGTTTGTTTACGATTCAATCTATGCCGGGGTGGGAGAGAGAAAGTGGGGTGGGAGAAAGTGGGGTTGGAGAGGGACGAGAGTGAGAGAGGGGACGTCAGCGAGACTTGCGAGGTCATCGCTCCCCTTCATTATAAGATACTATCAATGCTTCCGCCCCGATTCCAAAATGTCAAATCTTCGAGCAAAGGGGACCTATGTTTCATACCTCCTACGCTAACCTAAAAAATATGGCTCATTATTTTTCGAGTTAAGTCCTTGACAAGGTGGGGAATAGTCTTTTACTTTTGGGATAGCATATCTTATCCACATATATCTAGATTTTCAGTGGTGACCTTACCGAGAACAGCCAGACGTAGCGCGTAGTACTCGGTGATCTGCGAACAGAAAAAATTCCGCGATCAGCTTGAGAAGTAAACTCAATTTTTTTTAAGTACCGTATGTAAGCCACATTTTTTAGATAAACACCATCTCGATCTAAAAAGACAGAAAAAAAAACGATCCTGTAGTAGGGCGTGTTTCAAAAGTCGATCAAGTTATAATGTATGTTTGAATAACTGATCAAATGCAATAAATAAGAATAGCAAATGATGGATTATTGTACAAGAATTTTTACTTGATCGATTGTTGGTTGGAGGGATCACAGTAAAAAATAGTTCCTGTTTTAGATAGTCCTATACCTGTTTTGTGTATGAAGGTAAAACAGGGAAAGAGCACAATTGGGTTATTCATAAAGATAAATCTAGTCCATCCCAAAAGTATTGAGCCTTTAAATAAATACATGGTTTTATCGATCAGAACGGTACAAAACATCAATGATCCTCAACATGTGCACCTCCTCCATGAATG
>Ga0058701_10004989_pt1 | contig 10907 bp, 6 predicted proteins | sample AgamicOrMae_FD_97039 | JGI IMG/M metagenome (GOLD analysis project Ga0058701, IMG submission 97039) | Agave microbial communities from Guanajuato, Mexico - Or.Ma.e | ecosystem: Host-associated > Plants > Phyllosphere > Phylloplane/Leaf | place: Guanajuato, Mexico | collected 2012-06-04 | reverse complement strand
TTTTGCCTCGTTCCGCTATCTCTCCGCTCGGCTCGACGACGGAGGGTAGCACCAAATTTAAACCAAAAGGTTGAAAATGCTACCTTAAAAAATTACAGTGTATAACGACCTCAAGTATGGGCTCATTCCTTTGACTCAAGTTGCCCAACCCTTTATATATTCTGGTACGCAAAATACTTTGTTAAAATTAATGCAAAATTCCTGTGAAATTGGATTTGTGGGTAACCAAACAATAGAGGTCTGGTGATGGAAAACAAAAAATGTTTTGCCTCGAAATTCTTTAACTGAAACCCAACATTTTCGACTGTTTTAGGATGCGGTTGAATTTGCATAGCGCGGCTAACGAGAAATACATTATAGAATTCCAAAAACGTCAAAAAACGCAAATTTTCAACAAAATTTTAAAGTGCCGGTTTTAAAATAAGAAAAGAAAAGATCCGGTAAACCGCATTTATCGGAGACTGTAACGCGAGGTCTTTTAAAAACTCTGGGCACATGCATTTTATCTACACGGTATGAAAAATTTTGTTATACCAACAAAATCATTTGTTAAAATAGGGATATCAAAAGTATTTTGTTACAACAACAAAATGTTTAGTTCTGTCAACAAAACGTTTAGTTGCTGCTGCAAAATTTTTGGTTGCAGCAACAAAAAACTCATTTGGTGTCCCTAATTTTGTTGCCGTAACAAAACCATATTTTCCGTGTAAAAATTTTACCCTTTGCCGGAGGGGCAATAAAAATGAACAGCTCTGATCCTAATTACGCAAAGAATATTTCATACCCAACTTATATCGAGCCCAGCCGTTTCTTCGTATTAAACCGCTTCCTGCTGCCGTTAAAGTTTTCCAAAACCGATTCAGTATTTTATAGCTTATAGTCTTCTCAACATGCCTAAAAATACTTACCAATTCGTAGTTTAACTCGCAAAATCATTTTTTTTAGCAAAAGAGCGAAACTCAACTGAACGAAAGCAATAGTGTCCGTATTATTTGGTTTTACTTAACGTGGGCGGACAATTTTAATTGATAATTTAAAATTTTCAGAGATGCTTGTATGTTGACGATTAGTCTCAATTATGGTGTGTGATGAAACAAGATACCTGAGTGATAACTTGATTCGACAATAATTAGCAATTACGTCGATTATAGCGTTTATTAAGCACTAAATACCTTAAATCACGCTACAACAAGTGCAAGTTGCACTCTTGCGCCCACTTGGCGAGACCAACGCCTCTAACCAAAGTTGCACATGCAATCGCATGCAAGTCTTGCTTTAGATGCGTACCATCTCTTCGGTTATTTCGCAGTTCCCCAAACGGAATACTGTACGGATCGCGTACTCGAAAAATGTGTGGCTAGAAGATAAATGAGTCCTTCTTTCAGCTATGTAAATTCTCTTTGTTTTATGTGTCGTGCTGATCGGGTCCGAGTACCGATCGGATCCGATCGCCAATGACAGACGGACACCGCGGACGCTTTTGTCTCTGAACACTTCTGTCTTTCTCTACATTCGCGTATTTTACGGTTTAAAGCGATTGTCTCATTGGTATGAACCGCGATCCGCTGCAGAAAATCTTTGCGAATATTTATAATTATATGTACTTCTGTGGTCAATTAGTCTATGCTGGACTCATGCAGCATAAAATTGGGGATTTTTTAAAATGTTTTTTTTTTCTTTGTTTAAAAATCTTTGAAAAAAAAAGACGGAAAAAAAAACTGCGTAAAATTTTGCAAAATCCACTTTTCTTCATTTTTTTTGTCAAGAAAAAATGTAACATTTTAATATTGTTTTTTGAACTTTAGTTGTTTTTTTTATTCCCCCTCTTTAAATTAAGTTTTGAAGGGAAAAATTTTAATGCTATCCAGAGCTCGTGCGGTAACCCCACCCCCTCCCCAAAGACCGTATTGCAGTTTTTATACGTGGAATTTTGTATTTAATATACAGTAGTTTGGGATTTGTAACTCGGCCTTAAAATGAGCATGCACAAAGTAAGTTATTTAAAAAATATTAGGTTGTACTGTATTTCAATTTGACTAAAAACCGATTTTCCCGCGTACTTCAATTTGAATAAAAATCGGTTTTACCGGCGTGACAAAGAGAAGGAGGCGCGAACAGAAGCCAACGTGTCTTTTACCTGAGCGCACAGATTAGCAGTACTTCTATTGTCTCCGTGTTCAGGTCGCTAATGACATTAAAGACGAAGACGCCGACTTGAAAACGCACTTTTTTTTACCCAGAGATATCAGGGGCTTCGTGTTCGTATAACTTAGAACGAGCTCCTTATTACACGAAAAACATTTTAGATTTTCATTCGCTTTTTGTAGTAGATCGCAGATGGGGGGCATACGATAGCGCCAAAAACCACAAGCGCCAACGCCGCAAGCGCCAGTCCGTAACCGAGGAAAGTCGCAAACGCCAAAGTTCGTATAGGTTAGGTTAGGTCAAGTTAGGTCAGGTTAAGTTAGGTTAGGTAGGGTTAGAATTGCGGTTAAGACCTTTGGCGTTTGCGACTTTTCTCGTTTGGCGGTTACGGACTGGCGATTGCGGCGTTGGCGCTTGTGGTTTTGGTGCTTATGACAGCTACCCGTCGCAGATCTGCCTCAGACAGCCTGCAAAACAAAACTTATTCTGATAAAATTATTGCTGAATCGACTTTTTTTAAGTGAAAATGTTTATGAAGATTGGAATATTGAGGAACGTCTCTCAATAACCCAAATTTGTCTGTTTGATCTGTTGGAAATGGCTCTTCACAATTTTTTTCAGAAAATCAACCGTCTAATTTAAAGTCAAACTACCGTAGTTACTGTATACCGCCACCAGGATGTACTGTCGTAACGACGTGGATATAACGTAATTTTACATCGTCGCTACGACGTTGATACACACTTTATGGTGATCTGCTCGATCATTCAATTTTGACCCCCTTTACGACGTCGATTTCTTTGTGTTTTTGGCGTTTCAAGACATTCCTATACGATCTTTTGGTCCAAGAAATTTTAAGCCAAGGTTTTGCGTAGCCGATGGTTGATTGCGCAATGCAAATCAGCCACGAAGCGCCCTTTTGAAGTGTCGGAGTGATAAACACACTGCAGGCTTATTGAGGTTTAAGAGATTGTGTAACTTTATGGCCAATAATAATAATCCACAACTAATTTTTGTACGTAGACAATCTGGAAACACGATTTGGGTTATCTCTTCGTATCCATTTTAATGGAAAGTAATTTGCGGATTCAGTCATGGAATATTTGAGCTAGACTCATGTAAGAAACAACTGATCCTTTTTTTTTGTGAGTTTTTTTGTGAGGTTTTTTTATGTATACAGTGATCTGACGCAAATTGAATTTTTAGCTCTTTTAAGCATATTTCTTAAAAATAATAATAAAAGGAACAGTATTATGCGAATGCAGAATAAGCACCTGAGGGACCAATTACTCTTATGGGGCTTTTGATTTCAGGAATTTTAGGCCGTATTTCAGGAATTTAAGGATTTAAAGTATTTTAACGTTTTTAGGCCCGGTTTCAAGGAATTCAGGTTGGGTGTAAGGGATTTCAGCGATTTATAGTCAGGTTTCATGGGATTCGGGCCAGATTTTAGGCATTTCAGGTCGTATTTGAAGGGTTTCAGGTGATATTCCTCGGATTCCAGGAATTTCAGGCTTGATTTTAGGGATTTCAGGTCGGATTTCAGGACATTCGTTCACCGGCTTTCAGGAGGATTTGGCCACTTGTAAGCACCCCATCTTAACCTGACTCACTCTAAAACAACGACTTTTGAAAAAGCCGATAAGTAAACACAAGCAGGTATCCATTATCTCTAAAAACTGTGAACGATCGTTTTTAACTTTATTAAAAATTGGGTATGTTTTAGACTCTTATTCGCAAACTAAAAAACTGCGAAGGAATTTCGTGCAAGTTTTGCGCAAGATAATTCGAACGTCTGTGCCACAATGTACAGATGAGAAGAGAATGGTTTGGCGCCAACCGTTACATTAGTAACGTTGCGAAAAATAATGCGTTACTCTGTTAATTACATGTAACGGGTCTTTCGATAGGCTATACCAACTGGGCTGACTAATTATTTGCAGTCTGGCATTTTCCCTCTGAGCAACTGTCTTTCCCAACATAAAAATGTGTTTAAAGTTTTGAGAACGTACTTAAATGTACATATTCGAATCTGCCAACTCTCTGAAATAGTACTTTTGGCTGAAGGTTATAGTTAGTTGTTTTAATCCAGTGATCAAGATGAGTTTTCTTATGTGATGCTGTTTTGGACTGTCGATTGACATTTCAGAATCTTCGCTTACAGTTGGGCATTTTTGACTGGTTTTAACGAACCTATTGAGATCCTCAAAATTATGGAAAGTGGGTAGATTGTATTCATGATACTCCAACTAGTATTTTCTCGTTTAAATGATAATTTTATCACTACTATTTAAAAAAATCCTTTTAAAAATTTAATGGCCAAAAGTGCCTTTGATTATCATTTGATTGAATCAGTCAGGCAAAAACTACTGTTGAGTCTGGATTGTACTATCGGGGACAAAAGAAACGGAACACCTCTTGGATTTGCTCCTTTTTTAAATTGGCACAAACTTTTAATCAAGGGAGTTAGCCTAAAACTGAACAAATTTTCCTGACTTGTTCTTTTTATGTTTATCTATATTTAGTACAAAATTGGGGGCAATACCTCACCGGGTTGAAAAGTTACGAGAGTTTGAAAAAGAGGAAACTTGGTGACTGATCCGTTTCTTTTGTCCGCGATAGTACGTTGTCCAAGGGACCGAGGGAAAATAACGCAGTTCCGAGAATTGTCAACTAATCAAGAATAATTCTTATACATATTGCTTCTTATGAGACGTATCGCCGAGATCGGAGGAGAATTATTGTTACGTGCATCGAGGATTACGTACTAGCGAGTTTCGTTATATCGAGACTCTATTGTATTTCTTGGAGTGCAAATGTTTTCCATCGTAAATGATGCCAGAAGCGAGTAATGTTGATATGAACGGCTCACAAGTTTACAAAAAGTTGCGCAGTAATTCGTTCTTTGATCGAGAAGAAGAAAGGAGAAAGAAAACGGTTTTTATAGCGCCCAAGAAATGTTGCTTGTCCACGCGTTTGATTCACTGACGTTTAGGGTGAAAGTTGATCCACCGCCACCCCTACTTTTTTAGGGGCCATAGTTTTACAGATTATAAAATATCAACAAGTAAAATACCCACGAAAGCATACTTAAAAACATACCGGACTTTTAACCACATTATAGCCAGAACACATCATAAAACCTGGCAAATTATTTCCAGTGTGGAAAATCTACTCAAGTTGTCACAAAATTGACACATAAACTTTGTCTTGCAAGGGAATAATTTGAGAGCAAAAACTTTTGGTGCGCTCTAAATTTAGAATATGGCTCAGTATAAGCCACCGATTTAATTTTATCCTCTAACTTTTTTTTTGTAGACGTCACTATATAGCGAACATGACCATTTATTTTAAGAAAATACTTTCTAAATTGTTGTTATTACAAACCCGGGTTGAAGAGTCCATGCGATATCCATGCCGAATAATCGATTAATTGAAAATACACAAACGGATATCCATGTGTCTATGCTGTATCCATGAACCATGGATGTCCGCTGGGGTATTTTTAAGTGGATGGATTTCTGGGTATAGATATTACCATGGCCTCATACCTACTTGAACGCGGAAAGGGCGAGAATCTGCCCCTCCTAGAGGCGAAAACATTACAATGTCGAAATTACAATATGTCATCGTTTACTGGAGATAGTTTTGTAACAGCTACTTTTCGTGTATTACATACGAAATAGCTCAATTTCGATTTTTTTGTGGCGTTTCAACACTTGTATTCGTTCTTCGAACATGGAAGTTAAAAATGTACAGGATATTTTAGTTACATAACTGAATCTACACATCCGTGAGCACCAGTGTTTTGGTTTTAGTGTGCATTCGCTACATTAGCAAAAATATTCAAAATTGTTAAAACTGTTTTTTCTGTAACGAAAATTTTATAGCTATTTTTTCACTGAAAGTTTTTTATTTTTTTTTAACAAAGAATTTTTAGTAAAAATTGTATAACTAAATTTTCAGTAAACTTTTGTTTTTAACAAAAATTCCTATTACTGTATTTTCAATAAAATATGTAATGAAATTTTTATAACTGATTATATTGAAAATTTTTATTGAAAATTCTCTGTTTTCTTACAATAAAAAAAAAATAATTTTTCCAAGCCATGTTCTCATTTTTTTATTATTTTTTTCATTTTAATTTTTTATCACAAAACGCAACATTAGATAAAACATTCATATACCAAAAGAATATGTATTTAAAAAAACGTATTTTTTGATATTTTAAAAAAAAATCACAAACGTGACATGAGGGAAAACATTGGAACACACCCTTACCGGTATTGGCAGGCTCCGAATCATATGTCCGCTGTCGGTGTCACTTGTGACCATGTTGGTCGCTTTGAGGGCCTCGCCGCCGCGCCTGTCGCCTGTCGCCTGCCCGCTACCCAACTGGGAGTGACAATGAGAGGTGCAGCGCGCAGCCAGCACACGGTTGCACATGTGAGCGGGGGGGGGGCACAAGGGCTCACTCACATCACTAATCGACTGTCGGTGTGGTCAAACCGAAGGGAATCCTCAATCCCTGGAGGAGGTGGCAGAGGAGGGAAGGCTCTGTGGCACTCTGCTGACGGAACACCGCGGGTCTTCCTCGGCTAAAGTACTTGTTTTGAATTGCACGTCGTTAAGTATGCTCAGCGGGTGATTTTTTCACAAGGCGGAGGGGACGTTATCGTGGAGAAATTCCGTTTGGTATTTGAGTGTCCTCGGATTTTGGTGCCGCTTTGGGTTTGGGAGTTCGTCTCCAAGGAGCTCGAGCATTTACCTAAACCTATACAGAGAGAAAAAAAAAGCAAGTTTTACACTGTAAAAAAGATAATCTTGAATTCAGATGCAACATAAATCACTGATATGAAAAAAATCAGTCCAAATATTCACTGGATTTCAGTTATATCGTCCTTATGTAAGTACTTTGTAGAAATAAAAACGATGTAAATTCAGTGAATGGATTGAAATTCTCTTCAGATCAGTGATTGCATTATTGTTGCATCTGAATTTGAAATTCTTTTTTTACAGTGTAGATCTAACATCCTAAACTGGTGTATCGCTCTGATTTTTCTTCTTGGCCTTTGGATGAGAGAAATACGGCCCTCTTCTCATGGTCTTTGTTAATTTGTGTCGGATTTGCGTTTTGGGAAAAGGGAATTAAAGGATAAACTTGGACAAACATGTTCCACCCTCCAAAACGCAAATCGGTCAAAAATTAAGGAAATGGCAAGAAGAAAATCACATAAGTAAAATTGGAAACACACCCCACCATTTTTAAGACGATCGGACCAAAACAAGTACAGTAGTTTAAAACGGCTATCAGGTTTCTTTCGAATAACATTCTTACTCTAGGAAGTGTTCCTGGTCAACCTCATACCAAAATCCATTCATTCGGTGAACATCACTTAAAGGTCGTACACACATTACTTAACCTCTTTGGAGGCGGGGGGTTTGCGATTGCGTTACGCTCCGTAAGGTATAGGAAAGGGCGTTTCAAAATGTATGGAGAAAATGACTTTGTTGCCTCAACAAGACGTTTTGTTAATATAGCCTCAGCAAACCAAATTGTTGTGGTGACAATTTGAATTGTTATAACACCAATTTGAATGGTTATAACAACAATCTGCAATGTTACCACAACAGTCAAAGTTGTTGCCGTAACAATTGACATTGTAACCGCAACAATTCTGATTTGCTGAGGCTAGTCATTTTCTCCGTGTGGGGTTGGGCGAAAAGTGGCCTATTTAGCGTCACGTAATTCGTGCGCGATCCCTTAGTTAAATTGTTGCATTTACCTTCTCTTGTTCTTCGGGTTAAGCTTTCATGAAATAGCGATTATCCGCGACGGACAATCACGCAGGTTAACCTAGGTTAGGTTAAGTTATAATAGCTAAGGTTAGCACAGGTCGGGTTTTGCCTCAAGCCATGCAGCTTGTGCTAACAAGCTCCGCTATCTATCCGCTTGACGTCGCACTGGAAATAGGAACACGAGTTTAAAAAGTTCAAGCCTTAAAATACGCGGTGCAGGGACGCAAAGAGGCATCCTCCATTTTTCTCGCTATCCGAATCGAATCCGGAGGAATCCGGATCGGAATGGGTGATCCGGTTTTTTCCCAAGCCTCGCCTCGCGGCTGCGACGCATTTGTGCGTCAAAAGAACTTCAAGGAGGGCAGGCTGTGTAAGTCACATCTCTGCAACTTTTGCGTGCGCTCCATTTGAAACTCAGTGCCATGCCCCGTTTGGCCAAACGCAGCGCGCGCCCTCGCCTCGTCCTTGCCTTGAAGATGACCGGCAACGCATCCAGACGGTTCCATCTCCGATTTTGACAACGGGAACCTTCGCTATTTAGCCAAAATTGGTCGGCCTTAATTTGATGTAAAACCTTCGGAACCCCAAGGAAACCATATTGCATTTTCGGTGACTGTCATATACTGAGGAGCTGACGCTGGTTTGGAAGAATCGCTGTAAGTCAGATCAAAACTAAAATGTTGCTCCTTAAAAAAAATCGGGCATGCCCGCCCCGATGTGTGAGAGGCACCACATACCGTACGATTGAAATTGCCTAAAAATATTGCCAAAAAAATTGCATGTTTTTCAGTTGAACTAAACGAAGATAGGACTTCGATTAAAAAGCCCACCTCATTAATTCTCTGTGATTATTTAGAAATCTTGCTAGTAAGCAGAAAAACATAAAGTGACAGAAGAAGGGATGGTTCGTACCCGAGAAAGTATGTATACACAAAGCAGTGGAGTAGTCTGCAACTCGTCATTCAATCATATATTTTTGGATAACTAAAATTAACGACGACTAACAAGATTTGCTGCCACCCAGTCGTCATCAGGAGACAGTTCCACGTCGATTTCATGTACCGAACGTTATTTTTCGACCAGTGTCTTTGGAGCGACGACACGTGCATACATACAGACTCGCACGAACCTATAAAGCCCTTCTCCGAAAGGAGGCGGGCTTAAAAAGCTTGAGTTGGGCAGGTTTATGAAATCTTGTGCTTTCAAATATTTACATTCCCGTGGCCGCTTAGCTTAAGAATGATGCAGAAGATCTACTAGAGGCCTGGATCTACCAGAGAAGAGGCATTGGACAGCCATTTTGTTTTTCATATGACCGTCAAATGCATTGTACCTTAAGGATAAACTTCGGAAACAAGATGGCGGCGCTCATGGTTTTGCACCCTTAATGGCTCCTCTCTAGTTTATCCAGGCCTCTAGTTTCTGCCGTGTAACAATTTTAAAATGAAAGGTAATATTTTCTATCTTGCTTGTTTCACCCTGCGGAAAAATGTTTCAAAGTGCTTTGTTAAAATCGGGAACGGCAAAGTGTCAGAAAAATTCGAAAAAAGGGTCAGTGGAATTAGGGGAAACAAGCGAATTACAAAGTCGGACTTTTGTGACCCTCTACTCTAGTGCGTTGAAATCTATTTCGATAAATACTTCCCTTAATGCCTGACGGATCAGTTTTTTGACTCGCGAGTGCGTTCAAGTTTCCCCAATCAAAACTTGCCTTTATTCGCCCGACAAATTTCTTTTCTGTTGAAATCTCCCGTAAAAATGCTCGCATTTTATTCGCCCGACGGTTTTCTCTATTCTCTGTTGAATATAGTAAAAATTAACACCTGTTTTAGGCAGGTCTATACCCATTTTGGGTGTGAAGCTAAAACGGGACAAGAGCGTATTTAGTTTTTTTTTCAAAGACAAACTAGCAAAGAACCATATCAATGAAAAGGTCACGTCGAGACAATTTATATGGTCATTGGTTGGTTTACCTCTAAAAATTACCAAAGTACGCTCGTGACCTGTTTTACCTCCATACTCAAAACCGGTATGGGACTACCTAAAACAGGACTTATTTTTTTACTCTTAAATCTCCCGTAAAAATGCTTGCTTTTTATTCGCCCGACGGTTTTCTCTATTCTCTGTTTTAGTCACACTTAAAAATGCTCCCTTTATCCGCCCGACATTTGTCTATTTCTGCGTTGAAGTGTCCCGTAAAAATGCTTTCGTCCAACAATTATTGTAATTTCATTTTTTGTATTATTTAGTCTGTGCGTAGTAGTATTCCTTGGGGGGGGGCATTCGATAGCGCCAAAAACCACAAGCGCCAACGTCACAAGTGCCAGTCCGTAACCGCCAAACGAGAAAAGTCGCAAACGCCAAAGTTCGGATAGGTTAGGTCAAGTTAGGTTAAGTTAGGTTAGGTTAAGTTAGGTTAGGTAAGGTTAGTATTGCAGTTAAGACTTTTGGCGTTTTCGACTTTTCTCGTTTGGTAGTTACGGATTGGCGCTTATGACAGCCACCCGTATTCCTTTATAAAGCACTACGCAGTGAGAACGATCCTGATTTCAAGTCCGGATACATTTGATTATTGCAGTTTTAAGACGCGGAAGTTGACAAGAAGACTTGATGACGCGGCGCGTGTTCGGATGCCACCGCTGCTGCTCTTGCTCCGCTTGCATTGCAGCCTGCAGACATTGTCTTAATCCGGTCCTCAGGAAGCGAGTCTGCCTCTGACGTAGTCACTCTCCTGCTCCTGCCTCCAAAGGATTCTGCATCTCGACGCGTTCGACGAAATCGATTCGCGAAGGCTGACTTCTCACTTAATTAAAAACATAATTTTATCGTCACTATTAGTGAGATATCCGAGGTTCGTTCACCCGGTTTCAGTATCGAGGTCCTCCTCTCGAATCCGTTAGTTAATCAAAGAATCCTTTTAAGATCCTTATTCGAGTGAGAGGCGTTTTTTTTAATCGCCATTT
>Ga0058701_10004988_pt1 | contig 10908 bp, 3 predicted proteins | sample AgamicOrMae_FD_97039 | JGI IMG/M metagenome (GOLD analysis project Ga0058701, IMG submission 97039) | Agave microbial communities from Guanajuato, Mexico - Or.Ma.e | ecosystem: Host-associated > Plants > Phyllosphere > Phylloplane/Leaf | place: Guanajuato, Mexico | collected 2012-06-04 | reverse complement strand
GGAAAAAATCTGAGGTCATAACTTCAATAGCCCTACTACAGGTTACTAAAACATCAAAGGATTTATCTCAACAATAAAAGAATACTTGGCTACATGAAAGGGAGGGAAAAAATAAAAAGAAAGGCTCAGAGAAGTCTTATCTTTCAGAGATAATAGTCATGACTTGTCATTAATGGTTTCCATTAATCTAACTAAATCAAGGAAAGCTCTGATGATTTCAACTGCATGTTTCATCATTTCCTCCCAGGACAGAGCAGAAGTTAGACTGCTTATCTAACTTCATAATAAATGATTCAAAACCAAATAAAAACAATAATAGTAATAATAACTTGCATAAATATTCAGCATACGCTTCGAGGCGGAAATAGAAACGATCGGGCACACTCGAAATATGAATACAAATACTTCCGCGATAAAATTTTTTCGATGTTTATGTCTGTATGCACGGTTACGAACGGGCATAAAGGCCAGCTTAAACAAAGAAAATGTGACTTTCTGGCTGACATACTTGAAGAATCGAAAACTACTTTTCAGAGAACTTACAAACAAAACAGAGGCACGCGAGGTGGACATATTTGTTACACACTAGCACATGTGAACACTCACTCCGCTTACCTAACCTCGGAGCCCTAGTTAAAAGAAAGAGACACTAATATATTATTAAAAAATCATGAATAGAAATAGTAGTGAATAAACCATCACTGTCGATAGGTGCTGTGGACTAAAGAGGCTAAGAATAGAACATTTCGACTGATAAATAACACGAGCACGTTGGGACTCATGTACTGTACTAAAGCGAAATGTAAACGACCAGATGTGTTGGGTGACTCGATTACACAAGAAACTGATCCAAAATCGATTCTAGTTTCAAGTTTAAGACACGTGGAAACATGACGACTAGCTCATTTCCGAAAAATGTCTGTTTGGGCAGTGTCCTTGTATCATAACCTTGGAAGCGAGACCACCTTAGACTGCCACCCGTATTTATTGATCTTATCTCGCTCCCGAATTTAACTTCGAAAAAAACAATAAAGAAATAAAAAGTAGCCGTTAATACCTCATTTCGCGTTGAAACAATCAATTAAACAGTTCAAGTTGTTGCACTTGCCCCTTTTGTTTTGGTTGCACAATACATAAACTGCTTAGTGTAAACAGTGAGCAGACCACTTTGGTTTGCATGCCACTCGAATCGAAACAAACAAAGTCAGCATTTACGAACAAGAGGAAGGGGACATGACAAAAGGAGACACATTATCGCAATTTCTGGACGAATAAATGGCCCAAACGAAAGAAATTCTTACCTGGAAGAGAGAATAATGATATTAATGTTGATTTCCCGCGCTACCTAAGCCCTCGTTGGTAAACGACCATGACTTTCAAAACAGCAAACAATCCATACGTTCTCCCATCACAACGAGTACGGCTTACGACCAAATTCTTCACAGCATTCGCACTAGACACTTTTCCAAAACTGCAATACGGATTAATGTTTCCTTTTTCACACTGTTTATCTGGTGACACTAATCAGTAAACCAACCACTATTATACTTCTTGGAAGTAAAGTAGTACTACCTATTCCAAAGGTCACATGAACGCAATCAATCGACTGGCTGAACAACCAATAGGAGAACGAAGCACAACTTTTCCACCAATCAGGAGGTTTGTTATTATATTTCAGAGCAGGAGACCACACATGCGCAGAACATGGGCTGCAGTCGTGGCAATATTTTTAATGGAAATCGTCCTTTCAATCTCCAAAATTTAGGGGGTCCCGCGTTCGAACCCTTAAAAACGAACCCTAAATCACTTTTCTAAGGTGTAATCGTCAATTTCGAGCTGTTACAATGGCGAAATCCGCACTCACATCCTAAAGTAAACAAAAACAAATGAGCACACTGTACAAGAGATTCTTCGCGATGCTTACGTCAGTTTACGTCAAATGATGAAAACATCATGGCAGTGACGATCCCTTTTGTTTACAAAATTATTTTGAAAAATAATGATTGATTTGACGTTTTCAAGAGAAAAAATGAAGAAATGTTTTTGAAATCTACAAAATTGAGGTTTTTAAGAGTGAGAGAGTTCAAAGAGTCATCTCCCTTTTGTCTCTGAATTTGTATTTCCAACAAAATCAATTTAAAACGTTTCAGAAAATTAAGAAATAAGTGTTGTTGTAAGATTATTTTACAATCATGAACTATATCCCTCTAAAAATATTATAAAACATGTTTTATTGCATTCGAAAGAGTCGCGGTAGAGCATCGTTCGTCCAAGGCAATTCTAAGGTCATTTGATTCTTATTCCACGATTCAAAACACGAGTTTAGCAGACAGCACCAAAAAGTTGGGTTAGAAGTGATAGAGAGTCCTTTTAATTTTGTTTGTTTACAACGACAAACTTTTTTTAAAAATGCTGCGATCCAGCAGTAGAATATTTAATAACGTGGTATCTGTTGGGTCTCTTGAGTTAGATTATAACGTACAAAATAACGTGATACAACAGTTCGTGAGATGGAGGATAAGAAAGCCCGTATATTTGGGAACAGCTAAAACTAAAGTCTTTCGAGTTCCAGTGAGGCCTGTCTTATCGGAATCAGAGAAGGAGGAGCTTAAACATCTTCATTTCCGATATAAGACAATCATGCGCTCCCTGTAGTAAGTGCTACACTTATTTGCTTGTGACATAATTCCATCTTGTCCCATTCAAAGCATTGGTTTATGGAAGTACCACAGTTTAACTCATTGTACTCTTACTCTTCCACAGTGCATATTTCAAAGAAGAAAATCAGAAGTTAGCTGATGGGAGCAAGCAGTTGCAAGAGGAACAAGAGAGGGAAGATGCCTTATTTGCACAATGTATGGAAGAAAATGATCGGTGGAACCAAGAGTGTGCAGTCGTAAGAAATGCTCGCTTGGCTGAGGAAAGTCTGCAGAGAGAAATGCATATATTGCAGAAACAAAGGAAAATGAATATCGAAAGGGAGGAGAGTCAACTAGAATGGGAAAAATATGTCGAAGAACAAACAGTAAGTATAAGATTGAAAGGACTTGGTTGTGAGACCCTGTCTCTCAAAAATCATAATGTCTTGTCAGATAACCTTGAAGTTGACTGAGGTGTGAGGCACTATCTTTCAATAATTATCTTTTTCAGAAATTGTCAAAAGATTTCATCACTGAAGACAAGCTTGATGATGCTATCCACAAAGCCATGGCACAAGCATCAGATTTCAACTTTGCCATCACAGTGAAGGGCGGAATACTAAGAGGCAACAAGAATTATCAAGAATTGGCAGAACCAACAAAGAAACTCTCTGCTTCAGCTTGACTTTGAAGTTTTAGGTAGTATTAATGAAAAATTGTTAAAATTCTGGCTATTAGTTGAATAAATGTGCACCATAAATTATAAATCGGTGGACTTTTTAAAGCTACCTAAATATTTTCTTGTCATTCACAAGATCTAAGTACACACCCCGTTTGGGAATTTTATCATCTCCCTTCAGTGATCAGCGTCATAAACTCACCGTGTCATACACAATTTCCCACCTGCCAACTTCTAGTCGATCCGGGGAGAGCCTTACAGACTTTAGTAAGACGAGACGCGAATGTTGTACTGCCTAAAAAGGAAATGACGAGGAGAGAGTAGGGACAAGGAAGGAATTAAAACTCGAAACTAAGTATTGCACTTGTTGTTTATAAACTTCTATACAAGCAGTAATTTACAATCGTTTACAAACACGAGTACAAAATCGATAAGCTTGGAATAGAATTGCTTGCTTTTCATCACTAACGTGTAAAAGTACGTTTCAAGTGAACATCCCTCAAAAAATGCTGAGTCTATACTATTACACTCACCTCGGCAAGAATTGAAATCGCTCATCTTTAAGTACAAAATGCAGTTAAGTTACTCTATCACGCCGAATCCTGTTAGATAAATAAGTTAAATAACTAGTCTAAATTGATACAAAGCACGAATTTATCCTAGATAAATAGTCTTGTCAGACAAGCGTAACCGATGCAGTGAATCGATGTTCCTGATCCAAATACTGTGTCCAAACGTACCAAAGTTAAAGTCGATCTAAAAAATTGATTTACTCTTTCTAAAATGAAAAAGCAAACGTACACTATAAAAACCGTATAGGTAATTTGGCATTAAGAGCAGTATACTATACAAGGAGCTCTAAATATCTTACTTGTAAAACTATACAAACTTATTGTAACGAAGAACAAAAACAAGAATAATAGATTGGGAAAAGACTTTTCCCAGAAGAGCAGGCGAGTCTCTCCTAGGCCACCATCCACTGCATTATCGCCGTGTCTTTACCGCCCGTCGAAATCAGCCTGGAGTCATCGTGAAGGAAGGATACTGCGGTGACGTGACTACTGTGCCCGCCATAAGCATGACACAAGGACTGCGAAAAGAAAAAAGAACCAATCAGCCAAATCAACCCCGCATAGGCAACACTCACACCCTCAGCGTTGTGCGGTTGCCTATCCACGCCTTGGCAGGCGCTGTCCTATCTCATCACGCGATTGTCTCTGTGTCGGAAGTTTTCACTCACCCGCGGTTGCGACGCTGGATAAGAGTACAATTTGACCTTCCCGAAGTCGTCAGCTGTCGCCAAAAGTTGTTTGTTGTTGGAACGGTTGCACTGGTTGACATCGGTGCCGTCAGCACCTTCCGGCCAGATTCCGATGGTTTCAAACGTCAGGGTACAACTATTGCTGGCCCATTCCGTGTCCCGAAGAGAGGAGCTTTGGGGAACTTGCCGGCAAAGTCCTGCGTTCCCTGTAACGAAACTTCATTTACTACGTTTACTTTTTCCTTTTTTTCTTCACTATAGGTCTCACAACCATCTTACAACCCGCGGTTAGATTTAAAGAGTGCAACAGCCTACCAAAAAAATAATCAGAAGGTTCAAACATGGGGCTGGGAGCCACAGCCAAAGCAGGAGTTGGATTCGTCACGTTAATACTTTTACTTTGTTCGCCTTGAGAGTGAGCTCGCGATTACTCTCCAAGATTGAAAAAGGGAACACAAACACTGAATTCGACCTTTAAAATTTAAATGTACCGGCATGAGATTAAGACAACTTTTGTCGTTTGAAACAAACGATTTACTTACAGAAAAGGGTCTCGTAATCTCCCGAGTTGGAGCGTAGGAGCTGACTGTCCTGCGACCAGTCTAGGTGGGTGATAAAACTGGAATGACCCTTTAAACAAATCCAAAAAAGGAAAATCAGTAAAACAGACTAAAAGTTCTCAGAAGCAAACATTTAAACGCGCTTTCAAAACCGGAAGTTCCAATTGACGCACGATCAGTTTGAATGGTGTGGAACGCTTGCCATGCGTGTGTAGTTTAACTCAAATATAAATTTATTTTTGCATACAACGATTTGGCTTACACGCGCGAGAGCACCTGGCTGGCAAAATTGTTAGTGTGCGTCTGATAAAGCTTCCAAATGATATCTGTGTGAGTTGAACACGTTCCGGTAAACAAAAAAGCAGCGTGACATAACATTTGAAAAAAAGATGAAAGTATATGCCGTGATGACGTCAGCTGTTAGATTCTTCCTAGGCACGTAAAAGACAAACACAGTTGCATTCTGCTACATGGCATCTCCGATCCTTCAAGGTATTATAGACAAGTTAAAATGATGGACGAAGGTGGGGTTAAAAAGAGAACGAGACAAATCGGGAGTGCAATAGAACTTAATACCAATAAACTATCTTAGATACCACAACACTAATTTTAAAGAGGACTAGTTTAAAACACAAGGTTCAATTCGGGAGTCAGGCACGACCAGAAGTATGACTTGGGTTAGCACGCAGGAAAAAGGTTGAAATATAAATTCCATCTCGGGTAGAATATATCAAAACAACAAACATCTACGCTACGGAGATTATCGAGATGGTACTCTGGTTAAAACATTCATCTACTCAACATTCTGGTATATTCTGTATCATAGTTCACCATGCATCTATACACTGGGAAAAAAACGTAAAAGACTTTCTTCAAAGGAAAGCAGAGTCCTGAAAAGGTTGAGACGTGTGAAAGTCATCTTGGCGAGCGACATCTATTGCAACGCCATCAGAGGCGGACAAAAGTGGATTCTGACCCGTTCGTACCCGGCCAGTTTTAATAACGAACCTAAAAACCTTTCGTTCAGAAAATAAGCCCAAAGGGGAAGGTTGTTGAGAGGTTATTCGTAAACCCGGTCGAGGGCAGCAACCGACGCATTACTGCTTAGGTGAGCCCTCCGGCTCCGGTGGGCGGGCCGGAATCCACTTCTGTCTGCCTCTAATCGCCATGCATTAGAAAGAGACGCCGTACCACGACCGACTCTTTAGCGAATCTCCACTTGTTCAGGACTCTACATTCGACAGGAGAGAGCGAAATAAACTTTACTAAGAGATCCTTCATATTCTAATTAACAAAGTCGGGGCGATCTTTCGGAAGACAGAGGTATTCATGCTCAAATACATGCGATAAAAGTCTCCGTGGCTTGTAGTCTTTATAACCTTGTAACAAGGATGAGATACACCGAAAATTTGAAAGATCGGATTTTCTACCTCTTGAGTTCTACCTTTCGTCGGTAAGTCGAGCGTACGGACAGCGGAGCGAGGCTCAACGCATGTATCCTTAACTTAATCAAAGTTTGACCTAAAACGTGTCACCATAAGCCGCGGAGTAGCAAACACACAAGGCGTGTGACCTAATGTAGATTAACCTAACCGGTTGAGGGTCGTTGACCCCCATAATGCAATGAAAGATTACGCCAGGGTAGAATACAAGAGGTAGAAAATGCCATCTTTCAAAATTATACAGCGTAGAGGCAAAATTTTCTTAACAAAACTTCAATACCCCCACTTTGGATTTCATGGACTAAAGATGGTCGGAGCTTAACAACAGTCCACTCGCTCGAAGTCGTCCAATTTTTACTCTTTCAACTGAAAGAAGGGATGATGCGGTTGCTTCAAAACAAGGCTAACACAAACAACAGCCGATGAATTCCGCCACCGCGAAGTAATACACAACTCTACACAGAGACCAATAGAGAAGACCTAGGCTAAATGCTCGACAATAAGCAGCACATCACATAGTAAATTTCACACTTAGTAAAATATTCACCACCTCCCTGGAAAACTACGGCAAAGCAAACATCGGATAAAAGACAAAGCCGAATTTCTGAACGAAAGAAACATCATGACACCGTGCACCGTGCGCAGCATAGCCAACTACAAAGGACGACTAAAAAAGACATCAACTGAAAGACAACCCACCAAGAAGTTCATCAGAGAAGGACTTCGCTTTCGGCGCCGCTCCGGCTGAAAAGCCGCATGGAACACAACAATATCAGGTAAAAACTATTAAAACTAAACAAAAGAAGAGCTCCGATCGCGAAAGAAAGGTTGGCAATACACGTTACTAGATCGGAAGGATACAACGGATACGGTGAGTTCGAAGGGGGAAACGAGCCGTTTCCGGATTACTACTCGATTCAAAAGAGGTCTTTAATTAATCGAGATTCTACAGTCGTGTTCTCCAACGCTTGTTGCTGGATAAGGAAACAGAAAAACCAACATATAACCTGAAAGACAGACGTGGTTCCAAGGGACGATACCAACAGCCAATCCTAGGTTTTTACAGGATATCCTTACCGTGCATCTTCCCACTCGATTGAATTTGTGACCGCCGTTGGCTACTTGGTAAACGTAGACGGAGTTGTCTCTTGACCCGAGGGCCACGAATTGGCCGTCGGGGGAATATTTAATCACCTGCAGACAGAGTACAAGTGCTTAGTATTTTCGGCGCGGAAGGGGTGTGTGGACGTTCGTCCAAATGGGCCGGCGTTGGTCCAAAATGCCTTTTCCCAAAGGACTTCCGGACAGTATCCAGTCCCTTGGACAAACGCCGCTGAGATAAGCGCAGGACAAAAAGCATTCGGTCCTAAAGTGTTCCTTACTTGAATCGGCTCTGAGCCGTCGCAGTGCGAAGTAAAGACTTCCTTAGTGTGGGCGTCCAGAGCCAGCCAATGGCCCGTCACGCAGCCAACGACAATGACTGAACCGTCCGGAGAGAAGGCAGCCGACTGAGCCGCTTCCTAAGAACAGCAACGCAAACCGTCAGGGCCCATTCGTAAACTACGTATCCTCACTCGCGGTTCCACAGCCTTCCATTTGTCAGCCCTTACCGGTAGATCCTTGCTCCAGATGAGGGAATGTGACATCGAATCCCAGAGATTAAGCATCCTGTCAAAGGCAGCAGTCAGGAACTGTGGGAGGGACGGATGAACGGCTAGGCCCCACAGTTCGTCTATGTGACTCGACAGGGTCATACTTAGTCCTATCGACAGAGATCCAGTATATATACAGTTGCGTGTGGTCCCTACGAGGAGCTGCGAGCCACGGGCTTCGGACACCACTCGGACTCCGCCAGCCATTTCTGGAACCTGGAAACATATCCAAGGACTGTTAGACTCATACATAAAAATAATCAGTACCCGAGAACCGTACTTATCAGAGGTAACGGTACCTGAGTTTCGACGCCGGTGAGGTTCAACTGTTCGTCCAGCTGGACCAGGCGGCCATCCTTCCCTCCTCCCGACACGACGCTCCCTCCCTTCAGCGCGCACACTGAGAAGACAGCGCCCTCGTGGACGTTGCGAACCATTTTCACGATAGTGTTCGTGCCTGAAACACACAAACGGTTGACGGTATCTGTCCAGAGAATGCACTATCAGTCCAAAAAGGTATTTATCTGGCCTCGTAGAAAGGCTCCGCGTTATGGGGAAATACATTGACCACCGCCTTGCTGCACGACCAGAACCGGACAATACTTTTTGGACTGATATCATAAGAAATTAGCTTATTTGAATCAGCAACGTAGGTTTGAAATTTGTCAAAATACGGTAATTTTTTGGTAATTTTTTTTAACGGTAAACAGGTAAGTTTTTGACTTAAGCAATACTAAAGTCACATTTTTGCGGTAAATAATTTCAGCGGAGGTTTCCGTCAGAATTTTTAAAAATCCGGGCTTTTTTTAAAGCTCTTTAAAAACGAGCAAAAATCTTTTTTTTCGCACACTTACATATACAGAGCTATAGCTCTCTAAGGGTTTTTGTCAATTAAAAAAAAAACAAGTTGGACTTACTTCGACCCCAGACGATCAAGTTGCCGTTGGAATCCCCGGAAATGACGTCACCGGTGTGGGTGAATGCCAAGCAGGTCACATACTTGGGTTTATCGCGATTGTCGAAAATTCCCATCCGCTTGTATAAGGTACCACCCGCATCGAGCGTCCAGAAGCTGATGTGGGCCTTGCCGCAGGTAACGATGCAGTTCCTGTCCAGAGGGTGGAATTCCGCGGCCACCACGGTGTCCACGGAGCACTGAAAAAAGCAACAAGGGGCTGACCTTAAACTACGTTCAACTTCCCTCCACGAAGACGTGGGCATAGCTGGTTACCTTGGTCTCAGTGATACGCTGTCCCCGTTCGCCTTTTTGCCAGTCCCACACGGAGATGTTGTGATCGGTAGCCTCATCGATGGCGCACAGCAATTGACCGCCGTCCTAAATTTTTGGAAAATTCAGTAATTTGGAAATGACTCAATAACTTTTTTAATGCCTTCTGATTAACTCACCGCTTTTGAGAATGAAAGGCAACTAATGGAACGTTCAAACTCTCCGACTCCTATTATAGCTATTGTGTTGAGACTCACTGAGTCCCAAATTCGGACATGAGGCTGAAAAAAAAGAAAAATGATTAATCTCAATTTTTAGGGATTTGTAAATTAACCGTTTCGCATTTATTTTGGTACTAACCCTTGCCTCTCTTCTATCGTGACCAGCGGTCTGCCCCGTTGCTACGAGCAGCTTGTTAGGATGGATAGCCAGACTAAAAATAAAATAAAAACAGAATTACTTCTTGCAAATAACTATTTTAATAATCAACATTCAAAAAATTAACGTTAAAATATTACTTTTTAAAATATTTCTATAGGAGTAATTTGAATCTTCTAAAATCATGATAAAAACTTCAACGCGGATATTCGACATGATTTTTTGATGACTCAAACAAGATTTTGCAAAAAAAATCCGGATAAAGAAAAGCAGCTGCACCCTGCAATACTTCCAAGTAGGAGTTTAACATATGAGAGTTGAGACATGGGCCCCGTAAAGTAAACCTCAGTCTTCAAGATATTTCAGGTCTTTCATGCCATAGATATAGTTCTTGGCTCTAACAAGAAATGATACGAACCATTTAATGTCATCAGTATGGCCAAGGTAATGCCGTTGACTGTGTTCTTCAACATTATGAAGGACTACAACTGCAGCGACGAAATATACCATTTCGCCGGTTGGCAACAGATACAGGTTCGAGCGACAGTCTCTGCCACGGTAGCCATAACTACTCGCGCTAAGGAAAACTATTTCATTACATGGAGCACTTAAAGCGAGTGTCTGCTAAACAGAGCAAAACGCCAGTTAAATTGTCACGAGAATAATAACTCTTTTTTCAGACTGAAAGTCCCCAGACGGCACAAGGGTGTGTCTTGTTGGGCTCCATCTCCAATTATCGCGATTATTCGTGCACGGCGACAACATAATTTCCCTACAAATTTGTCACTATTCCACCGCCTTCAGGAACTTCTATCGACCTTGTGATGTGATTTATGTTTAAATTAACAGCCTAAAGTATTTGGAGTGAAATTTAGCTTGAGAGAAATTCAAAGGATTTCTCCCATTAAAATACGCAATTTTAAGCAGTCGGAAAAGCCTGAATTATTAAATTTCAGGTTTCCAGACGGGTAATATTTTTTTAAAGTATGACAAAACTGAACTGAAAAGATCCTCTAAAATAAATTTTTCTGTTTCCGAACAGCATCGCTGGGCAGAAGTGGGTTAAGAG
>Ga0058701_10004987_pt1 | contig 10910 bp, 6 predicted proteins | sample AgamicOrMae_FD_97039 | JGI IMG/M metagenome (GOLD analysis project Ga0058701, IMG submission 97039) | Agave microbial communities from Guanajuato, Mexico - Or.Ma.e | ecosystem: Host-associated > Plants > Phyllosphere > Phylloplane/Leaf | place: Guanajuato, Mexico | collected 2012-06-04 | reverse complement strand
TTTCTGATTGTATTGGTGATCTGAGGCTATGGCACTTAGTTAGAATGAAGCTTTAGCTTTCCGTAGAGCCGTCTACCACCTCGTTAGGTGCGGAAACAACGAAATGCATAGAGGATCGAAGTGGGCACACAGCGATTTAGCGCTCGGGGCTGCTTCTCCATACGCACTACTCTCATGCTTTCAGCAAAGCCCCCTTCTCCAGCAGGCTCAAATAGTTTTTACGTTCGACCATTACGGGCCTTGTATAAATATCCATTTTTAATAATCAATATTTATTCTCGAAATTGTATATACCTGTGTGACGATCCGTCTTTTCGGAACTCTTAATGGCCCTTATTTTCATAAACCTGGTGAGTTCAAGTTGAAAAATAAACCATACGTCTAATCTCTATTTGAGCTCAAGTCCAAAACAAGTAGATCTGCCCCAAAGAGGCATGATTTTATCGAAGATCTCGCAGTGGGAGTCACGCATATTAAATGCGGACGTGGGAAACGGTTAAGTCAATCATTAATAGTATATCATGTCCATCTCGGCAATCTACTTATTCTTTGGTAGTGTTGCTGTACTTCCGTGGTCGCATTCCCGATAACAATAGTGACCGTGACATTGTGACGGTGGCGGAACGACGTTGCGCTGCGCCGCGCGGTGCTCGTGGACGGATGCCGCCGCCGTGCCTCCGGACTGCCATGGCGCCCAGCCTCCCGGTTAACGGGATGCGTCTAACGACTGATTCGGCGACCTGACAGATTTTGCGGATGGTGCGGGTTACACTGGTGAAACAGTTTTTTTTTTCACAAGCACGTTTTCTGAACTAATCTTATCCACACAACTAATCCTACCAATAAGAGGCGGACCTTAACATTGATCGACCCTTTGTCTCACTCTATCGATCTGATTCTAATGCAGTTCAACAGTTCGACCTTAACGTACAGTGATCCTAGATTCTAATGACTGTACGATGGCCTAACCCAATTTTGCGTAGCAAAAAAATAACACCCGTTTTAGGGAATGCTACACCTGTTTTCGGTAAGCTAAAACGGGGGTAGTACGTATTTTGGTTATTTTTCAAGATAGACCTTAGTTCAGCCACATCATTTAAAAGGTCTCGGCGAGAGCTCTCCATTGATGTGGCTGATCATAGGTCTATCTTGAAAAATAACCAAACTACGTTCTACCCCCGTTTCAGTTTCACATCCAAAACGGGTATAGTGTTCCCTGAAACAGGTTTTTTGTTTTTAGTGTGTGATCTTCCTGTCACCGGGCCTTCCACGCAGAACCTTGCAATCTGACTGAGTCCGTGGTATTGATGTGAGTCGCAAGCTCCGTGAAAGTGTTAACGACTCGGCTATAACAGTGATCCAGATTTTCCGACAAGAACTAAATAGGTTCTGCACTGCGTGTCGAAAAAAAAGCAGCACAATTTAAATTCAAGTTAGCTGAAAACACGCGAAAAAACGGGTAACCTCCAATTATTTACTTGAATAATATTTGCACACGTTAGGGGTACCGTTTATCCCCATCATTTTTTTCCTCTTCGTCTGTGATTTTTTTTCAGAGAATTACGAAGCGCCCGAAGGCATGTTCTTAATATCAGAATGGCAATTGTTTAGCGTGAGTAAGAACGCTGAATATCGTGATAAAGTTATGCGTACTTGTTCTCATCAGGAAAATGGCGTTTAATAGATTGTTAGCCACATCAACTGACGTTTAAAAAATCACATGTAAATCATAACGAGGTCGATAACAAACATCCCGGTGATATGTACCATCAGTGGCAATGATTGCTTCCTCCATTTTTTTTAACCTTCATATCTTGGGAACGAAAAGAGATATAACGAAAGAGCACGAAATGAATTCGATAGACATTTGATCTACCTCTTGACTTGATAAACTCTTTTTTGTCGCATCTCTTTCCGTTTTCAAGTGAGAGATGTTTGAAACATAAGAGACAGCAATGCCTTTTGCCGCTGATAGTACAACAGTGAATAATTTATGAAATCAGACGACAGTCAAGAAGAGATTAAAAATATCCCAATGCAGAGCAAACGGGCATTATGGCATACTTCGATGGGACGTCCTACAATATCACTTTCAATGTTCTCACGATGATTCAGTAAACCCCGAAAATTCCGGTCGGTTTAACGCGAAGGAGAAAGTGGTTGGAAGGGAACCGTTGAACTGAAAACCATGTGGTGCGATGGGGACCTCTCATCGGCGGGTGCGGTGAACGCGTCCTTCATTTATTTGCTAAATGGCCGCTATGCACTTGCCGACTGGGTGGGGCGCCTTCCAACGCTCTGCGCAGCGCACCTCAAACTCAGACATGTTAAATAAAAGTTGCGTCAGAACTGAAGGGATTCGATGATATAACGAAGGGTCAATACGATTTGCAGCGGAGAAAGTTGTTGTCCAAATAACGTAAAATAGATCGAGTTTGGTTCAAGTCAACATACTCTAGTTTTTGTTAGATCTGCTTGCTCAGAGGAAAATCGGTTTTCCTAACCTACTTGGGTAGTCCTAGCCAACTGTTTATTATGTCAACCGTAGTAAGACCCTTGAGCAAGGTACTGTACATAAATATGTATTTGCGATTGAAAAGTATTTCAATAAACGTTTGTCAAATCAAAAATATTGCAATATTTCAGTTTTGCAGGATGCCTTTTCGTCGTCACGCTGACATTGCTCATATTAGGATACTCCAATTCTGCCATATTTCAAGTTGGCATTAGATTGGAAAAGAAAGTAGGCTTTCGAATATGCTCCTCAAACTTTTTTTGGTTAGGCCGACCACAATCAATCTTAAAATACTCACAAGGAAAAAAATAAAATAAAAATAAACCATTAAAAAAATAGAAGAAAAAAAGATAGAAGTGTATTGCCGAAAAATATAACAAACCTTGAATTGCTTGTAATAATCTTGGCTTGCGTTATTTTGTTGTCTTTTTTCAAGCGAGCCTATTCCGTTACAACGATTGACCAATGTAAAAAATATTTTAAAGATGGTCCGAATAAGTTCTAGAGGTTGTGAAGTCTGGCATCCGGAATAGGGGGAAAAAACGTGCTACCTGCGAGTAAAATAATAGATTCGGTACTTGTTGCACGTTCCGTTTGCACGCGTTTAATCGGTTTCAACCCGACAAAGTACCTTTGATAAATTCGATAGGTAACGCTCCTTTCTCTGGTACCGCCTGTCGACACTAAGATGTTTAAGACTGTGCCGTGTTCAACACAGGTGCTATGGGAATTAATGGGGAAGTTAAAAGGGACTGTGCAAACCGGTGTGGGTATATCTCATTCATAATACATCATCGGATATTTATGCCGTTGAAACTGTTAATCTGTAACTGCTCCGCGCACTTCCTATATTATTACGTAAATAAACTTAGCGTCTTAAGTTTAAGTATGCGCCGAGTTTCGATACCTTATAGGGGTCAAACCCATGATTTGAAATATACCTGGAATATTTTGAGGTAATATATGGATGCATTTTCGCGCATGTTTCTACTTTTCTGCGCTAAAAATTACACTGAAAAACTTTTTTTCCTTCAAGTATTGCAATATTATTATCCTAAGGTTCATAGATTCTAGAAAGAATAATTGCCAAAAATGATATGTGGTTGGAATTTTTCTAAAATCGTATGTACTAAAAACATTTCAAAAATTTCTTTCAACAATCGAAAAAGAATTTAACAATCTGAGACCGAATTTTAGAAATTGTTAGGAGATTGCAACACTGGTCCGTTAGTATTCACCCGGCACCGTTCGTCCATGTGTAGAAGCACGGCGATTTCAATGCGGGTCTCGGCCTGGTTTTAGCTGCTCAACGCGTATCAAAATTTAGGAAGACATCAGCGTCCGTCACGGTAGTGGCTATTCGCTATGGCAACCGCACCGCTTACCCTTCCAAATTTCCGTTGTAACATGAATTGATTATATAGTTGGCCTTAATGTATAATATAATATAATGTAATAGAAAAAAAAGATTCATTTGAATCATGCGGATCTATTTTGTTTCGTTCAGATGTGTTTGATGTGGTGATATGAAATAGTCTTAAAATTCAATTTTGGACAATTTGAGGCAAACAAATTTCGGTTCTTTTTGATATTTCTTGCCATGTAGGTTGACACTTCAATCCGAACGCCTTAATAAAATTAATCAAACTCAAGGCAATTGGTTACGATTCGACAAATAAAGTGATTAACCCAAGCAGTATAAATCCGCGAGTTTCCAATGCTCAACTCTGTACTGGAATTTGAGCACTCCATTTATCACGGCGGCGTACTTATAAAGCAGACCTTATCGCAGTCGAAGGTACCGATATGTGCTTATACGGGTACATACGAGTACAACCTCAGGAATTCCATATTGGAGTTGGAAAGTACCCATAAAATTTGAGCTGCGTCTGCTTTGGCGGTGCGCCGCTGTGGAGCCTCTTGAGTTTTTGAGACTTGCCTTTGTGTGCAGTGAGATATGGACAATTGTATTAGTGCGTGCGCGGACACTTGGTTCTGTCTCTTTCCCTCCCATAAAAGCCCAACGTGTAAGACGGAGATAAAAAGGCTCGCGAGGACTATTTTCGAGCGTAGCGCCAGCGAAAGTGGGGAAAAGCCGCGAAACTCCGATAAACAAAAGACGCGCTTGTAAAATCTGGAACTCTTCGAAAGACTTACTCGGTTATACAAATCGGGCTTTGTATACGGTCCACACGCACAGCAGACTGTCGGATGGTGTGGTGGTCTGCTTAAGTTACATTATATTGCGGCGGCTAAGCTGCTTTATAGCGAGTTTCAGGTAGCTTAGCTTATGTCAGCTTTATTCGTTTGAGCGTGTGCTAAATTTGCAAGGCATCTCCTGCGCAGTTCGAGCAACTCCTCCTAAAAGCCATCTATCGATGTCGTGATCTTTCAAGAAAAAATTATGCGTGTCGTGCAATATTAAGACCTTTAAAATCGTCAGGAAAGCAATCAGCCATCTTAAAGGTATAATTAAGCTGTGAACTGATTTCTTTTTTTGTCCAAAAACCCTGAGACTCAAAATACTTTGCTCAAAATACCGGAAAATCAATTTTTTGATATCGAGTTGAAAAAAGAAAATGATTTAATTTTTTTAATTGCGTTTTGTACTTTACAGGATTAAAAAAAAAATGAAATCGAAATTTTTTTGTCGATGTGTTCTAAAAATAGATTTTGAAACTTTGTCATTTTTATTTAAACCATTCAAGTCAAGAATCTGATCAGGTGTCTAACGTACCATACCAGAACAATTTGACGCCAAAACAATAGCTGAGGCACTTCCTAGGCAAAAAAAAGGTTAGCCCCCTGTAGGACTTAAAATCGATCCGCAAGGAAGGAACGGTACACTAATCGTTATCCTGGGGCAGAACTGTGGTGCGGCGCCCAAGTCTGATAGCTAAACGGTTCGGCAGAAAGAAGCGTCCACGACCCGCCATCGGCGATCCATCGGCGACACGCGTAGGTACGTCCAACGGGTGGACCATCAAAGAGGAAACATCGCCTGTAGCGGCCATAGACAATGCAACATAAAACCCAGGTGCATCTAGGGAGAAGCTGTATGTACTTGTGCGTGGGCTAGAATAAATTAAGGCGGAACTATTTGATAGATCGATTACGAAACTGATTTATGGACGATAGTTTGTGACTTAACAGGCTTATTGACATTGGAGGGCTGCACGATCTCCACGGGATTTTGGCTTCAATCAAAAGAAGGACGGAACAGCAGAGCCATGGGCAGAATGAGGGCAGGATCACTAGGTCTCTGCATGTCAAGGGCATACGTTCAGTATACGCCCTGTATAGCTTGGCTGTGTTGTGTATCCAATGCAGGTTTTAAGATCTTTTTTCTGGTTATGGTATTTGTTGTAGTGAAGCCTGGAGGACAGTGTATCTGGCTTTGATATCCGTTGCATCGGGTTATGATGTGTATTGTATGTAGTCATAATACCAGTAGTGGCATTGCCTAGAGAAAGGGTATGAATCCAGTTGTCGATAGCAATGCAAGTGAGCATTCTGATGGGTTATCACATGAAGGCCATGACGTATGTTTTCGCAATGTGTTTTGTATTTGATGATGATATGCGTTGTCAGTAATATAATAATTATTAAGTGATGATATACTGTTGAATATCGAATGTGGAAAAGGACTAAATAGTAAATATTGATCATTACTGTGGTGTGTTCCAGATGAGCAACGCAGGATCAGCATGGTACGTCAATCACGGGTCAAAACAAGCCTTCCCAAAGTCAGACACGGAGCTTCAGGACCTGTCGGGGTCCCTAGATGATTGTCAGAGGGCGCACACCCCGTCATCTGGTGATGATGAAGACATGATGAGCGTCCGGTCGGAGTTCTCGACGTTTCCACGACGTCGACGCTTCCATCAACGCGCTGACTTGATCAGCTGCTATGAAGACCTTCCGGAGGAGAATCATTCTTCTACATCGGATGATGACTTTCTGAGTGTGGCCAGCTTTCCCCAGGACGACAGCTCCGTTGCAGGATTTAGTGCAAGGCCGAGTACTTCTCCAGTCCCCGAAGAAGACCAAGAAGGGACGGAGGATGAAGTAGAAGACGCGCAAGATTACGAAGAGCAGGTCGAAGATGACCCGAAGGACGCTGAGGATGACCAAGAAGAGGATGAATATGATCAAGACGAGGCATTAGATGAAGAACCGTTGATGGTGAGTCCTGCTGAGACTATTTGTAGGGCTGAAAGAATTTGCCATCGAGCAAAGACATGAGAAACCATGGAACCTTTTTTCCTCTGGTGGAATAAGACGAATAAACTGTGGTCAGAAGTTCGTAGGAGCTGTGCTGAAATGCAGATAATCTTAATTCGAGATTCTCTTGTAGTTCTGACTCTTTAAAAGTTCTATGAGGTTCTCTCCTGAATTCGGATTTTCTGATATAAGAAACTTATCCAGCAACAGCGTAGGTAATGAGGACTTTATTTCCACCAGAGTCGTATTGTATCAGTTGAGCCTTGTCGAGGTCGTTAAAGCTCAAATTGACATTGGTGCAGTGGAGCCCCAAAAAGCCCAAGAGTAACATTGTATACCAGTTTGCCATCTCCCGTTGATTAATGCTATCCCCACCAGCCAGATATCGGTAACATTGATTAGCTATACCAATCTCAAAATTTCTGAATATTTTTAGGAGCGGTTTATATCGAGAATCGTCTAAAGATGATTCAAGATAAGTCGCTATGAAGTTAGATGAATACCTTTTCCGTAGTCAGGGGAAGGCGATATGTCAAGGAGTTCAAAAGTCTTCTGTGCATCTTTTTTCATATGGGTGGATTCGGAAACGGGTTAGACAAATCGTTTCAAGTGACCCCTTCTTGAGACCCTTACGAATGTAAATTCGCACGGCGATATTTCCAGGTCAGTTCGGCTGCAACAATGACGAGAAAAAGCGCGTCCATACCCATTGTTAATCCTTGGTCACGTCGCATACCCTCCAATGCAAATGGTGCCGATTGTTGCTTTCGATCTTTTTCCCACCGATGTGTTTGTTGTGCCATTTGTTTCTGCGAATTAACTCCGCAAAAGAAAGGATTCCTCCTTTAATCGGCAATTAGGAGCTCGTGATAGGTGCTTTACACCAGCCGCCGTCTTCCACGGAAATCTCGTGCTGGTGCTTTAAGGCGGTATTGAATAATTTAGAGCAGCAGATGTAACTACTAAAGTATTTGTGGAGCCGCGGGCAAACTAGTGTATCCGCCGTCAATGATTATCAGATTGTTTTCTGCCCAAACGAGAACCATGACAGCCACTACATCAAGCCATTTATCTATCTATAAATGTCCCATATTTTTTTCGTTCGAGTACATAATTCGATGAAACTTTGGGATCTTGAAATTGGTTGTCTCGAGGAAGATTTTTTTTTAATGCAGCCGTCGCCGATGTTTGGCCTATATCATAAATATCACGCTATGCGTGAGTGTTGCAAAACCGTATGTTCATTCATTAACTTTTTTGAGGACGATAAGAATGAAAAGGGGGTAGGCATATCAAATTTTGAATAAATGCAAAATTACTCGTTTCCCTATAGATAATCGACTATTTTCCTAAAAATATGCAAACTTTGACTCTTAAATTTTATAGCTCTTTAAATATTGCTAAAAAAATATGCATATTTTTAACATGCAGTTGAATCCTGAAGTCTTTGACGTGCAGCCTGAAAAAAAAGTAAAAGTTTTAGAAATCACTGTAAAAATGTCCAAAACTGAATTTCACGAGCTGTACATAGAACGTCAAAACCGGGTGAGACGTCAGAGGTTTGTAATATATCGACATATTTAAGACGCATTTTGAGTATTACGTGGGAGGCTGCACCTGTTGGCACTGGTCTCAAATATGACGGCTCTGAGGTGACAAATGTCATCGGGGAAGCTCTTGAAATGGTCCGAGAACAATGTCTTCAACTTGTTTCGATCTTGCTCTGGAAGTGAAGCGTTTTAGTGCCTTTAAAGATACACATCGGTGAACGAACGTCTTCGAACGAGTTATATTTATTGCCTGTTCTATATGCAGCTCTTTCGAACGCTGCTATTTTGGATGACGGACTTCTCATGGTACAGCGGCACATCGCGTCATCGTTACAGCTTCCCTCTCACGTTTATTCAACCACAAAATACCGCACGCACCCATAAAATTACTCTCGTTACTAGCAACGCCCTTACGAGTCCAAACATGGTTTATACAAGTCACTGACTTTGTGCTGTTTGGGCCTATTACTGTCCAATCTTGTTATATATTGTTTTTCCGAAGCATTTGATGGGATGATTTTTGGAATTCAAATCCATCATTTCTTTTTAAATAACAAAAAGAAAAAAAAAATGAACGCAACATTTTAGATGAGTTGTGTGGATTTTCCCGAAGATGATTTGTACGAGGAAATGTTTATCTTGATTCACGTGTAAATCATGTTTGACACGTAAAATGTGCGAGTGAGTCGTTTTCGCACACTTTTGGCGACCAAAAATCTTTTGAAAACGTTGCTCGGTTTGGGTGTGTACAGTATACTTGCTTAGTTTTAAAGTATACCCAAAACAGGCAGTGTGGCCATTTTTTTTGAATCGCTAACTTTAACAATGGTTTATATTCCAATCACGTAAAATGATCCCATTTTCAAAGAACACAGCTAAAACGCTCACCTAAAGTAGCAGTTTTTGTCTCTGAGCTGGGTTAAAAGAAAATTTCAATTTTACATCTCGATAAAGGTCCCTTCAGGGTCTCTCTTGAACTATCAAAGTTGGATTCAGGAACAGCAGCCATTTTTAGAGAAACCCTCACTTTTCAGTGATTCCGAAAAATCTAGGAACACGTAAAATAAAGGTGTAGGGCAGTGTTGTTTATCAGTGCATTACGTTGAGTTGCCACTCATGAGATCCCTTAAATAAAACGAAAAAAAATACACTTTTTCGAACATCTGGAAACGTATGGACGCGCACAGGCGCATAGGAATGATAGCAGTTTTCCATCTTATTTCAAAGGGCAATTTAGCAAACCAAATGAAGTTATACAAATTCCAATACGAAAAAAACAACAACAGACGACCAGTCTGAAATAAAAATAGTCATAATATTGCACCTTCAAAATCACCAAGCGAGAAAATGAAATGCGTCCCATCTTCCGGACTTCCGTAATACTTGTCACATGCGAGATTTAGCATGGGGACGCCCATGGCTTGCCTATTCCCACCGTCTGCCGCGCATTACTATGACGAGCTCAATGCGAACGACTGCAGTATAACCGGTGAAAGTCTTGGAGCCCCGGGCGGACGCGTCTTTTATGCAAAAGTCTTCTAGAGCGACTCCACAGCCACTAGTTGGGTCCGGTGTTTCCCTGTCATCGATATGATGACATGCGTTTGATGGAATTCCAATGACCGGATGACGAGATGCATTTTTATGCCTCATGAATGGACTTATGGTTCTTGCAAATGCGCATCGCCAGTGGGGTGGACTTAAGTGCTTCCTTCAGGTGCGACAAGCTTCCACCCATAAAAATACTGGACGAATCCCATTCGTGGCAAAGATACACTTGTAGGCATTCTATGATATATTGCATACATGGCAGCGGATGTCATCAATTATTCTTGATATGATAGATATCTACGAATAAGGAGGAAAGAGCTCCGGGTCTGCTAATTAATGGCTGAATTGGCGAGGTAGCTCGTTCTGCAATGATAAACATTATGACTGATTTTCGCGACGAAAATGCCAAATTAATTTGGTATGTGAATTGGAGATACTGTTGTTTTTGATGTTGCTATATTTCTTGGATCGGTAAGTGTTTTGTAAGTGCAGTCACTGATCGATGAAAAAGGGTTTCTTGAACGACGATAAAGCCATTATAATATTCAAAATACATTTACAGCAATAGCTCTCGCTGATGAAAATGAAAAAGAAATGATGTTGTGGGATGTTTTATACCTGATTTGGCTTTGAGACTAAGTCATAACGCGCATTTTTCGTACCCATCCACTTGGTCCTCGTGTACCCTAAACAAGTACGGAACACGACTACCCGGAAAGAAGCATCTTTGCCTCAGTATACCCGCTGAGTATATTCTAAATACATTTTGTGTATCGTCGGGTATTCCGGAAAAAAATAAACTCTGCTAATGAACACTCTGTTGGAGTGACGGTGACGGCAACCGACAGAACCCCAGGAGACCCGAGTGGGACCGAAGGGGACCGAAGGGGTGCTCCTAATAACTTAATGTAACAGGACCAGATCCCTGGACCAACATCCAACCCGTCAACGTAAATATAAAGTAAAAATATTGAAGAGGAGGGAAAACACGGAGGTGTCAGAAAGAGCTTCTTTTCGCCTATTTGTTTTTCGGGAGTCCTGTGGCGGCTTCTCAAGATCGTAAATTGGGC
>Ga0058701_10004986_pt1 | contig 10910 bp, 8 predicted proteins | sample AgamicOrMae_FD_97039 | JGI IMG/M metagenome (GOLD analysis project Ga0058701, IMG submission 97039) | Agave microbial communities from Guanajuato, Mexico - Or.Ma.e | ecosystem: Host-associated > Plants > Phyllosphere > Phylloplane/Leaf | place: Guanajuato, Mexico | collected 2012-06-04 | reverse complement strand
GTATAAAAGGTTTTTGTTATACCAACAAAATCATTTGTTAAAATAGGGATAACAAAAAAAAATTGTTACAACAACAAAATGTTCAGTTCTATCAACAAAACATTTGGTTGATGCAGCAAAATCTTTGGTTGCGGCAGCAAAGAAGTTATTTGTTGTCCCTAATTTTGTTGACGTAACAAAACCATTTTTTTTCCTGTCCTGTGTAGTATTACGGTTGTAATACTTAATTTTTTAATAGTTTCTTTTTTTTATCTTTCCCTTTGTTTGCTTTGAATGCGTTCATTCGTCTCTTTAAATTACTCAAAAATATATTGCATAAAAAAATAAAATTATGTAGCCTTACGATTGATTTTTAGCCGATTCATGCCCTCAGATGGCCAATCTATATGAACTGAAACCGGTTTGGGTCACGATTTACCTCTACGGTATCACAGAAGGGATATAATATATTTTGTTGAGACTTATCGGCAAGGGTCCGTTTTTTTAATCCCAAATGCAGGATATCTTAAGTGTATTTTGTCTATGAGAAATTTTTTGCAGTGGATCGAGGACAACCCATAGGAAAGAAATGGTTTGAATCAGTTATTTATAGAAGGCTTAAAACCAGTTCGACGAGAAGCAATAGGCCCGCGTGAGATTTATTGTGATAACATTAATGTTTCCCAGGTGTTATCATTAATTTTTGCTTCCAAAATTGGTACAGTCAGCAAACTTTCTGATTTTTCTTCCGGAAGTTGAAGTCGGGCAGTTTTAAATAATAAACGTCCCTCATTTCAGCGTTTAAAAGAGTTTTAATATCTATTAATATTGGAAGTTTTTGCGTCTCTTCATGAAGTCTTTATACGAACTTTTGTCGCAAGCGGATTATGAGTACCGGTATCTATTCTTCTTTAAGGAAGTTGAAGTCAGCAAATTTAATACTAGGCGATAAAGAAGCAGCGAACAAGTTGCAGTCACATGGCAACTGTATCAAAGCGAAGGAACGGACTATGAAACCCGGTGGATTTGCATTTCGCCATTAATTAAATAGAAAACTTCGAATCGCTGATTACAGTGTATTTTGTCTGTTTGCCTTCTCTTGTTGATACTGGACTGTTTGATTGAATTCCCAAATTAAATCTTGCGGAGGCTTATGCCCTAATATCTTCTGCCGGAAAATATTTTTGGCGGCCTCACCAGCGTAACTAACTTTTCAAAGTGTCTTTATAATTAAAGAGAGTGCAGGGGCTCTGTGCTCGAAATATTGTAAACTTAACTCTCCGAAGAAATTATTTAGAAGTAAATGCGGGGCTTGTTTGTTGTAGTTACGCTGATGGTGCTGTATACTTTTTATCTTTTTCTTTGACAGCGTTGGTTATTGCACGCATAAGGCGGTGTGTGGTTATATTGCTTGTTTGATACGTTGTGAAATCACCAAAGCTTTGGAAACGCCCTATGTATGAGAGTTTTCTGGGTGTTTTACTCAAAATCATAAAACCAGCGAGTACCGGTAACAACATTTTTTTCCTTATCTGCATTATTCCCTTTAAAGAACCTATTTTGTTTATGTTTAAATTGTTTCATTTTAAAACGTCAACGTCTAGACGAAGTCGGTATTATGCATGGAGTCTTGAATTACTTCCGAGCATTGACGATGACTTCAGGCAGTTGAAACTATTTTAGGGCGGAAAATTATTTATCAGCCTCATCATTACCACAGGGGATGCGTTTTCAAGTATTTTTCATGAAGAGGTCGCAATGTTTGTATGTTGTATTTAGGCCATAACATTAACGTATCAGTAGCAATATCAAACAGATACATCTCTTTCTTAGAAATGAAAAAAAAATACCTGTCATAACTGGTGACTTTTTATTATACTTGAGAAAAGCTATTAGAACTATTATTAAAATGATTATCTGTTATGAATTACTGTTTGGAAAGGTTACTGAGTAAAATTATCTTCTCTTCGTGGGAAGCTAAAAATCAGGGAAATGTAAGATACAGTATCAGCGAATCGCCGTACAACTTATGCCTACAATTAGACAAATCTACAGGAAACTTGCAGATAGCTGCAATATGTATTAGGTAATTTTCAGCTGCGAAAATTGCTGTCGCAGCAATACAATTTTTCGAGATGAATGAGGCACAAAAGCAACGCCACGCTTTATTTGGCGCATCCGACCCTCAGAATTATGGCCGGCTCCCTCTTACCTCCAGCATTCTCGACGTTGCCTCTTATAATGACGTAGGCCTGCAAAAACTTCAAGAATACTCCTTTATTTGTTGTGTTTTTAATTTGGAAACTCTTCGTTTATTTATGACATCAGCAAGGCGGTGCCCTTTCAGACCCCAGTGTCACGCTTCTCTTTCTTCTAGCGTTCTCTCTCTTAAATATTTCTCTTTTTATCATTTAGGGATGTTTCATCGACTTATCCAGTCAAATTCACGAACGAGTCGTACAAAAAATGACAAAACTGTGTTTAAAAATCTGGAAACCACGAAAAACTATATCATTTTCCTAAATAAACAATCAAGATTAGTTTGCAGCCAGTAATTATGGTAATCTTAATTTTTCAAAATTTTTGTTACTGCTGATTTGACTCATTTTTCTCAAAATAATGTACTGATTTTAAAGGTTCTGATCAAATATTTTTCTTAAACGACGGTAAGATACAATTTTTTTCGTCTCAATTTGTTCATCTTGACTTGATCATGTGAAACGTTTTTTCAAACAAACTTATTCAGCAAATTATCTCGTGAAATGTTTTTTTTTTTAAAAAAAAGAACCTACTTGAATGTTTAGTGCACATCCAACGCCACGGAATTCCTGCTATCTTTGAATGCCTAAAACTCAAAAGCTAGGTAAGCGACAAGTCGTTTTTAGTGGTCAGGTGTGTGTAATAGCATGTTAGCTGTATTTATGATTAATAAAAAGACGGCGCTCTTCAGCTCGATTAAACATCCTTACAGGCTACCAAATAAGTTTTAGTTAGGGTGCAACGATATCGTTTCAAGTCGCAGAAAAGGGGCCAAAAAAATCTTTCGGAAAGATGAGGAATATAATGGGTCCCATAGCTACATGGCTCCAATGTCATTGTATGAATTCAGGAATCTATTGGGGAAGACCTTGTATCGTGTTTAAGGCCAAGTTTTTCGTCGATTCGTTTATTCAGCATGTGGCTGTGCAGTGCAGCTGATGCCTTTTCTGGCAACGAGCTCTGCAGTCGCCTTTTCAACAGTCACTTGATTTATCTTGGACGGTTTTGCTCGTGCCACAGTCGTGGCAGCTCGGTGGCGGCAGCTCGGCGGCATGTGCCAAAACCAGACAATGTAAGGAAGCGGTGCAACCACCACGGCGACGAGATTTCCACAAACGCCTATAAAGGCCTTGCGAATTTCTCGTCTCGTCTGCTGGGATGCTGTTAGGCTATCCATTTGGTAACGATGCTTTGGTCAAGTTGGCTGAAAAAATAGCGCTAGGAAAAGCACTGGCTTGAACTCGAAAGGAACGCATGGCAAGCGTGCAGATAAGCGTTTGTAAACACTGGTCCTATCCTTTTGTTAACGACAAACACCCGGATGGATTTTGCGGTCAATCGAAAAAAAAGGGGAAAGCCAAAATGTTTTAATTATTAAATCGCAACCGTGTTCCTTTTTCCTTCTTCCTTTTTTTCTTAGAAATTAGAGAAGATGCAATACACTGTTCGCTAATTAAAACTCGCGAGTCCACCGGCTCCCTTTAAAACTCAAAGTTAACTGTATAATTTTAATTTGACAAAGAAAAAAAACTTTGGGTTCACTCTTTCGCGCTAACCCCCGAGCGTCTAGCGGTCACTTTCAGCGCCTTCTCCTTTTGGCCGGTGGCCAGTTTCAGAACTAACTTGAGCACATGAGACAAAGAAGAGTAAGAGTAGCAGCCATGCAGATATCTCGCCCGACCCGAACCTTTTCGCCAAATCGTCTAGTAGTAGGCTAATTATTCTTTGAACCGTTCGCGTACAATCATCCAAACGTGTGCTATTTCGGTGTCCAGGTTTTGAAGACACGGTTTTGCGAAGTCGAGCGTTCTCGACGAAAAACAAGCGACCGCCAACCATGAAAAAGGTCACGTAAGAGTGACGCTTTTCCTTTGTTTACTTTTTACTTCAGCTTTCAAATATCCTGTCGTTCTCTTTAGTTTTATGTGTTATTTATTGTTAGACTTCGCGCCCACTTTTGTACACGTCCGTTGTCATTATTCAATGAGCTCAGCGTAAAAGTTTGTGATCCCTTTCTTCGCTGCAACTCATTTCGTTTTTAATTTAGTTCCTTTTTACGACATCTCATTACACTCTACGTGCTTTTGTCACTTGACATCATTTCATTCCCCTTTTTAATTATTTCTACTATTTACTTTTAAAGAAAACCCTCTTGTGGGTCTCATTCAGCATTCTGTTTGACCTATTATGCCGCTCTCTGCTATTTTAGTTCTTTTCATAAACCTAAAACATCCAGCTTCTTTATACAACTCAAGCGTTTCGCGTAATTTGAGGCTGCATTTGCAGCTTGTTTCGATTGGTCTTAACAACCACGTTTGTGAATACAGAATATCCATTATTCCCTGCATTTGTTTTGGCTAGGAATGTTTATTTTAATAAAAACTTATCGCGTAAACTTGAGATGGCTGGATATAAACCGATGATAATATTTACATTGTAAATAATAGTAATATTGTGGTATGATTCCTTTTTATTAAAAACCGAAAAAAATCCATCGACAGGGTAATCATTTTTATGACGATCGTCATAAATAATTTCGTGTAACAAAATCCGGCCTGGTTTCCGTGTAAATGAGTTTACGCCTGCCCCCCTGCGCTATATTTTATTGAAAACGGTTGGACGCAGTTGCCGGAGGTTTCATAAAGTATTGCTGTACTTTGGCTATTTGCCTGGGGTGTTCTTTGATGGTGTTTCGCCGTTCAGGTGCAAGCGAAAGCCGTAACCTCATCAAGTAACCACTTTTTCTTCGCAAACAGAATGTTCAGATACTTTAGGACGTGTCGAAGTTACTAATATGACATTTTTTAATATAAGCCTATGCTGCGCAACTCATCAATTTTCGTCGATTTCTCTCGTGAATCAAAGTCAACAAAGGAACGTGATTACTAAGGCACATTTTTAGTTGACTATTGGATAATATGATATGCTTTTAGGAAGAAATAGTGTGTGATATCGTGGAGTCGAACCTTGGAAGGAAGGCCTCAACTTCCACTCTGTGGAATTCGTAAAAAAGATGTAACCGAGAGTATTCTCAACGAGCGATTGTCAAGCTCGACGGTCGCAGTCGGTCAGGTAACTTATCAGTCAATACTATTTAAAAGCAATAAAAAGCAATGCGGAGATTTCAGTAGAAAAGAATAGCAAACGTAGATACACACAGTCATGTTGATCGTCCCCTTCTTCTCGAGGATCTCAAAAACCCTCTTCTGTCTTTCGAGTGCGTCTTTTGGGGATTTGAAATACTTAGTCTCCCAGACCTTGTTTAGTTTTATATCACATCATTTAGAGTTTACTTTTAAAATTTATAGGTTGATAATTTATTAGTTAGGGTAAAATCTTGCAATTTGGTAAGTGGAAATATCCCAACTTCGTATATTAGAAGGTTGTGGGAACCTCTGATCTCAGTTCAAACATAGAGGCTGGAGAGGATATTGAGGAGGAAGGGGTGTACATGCATCTCCATCATTCTGTCACCAGATTCCTCTTCCTTGCAGCTACTTGGAAACCTTGAGAGAAGTCTTTGGTCGGTGGGTTTGCTGGGATGTTTTGTGTCACGTCTATTCGTTTTTGTTTGAAAATAGCCAATGAATTTTGAATCGAGGTCAACAGTGATGATCGGGAATGTACGTAGGTTTCCCGTCTTACACCTACACTTGGTTGCTGGAACAACTAAACAATGTAGGTAGCCTCAGGTAAGAACGATATTAATGGAGGGTTCCGAAATCAAAGGGGACAGAAGAAAAAATGAAACAGGTTTTTCTAGTTTGGTCGCCTTTTTTGATGTTCGGGTCAGTGTTGATATGGTCGTAAAAAGAGGATCGTGGATTTCCTGAAGAAGGTTCCCTGACTGAGGGAAACCTGGCCGAACCTAATCAGTTAATCCTGACTTCTCTTTTGCCCGCACGTAATGATATGGACATTAAATCGGAATTCATCATCGTTTTCAAAGTGTAGATCTTGAAAGTGAGTCTCCAGCAATACTGTATTGAGAAACGTGTCATCACGACTTCTGTCATATAGAGATTCGGCGATCTATTGTGGAAAGCTTTACGCGGTAATTTGGTTGTCGGAACTCATGCAACGGAGAGACTCTTCATTGTTGTGAACTTCATATGTGGTATTACTCACGAGGCCGTTAACAATAGGATCACAATTTATGTCTGAGTTCGTACATGGCGTGGGCCGTTTACCAATTTCGGTATTGATAATCAATTACGAGGTTTTTTTATTGCGTGAATTGCAGATAATAGAGATGCCCAATACAGGTGTACACAAAATCCCAGAATTTTAAGCCTCTTATTCAAAATATTGGCAATATATCGGAACCTGTGATAGGGTTTAATGTTGTGAAGAGCGACCGTATTACTCTCTGCAAACAATCGAAATACGAACTATATTTTGAATATCCTGTCTTTAGGGAATCGCGCTAACTTGAAAAGCATTTTTTAGCATGTGACCTACTGCCATAGAAGCTTGGCGTGTTATGTAGTTACCTCGTATTCTGAGCACAGTTAACAAACTATACCTTGATGTTTGAGGATTCGGCAGAACTTCTACATCACCCTCACTGTAGGCTCCACGCTACTGTTCAAAAGTTTCTTCTCGTGGAACCGCGTGCTAGTCTTGGAAGTGGTTAAAGGAGAGAGGATCCGCTTCTGTTTTTGCTTTGAAGAAGAATTCGGAGTTAGTCACACGTCTTGCCTGTAATGCGATCACAGTGGCACCAACTTTTAAGACACCTCTTTGGTTATGTATGGCACTGCTAAGTTGTGTCCTTCAAGGTTATGGGCAATATTTGATCATATAATGTTTCTTAGGGTTTCCTCAGGTTAGGCTTGGCCCATTTTGAGCTATCCTACGCAGGTTAGACTACCTCAGACTTATTTATGTTAGCTCTTGTCAGGTTTGTTTGCCTAGATTATGTCTGTTTTGATCAGACCAAGCCAGGACCGAAATGACCGCGAGGATAGTTTTGGAACTTGAAGGAACTGCATCCCACCAACTCTGTAAACAAGCACACGGGTCTGCATAGCACTTCTGTACAGTTGTAGGCTCGTAAATTCGTAGGTTGTGCTGTCCAGCGGAGAGTTACATCTACATCAGCTGTGCTCAAAGTAGATTTTGCTTACCGCAAGTAATGTCGTCCGTAGAGGAGCGCCGAGTAGCGCAGCAGCGCAGAGGCGCAAAAGTTTTGTCCCTTGTGGCGGGAGCGGCCGTAGAGCAGCGGGAGAGGGGCGCATCCGATGTTGCAGATGGTCCCACGAGGCAGGTGAAAGAGCTTAGAACACATGTTCCTCTGAAACAATCAAATCCCCACAAAACAAAAGACGACAGCGTCGCCGCTAGAGGGCGCTCTAGGTGACGAGGGATTTCAATGCCTTTTTTCGTTCCTCTTAAAGGTCATATGATGTATCTAAACAGGTGTTAGTCCGAACGGCGGCTGTGTGAGGGAATGTCGGGACAAGTTTTGCTTGGCTCTGAGAAGAAAGTTGCAACGAAGTGGGTTGATAAATTTTATCGATTAAATTTTACGATGTTGTTTAAGGAATTCTACCAGCTCTTGAGAAACATTTTGATTACAGTAAGAAAATGCCTTTTTTTCCCATCTGTTTGAAAGGAGATCCATTGGACAAATACTCATTTGGACAAACGGGAAACTCTTTTTAAAAACACGTGTTGCTCTTAACATGGCGGGTCGTATCTTAAGGCGACAGGGTTGGTTAGGAGTTGGGGAGGCTGAATCGATTGCTGGAAGAATAAGGAACGGCCTGAAAGGAGATCTGTCTTTACCGGACCATGTTTTACTTTTCTTAGGTGTCGTTTATCCTTTAGTAAAGCCGCTCACAAGAGACACAGAAAACGCGAGCGGAATCTAAAGAACATCCCCGGGATAGTACAAAACGTTTCTACGTCGGAAAGTTGGTTGCGCTTTTTGGCAAAAATTTGATTGAGGGTTCTTATTCGCTTAGTGCAAAAGCCTATACCCTTACGGATCTATCAAAGCCATCCGACGTGTAGAAATCGCCTTTGCTTTTCCTCAAAGTTTTCAACACACTTTGCAATGTCTCAAAACAAAAAATCACGCGCCAAGAAAGAAGCATAACACTAACCGAAACGCTTTACTTCTTCTGTCATTGTTCTTATTGCTTTTGACGTATTGTACAGTTATATGCAAATACCTTGATCCAACCCTGATTTTTTGTTTCCCTTTTTTTCAGGGGCGTTCTTCGGAACAGTTGTATGTATGCCAGTATCGGGTGTTCTGTGCGTTTCCAAGGCTCTTGGAGGCTGGCCTTCGGTGTTCTACCTTTTCGGTACTCTGGGTATCCTGTGGTACGCCTTCTGGGTGTACCTCGTGTACGACTCTCCTGCCGAACACCCCCGCATCGATCCTCAAGAAAGGGCCTACATCGAGGCGGCTCTGGGGTCAGTTTCAGCCAAGGTAAGTCTCAGTTCACCCAACTCTAAATACCAGCAAAAAGCGTCAATTAAAGAGAGAGGCATTTCACTGCCGATCTCTCCTAATAAAAATTCACCTACTGTGAGGAGCTTTCCTGGAAAATCCACCCAATGCGTAGTGCTTGTTTTGATAACCCATCAAATGCTTTTTCTAAAAACCCATCAACTGCAATAGATTTACCGTATACTTGGAGGGTTTTCGGATCGGGCAATTCGTAGTTGGTGGGTTATTGGAACAAGCACTTTGCAGTTAGTGAATTTTCCGAACAAGCACTCTGCAATTAGTGGATTTTTCGTAACAGTATTTCGCAGTTGGTGGATTTTCGCTAGGAGGGGTCGACTGCGATGTGGGGCGTTTCTCTTACGGAACATGTGCGCATCATTCTGGGGTAGATCCTTTACCTTCTTCACCACATCCATGAGCATTGAGATTCACGTTGCAAATCGAAAATTACCAGATCTCAAACGAGCTATAATTTTTCTTACAGTGTAGGGTATGGTGGAACTTGCCCCACCTTATTGTACATAGTAGATACCTATTTATTCTATCTCGATTTCCAGTTCTTGCGATGTTTTCTTATGGAAGCGAGAGAAAACACCTCCAGCGATTCCATTGTCTGTGTAAACAATCATACAGACAGAACTTGTTTAACCTTCTTCTTATCCCTTCTTTCTTCTTCCACCGAATCTATTTCTTTCCCTCCCGATGCGGCGAGCTCAACTTGCCCATGGATTCAAGCCTAAAAACTTGGGACAAAGTTTGATTCAATACTTACGGTAAAACCCAAAAGGAAAAACTGAGTTCTTCCTGAAGGTATTCGTGCGCACTCCGGCCTTTTTTCTTTCCCTCCAAACTATCTACCTCTTTTTCTACGCGTTGATATCCGATGGTGGATCGTGTCCTCAGTAAGAGAGGCCGGATTTTCTCCCTTTTTCTATCTTTTGTTGCAAATCCGAGCGGAGCGACAGAGGAGCAAGGCACAAGGCGTATAACATAACCTTGTTTCACGTATTCCAGTACGTAAGCCAAAGTTGATGCCGCTTACTGCTCGGTGTTAATTACCAACACCAAGAGATAAATATCAAAGTCGTCTGATATCCGTGTCGAAGCTAGACCACAAACATTTAAACTGCCACAAAACCACGAAAGTCGCCGGGGATGCGATCTAAGAAAATATTTTGTGTACATATTGTAAAATTGTAGAAAAAAATAGAAGCGGAGGTAGGTAGACATCCTTAACATCCGAATAGTCCTTTTAAATGTGTCTGCCTTGTTCTGAACACCTACCTCTCCCACTTAAGTCTCCATCTCTGCTTCAAAAACTGATTAAAATTTGGAGGAGCTTTGTTTAGCAGGCAACATCCGTTGTGGGATGAATGCCTTCTTGCCGAGCTTTATCAGGAGCGTGGGCGTGAGCGTGGGCGAGCGTGGGCGATAGCGTAGGAGTACCGTGGCGGGAGCGTTTGGAGAGCATGGGCGAGAGTAGGACAGCATCATAATAGGATAGCATTGGGGACAAGGACGCTTCTATGGGGAGAGCGTGGCGAGAGCGTAGGAAGAGAGCGTAGCGGGAGAGGCGGGAGTCTTCCCCGTCATTGTTACCTCTATCCGACCAGTAATGGCGACTGCGTGTAACTGCTCGTAGTGATTGTTGGCACAAACCCAAACCAGTGAACACGTTCCACATAAATAAGACACAACTCCGAGATTTATTAATGGATTCTTTTTTGCACAACATTCGATAAGGACCGTGCAAGATTAGTAACTGACGTGCTCGCTTCTGCCAACGATCCCTAAAAACAGGATTGTACCTTCTATAGTGACTTATCTAAGTTTTTCTTGCGGGATTTCCAAGAAAAGAAAGGGTTATTGTAAGAGTGAGTGGTCTCCTCTTAAGGCTTTTGAAAATCAGAAATTTCCTTACAAGCTAGACATTTTATTTAAATCTTGTGATTAAACTGCAATAGTGTGCCTTCATGTTTGGGGTGGTTGAAAAATGTTTTATATATAAAATCGCGGTATTGTATCTGTAGTATTTTTAGGAGGGTGGGGGGTGATATTGCAAGGTTTTGCCTTTGACGTTTGATTGAGAATTCCAGGGCTGTTAAGTAACGCGTTACAAGTAACGCGTTACAGTAACAGTTACTTTTTTTAGTAACGCCGAAGTAACGCGTTACCTTTTTAGAAAATGTAACGAGCAAAGTAACGAGTT
>Ga0058701_10004985_pt1 | contig 10911 bp, 9 predicted proteins | sample AgamicOrMae_FD_97039 | JGI IMG/M metagenome (GOLD analysis project Ga0058701, IMG submission 97039) | Agave microbial communities from Guanajuato, Mexico - Or.Ma.e | ecosystem: Host-associated > Plants > Phyllosphere > Phylloplane/Leaf | place: Guanajuato, Mexico | collected 2012-06-04 | reverse complement strand
TTTTGTTCTTTTTGTGATTATTTACTGTTTAATTACCGACCAACGTCGGTATAGTGCCATTTGGTAATTCCTAATATATCTGTTCTCATGTCTAATCTGACGTTGCTTATTTTGGAAAGTTTGTACCTTGACACCATTGGAAAGACTTTGGTGGATTTTTTAAAAAATATATTATGTTTTTCTTATTTTTGATCTCACGTTTTATTTTGACCTGGTTTTTGCCAATTCTTACCTTCGTTTGATGAACAAACCTTTCTCGTTAGATTGCGTTGTATCGCGTTGACGTTAATGTATTTTGATCGAAATTTGTCGCAGAGTTAGATTGTCGATCATTCTTGTACAGGGAGCATTACATTACCGTTGGCCTTGTGGGGTCTTGGATAAAGTAGACGTCTGTTCTACACTGCCGATTGTTCAAACGTTTGAGTTACCTTGCAGGAATATCAATTAGTTTAAGCAAGTAATGTTTGGAAGTGTTTTTAGATTCATGACAATCATAGCGAGCGATAAAAAAAAAGTTTATTTACACAAATATTCACAGTATGATTCATTCCTTTTGACCTTTGTGGACCATTCTTCTTTGGCACTTGTTTGATTTCAATCACCAAGGGGAATTCAAATCAACTGCAATGGAAATGCAATATTTTCGGTTACAAGTTTCTCCCCTGAGTTGAAGAAAAAAAAAACACTTTACCAGATGATTTTCTCATTCGAAGCCACGCAAACTCAAAACCCACGCGTAATTGGACCGAACTGATGAACGACTAGGAAACTTGATTGTAGTATTGCCTTCGTGGACAGTGCACTGAAACGAAGTAATACAGAAAAATATATTAAATCTTGGAACATCTGTCACCATCTTAGGTGAAGAATAGGCGCGACGCTTACCTTTAAGGGACCGAATCCCAACATATTGGCATGCGTCTCTCCACTGGCTTTTGGAACTCCTAAATGTAGGACATCTCCTTCCGGCCAGTCAAGTACAATCGCAAATATGACACTATTGTCTTTAGTTGTTGTATAGCTGAGAAAAAAATGCGCAGTTTTAAAACCGGGAAACTGCATCGGTATTTTTTTTTCGGGTGGTGGGTAGAGAACTACATAACTCTGACAACGTTCCAAAAACGGAAGTTACATAAAAATACTGTACTCACTAAACGTCACTGGTAATGGTATCGTTAATGGACCTCCAAGGCTTGCTTCCGTAAACAGCAGGGCCATTGACACCCAACCATTCGCCCATTTGTGTCAAACGTTCCTCGTATATAGGAGGAATTACGCCGTCTTTTGTAGGTCCTATGTTTATCAGGAAATTGCCTGGAATGATAACAAAGGATGCAGCAGATTCCTCGTAAGAAAAATAAAGTAAATACGTACGGTAAACTGCTGTGCAAATGAGCAATTAAAAGGCCTACTTTTTGTACAGTACATACCTCCTCGGCTTATTGTGGCAGCTAACAGCTTGATCATTTCCTTGGCGGAATAAAAGTCTGATAATTTTGCATTCCTTCTAAAACCCCAAGACTCCTTGTCGATTGTCAAAGCGTTTTCCCACTTTTTTTTCGGCGGTACATCTGGAAGAAAACGCCAGTTTAGCAGATCTTCAACAGTTGGGAAGGATGGAAGCGAAATTTTCCTATCGTTTTCCTTTTAACAAAGAAGTCGTTTTTTTTAACTCGTCCAGGAAATCCCCATAATTTTCCACCCCTCTTTTCTTTGAAAGCAACCCCTTAACGTCTAAACGTTTTACAGTGCCATTGTGTTATTCCCCATGTGACTATTATAGTCCCATGTATTCTCATTTTTAAAAATCCGCGCTCCGGGTTACAGCGTCATCTAGAGTACCAGGGTAGAGAGATTAGACTCGTTGTCGACATCCTCTGACTAAAGCCCTACAGTAGGGCTTTACCTCTGACGTCGTAGGTCGCGTGTGACTGGCTCAGGACTGACTTATGTCTCACCAAGGCTAAAGCCGTAATTGTACGTACCATAAAAGACTTCAACCGACGCTATGAATCGGGCCGTTGATATGCCAACATGGAGGGAATATATTCCTCCATTATGTGTACCGGATCTACTTATTCGCCCCATGTTGGGTGTAAGCTTAAACCAATCAGGGACGACTCGACTCTCTACCTCGACTTTCTCTAGAGGGGTTGTTGGCCGCTCTCAAACACACATATCAAACATAAACAAATGTGTGTTTGCTCAGTGTGCAGTGTCTGACATTTTAGCGGAGTAGTTGTATCATTACTTTGCAGTTTTCATTGATCGAGGATTTCCTCAGACCGGATTTATTTTGGTAGGACCATAGGGAGGATACGGTAGAACGGTATCATCGTTCAACTGTAACATTTCTGACTCAAGACGACGAGGCCAGGCAAAGACAAGATTCACTCCCAAATTTCTGGAGATTTGTTTTCCGGATGGAAGATTGGTGTGGTAAGTTTACCCGTGCACTTATTTATCGTGACGCTGCTTGCGTATTTTCATAATAGTGTTGATTTTTGACTGTGTCAAGAATCGCCTTGTTTGTTCCACCGTGTAGAGGTTGGCTCGTAAGTCCAAACCGCGTCGCGTAACCGTTCTTGTTTTACGTTGTCATACTTAAAAAATCGTTCGGATAGATTTTTTTTTGTGTATTCAACAAGTTTCTAGAAGCTTTTAAACGTGCCTTCTTAGCTCGAGATAACGCAACATAACCTCACTTTTGCAAATTCGCATAAGGTACCCAATAACGGAAGTACCTATTATGCGGTGCCCAATCAACCCCAATAAAAAATTATGGGTCAAGCTGTGATAATGATATCTTTATTATCAACAAACCTGTTCTTAGCTGTAATCTCATGCAGCCCTGTCTCATGGTTATGTTTTCTCTGTACTCCAAACTTGCGGCGTTCTTTAAGAGTAATTTTGCGGTTAGAGACCTAGATTGCGGTTCGCCAGGATACAATTAAAATTGCACACAGAAAATTGAGATCCTCGCAGATTTTTGCTTCTTTGTGGTTCTTTTGAGACTTGAAAATAATAGACTATCCTACCGTGTTTTTCGTTATGAAGTCCTCCCCTATAGCGGCTCAGCAGTAAAGTCATAAAGAACTAAACGAAGGGCCATGTGAGTAGGACTTAAGTCCCACTCTCATAGAAGGGCTCTATTGTCCTGAACCGAACACATGTTCGAGGTCTTTACCCTGCAGTTGGGTGCCCCTGTGGATCGGTCCATTGTCCTGTCTTTGCATGGATCTCATGGACATCCATGGAAAATCACGCATATCCGTTATAGCACGGATTATTTGACAGATATCCATGGTTCCACGGATTATCCTTGCGGATATCTGTACGGCAGATGGAATGTTCGATCCGGGGTGGAATACGTAGGATTTACCTGGCAAATAGCGATCTTGGCAGTTGAGAAAATCGCCGTGTTTGCAGTTGGCGTCTTTGCCCCATCTATCGTTGACTACGACGTCATTTTTGACTGGACTGTCGTTGTACAGCCATGCCAAAAATTGGGTCGATTTCCAGTAGGACGAGTCGCATTCCCAGTCACCGTCCGACCAGAGAATTTGCGGCTGGTATTTCTCAACCTGAAGGCAGAATCGTTTTAAGAAAACTGAGGGTGTTTAGAGACAGTATGTATTTTTGTGACACCTGCCTTTCCATACTTCTCAGAGCAAAATCAACGTAGTCTGAAGTTAAAACTTTGAATCAAAAGCCTTATTTCACTCTCTTAAAAATGACCAGTTTTATTGATAGCGAATACTTGCCAGCTCTATCATTTCAGGCCAGATTTTGGTCTGAACGAAGTGATCCGTAGAGAAGTTTACGGCTCTATCAGCCATGTAGAGGGGGTTGAACCATTCGTAAAGCGAATGGTACAAACCGAATCGGATGTTCGTGTTGGCTTTCACAGCGTTCGCCAGTTCTCCTATGATGCAAATGAAAACCCCGCTTTAGACGGTTACTCACTTTAGGCAACCCGCAGTCTCGGGAGTCGAGTGGGTTGCCTACCTTTGCCTTTTCTCTCGCAACTCGAAAATTGATATTTTGTTCTCGTTGTTCGATCAGAAATGATACACGAGCAACGCATGGGATTGTTTGCTGTGTCACTCATTTAATTCAGCTTGGTATCACGTATTTCTGGAGATCTCAACGCAAGGAGAAACATTTCATATTGTCTGATTTAAAGTACCTGTCCTAACTTTTTTTCCTTGAGATAAGATAAGGCTATTTTCGAGCGGTTGTTATTTATGACATTTTTTTCTTGGCCGTTGAGATCGTAAGAGAATAATCGCCATTTTTTTATTAGTACTTACCGACTAAATCTCTTGCGGGTCCAATATCTTTAGCATTCCAACTGAAGGAGTACTTAGAAGGCCATAAAGTGAATCCCTCATGATGTTTACTTGTCAAAACCACATACCTGTCAAAATATTTCAGAGAAAAACGTATAAGTACTGTCTCGTTAAAGTATAACAAGCTACTGTTGCTCTGTAATTTTCAGAGGTTGAATTTCCATCTCTCATGTTTTGTAACCGTTCTTCGTGTGGTACCCAGTGCCTCACTGTCCTGCGGAATGAGGCTCTAGGTACCAAAACTGTTCTCACCTGGCTCCAGAAGCCTTCAGTACAGATGCCCAATGTTGAGGATCAAAGAACTCCGCCGTAAAATCGCGACCAAAATCTTGATAAGTGAAATTAGGTGGATAGTTCTTTTTCATCATCTCCACGTACTCTGGTTTTTGCGTCCCTGGAAAGAGACGTGAATGGTTAGTAATAACAGAGGTTAGATGATATTTATTCGGACTGCGCTATTCACCTTTCCAGTTCTCCCAGAACCATTCGCTCCCGAAAGATGGCACGGAAAAGACTCCCCAATGGATGAACACTCCCACTTTTGCATCGTCATACCTATGACACTTCGGTTGTTTTAATATTTTATGATATGCGTGTCAGTTTGAGATATCAAACTGATACGCACCTATCAACAACCATGGGTCTCGTCCAGAACTTACCACTGATATGGTTATTCATAGGGCACTCTAACTTTTAATCAGGGAGAGTCTCTGAGATTCGGTGAAAATTCACTGAATTTCAGTCAATATAGCACCACTGAAAAAAATCAGTGGTGCCACATTGAGATTTAGTGATTTTTTAGTGAATCTCGGAGACTCTCACTCTCACTGATTTAAATTCAGAGGGGAGGGGGGTATCTTTGAAAATAACCAAATTACGCTCTTCACCTGTTGTAGGTACCTTCATACCTTAAACAGAAGGTTGGTTTTTACTGTATTTATTTTCTCGATTCTAAACATGAGAGAAGCTCTCATGTTCTAAAAGATTATTTCTTTTAGATAGACGGGTTCAAGAGGATTGTTTACATCGAATTCAAAGAATCCTCTCACTGTCAGTTCGAAAGGATTAAGTGCACTTGTCATTTAAAGGAGATATGTCACGCCCATTCGTACTGCACGTAAATGGCTACCGGTGCTTAAACTAATGCTTGAAAGGAATACAAACACCCTTATCTTATCTCAAGCGCTTTTTTTTAACGGCAATTTCATTTTTGTTTGTTTTTGGAACAAAGGTGGACTTAAACTCAGGGTTTTTTTTTTACACAGTTTTGTCTTGAACATAGACAGAAAAGGCTCGGGGTTAGTCTTGCGTGCATTTAAATGGCAATTTTCACAGTAACATTAATAAAAAAATTTAGGTTTTATCTGATCTGTGTATTCAGTAAAAATATCTAACACCTTTCTCATCGAGATCTTACCTATTTTGGGTGAGAAAATAAAGGGGAGGGTCCTGGTTCTTTCCTAGGTTTACTACATACTGTACTTAATTTAGCATATTTGCATCAAAATACGTTACTTAAGTCATCCGGAGTTTGCAATAGCCGATTCGCTCTGCTGGTTACCTTCAATTATCTACGTACCTCAGGTTAACCTAAGAATGAAATATTCTTTGCTTGAATATATTGCAATATACCAATAGCTTAACCCATAATAGCCCAAAGTATTTAGAGTGAAATTTAAGTTAAGAGAAATTGGAAGGATTTTTTCCGCTAAAATAAGCAATTTTAAGCTTTGTAAAATGCCTAAATTATTAAAGTTCAGGTTTCCAGAAGGTTGATATTTTTTAAACTGGGACAGTACTGAACTGAAGAGATCCTCTAAAATAAATATCTCTGTCGCCGAACGGCATCGCTGGGCGGTAGTGGGTTAGTTTAACCAAATTCCTAAAAACCTTGGTTGAGCTAAGTTAGTAATCAAAGATCGGCGAGTAGAAAAATAAACTAAAAAAACTATAAAGCCCTTCTCCTGGAAGGAGGCGGGCTTAAAAATGACAGAATATTAATCGAGTTTGATGCTGATTTTATCAATGGCGCGACGTACACTACGTACAGTCATTGATAAAGCGTGTAACTCACCAAGGCGGGAGCGGTCTTTTGTCAAGGCTTTCCCACGACGGGTCGTAGCGTTCCGCGTTACACAATAATAATAAACAGAAGAGTGTGGAAATGGCTTGCAGAGGCCGTAACGTACGTTGCGAGCCCATCATATCGATGCAGTGGCCCTCCGCGCAAGCCTGTTATATTCCGACTAGCGACGCGGCTTTGTTTCGTACGGTACATTGGCCCACTTCAGCCTCATCATAACAGATCAGCTGACGGCCCCAAACCCATGGGTGGGGGGAGCTGATGCTGATCGGCCGGCCGGCCAGCGCCGACCGACCTGTGAGCTAGTCCACTCACAAGTACTCTCATGATACACGATTCCCCTCAGCAACGCACTCTAAGGTTGCTACATCTTTGTTCCTCTTGAGTTCCACCCCTATTCAACCTTGGATTAACTTCGAGGATTATGGGCCGTGTTCAAGAACGCTACTTCTAATGCTTAGCACCGGCCACGACAGCATGGTGACGTGGCCGGCCTAAGTAATACTTTACGCAAAAATATCGTTGTTGCAACTTACAAAAGCGCGGCAGGGAAATTCGCACTGATAAGACAGCTTATCCGGGTAACTCTGAACAATACACGTTTTTGGCGCGGTTTAATGGAATTGCTTTGATTGATTGAAACTTTTTGAGGTAACCTTGATCGTAATCACTCTAAAGAATCAGTGAGAGTATCTGAGATTCAGTGAAAACTCGCTGAACTTCAGTCAATATAGCACCACTGAAAAAATTCGGTGGTGCTTTATTGGCTGAAATTCATTGAATTTTCACTGCATCTCAGGTACTCTTCCCTGATTCAAATTTAGAGTGTAGCCCAAATGAAGAGGGTCTCTACTTTTGATCTTGACTGTACAGTACAGTGGAGATCATAAGTCGTATCCCAAATGACTTTTGGCTCCTAGAAATGTTGGCAGTACTATCAGTGGCAAAAAAAATCGCTCATGTATGCTTTAAACCTCTCTTACTCGAAAACGGGAAGTGATACGACCAAAAAAAAGAAAAAAATAAAAAAAAAGAAAAAGAGCATTCTATTGAGGCGATAGATAGAGCAAATATCTAACGAATCCATTTCTTGCTGTTGTATCTCTTCTCGCTCACGAGTTATGAAAGGTATGAAAAAATGAGAGGGAGCAATACCTTTGAAATGAGCTGACCAAGCGCGAGGTCGTCTATATTTAATACATCATTACCAAAACAAAGTTCCAAAAACTAAACCAGATTCGAAGGCGACATGATTAATAATCTTTGCACTTCAAGGAGAATCAACTGTGAGTTGAAGGGAGGGGAGAATCATTGGTTGATCGGTGCTCCTTGTAAGCCGCAGCTTCCGCTCAAAACAAACCTTTTTTTTTCTTTCTTCGTTCTGCGTCGACAGCTGTCTCCACCGCAAGGGGGAGGTCGTAGCCGCAGAGGTTCACTCCTATTGTTTGGATTTTAGCAACAACTACTTGAAAGCCTCCAGGGCTTCGATTCTCAGCAGGAACGAACGCTCAACTATCGGTACCTTAATCAACCTTTTTAACTGCGCGAAACATGAAAGAAAGGTCTTTGATGCTGAAAACTTCATATAACATGAATGAAAATAGCAATGTTGGCAACGAAGAGTGGTTTGCCGATCGGAGTAATCCGACTCGGTTTGGATATGAAGATGATCGTAACATGAATTTTGGTTATATTTTGAGATAGACCTCTCGGTAGCCATATCAATTGAAAGATCTAGCTCTTTCGTTTGATATGGCTTTGCTCCGATCTATTTTGAAAATTACAAAAAATCGGACGTACGTTTTACCTTCATTTGCCCGAAATACGTAGTGTATAAAATACACCAGAATGATGGCACGATCTTCTGAAGTCTTGGGTAGGCAACCCCACGTACATGCGGGCAAATCAGTTTGCGGATGACTGGCGGAGGCAGCAATGCTCCGTAACTTTTCTCATAATCAGCATAAAAAATTCGTATTCAGGTTATTTTTTCCGGTTTAAGTTTGTTTTTTTTTTTGAAAAGTTAACTTCTGGCTTACTTTGCCTTGGGAATATGTAACTTTTGGTAATGTATTTTAAAGGTAACTTAATTTTACGTGACTTCAAAAAGCCAAATTTTTTGAATTTTGATGAGGCAAAACCCAAACGATAGCGACCATGTCGGCCTCTTATTTGTGATCCCACAAGATTGGCTCAAACGTGGGCGCGGCAGTGGGTCGCCGCAAAAACAGTAAAAAAAAAAGAAAAAAAGAAAGAAAAACGCACACGATGAGAAACTTCATCGATCAATGCCATAAAAAAATGCTTTGTGATTGAGGATCTTAAATTTTCGTTTAATTATGAAAAACAAATTTTCGGGGATTTCCATTTTTTGGGGTAGAATATTCACCCCATTTCTACCTACTTTGAGCATATCGTAATAACAGGTGTTCCCTTTCGTTTAATTTTGGTCTCATCAAATTTCAAGATTTCGAATCACGATCGTTTCCGTGTTAGTTTAGTTTATTTGCCTTGTGGCTCGCTCCGTTCTATCTGGCGACGAATGATCAAATATAAGAAGGTAGAAAAATGCGACCTTTATTTACGGTAAAATCAGTCCAAAGGGTAGTGTCTCGTTAAGCATCGAGACGATGTTACACGCAGTTAAAAAAAAAAAAGGGACTAAATCTCTTGGACTCGTAGAAGGGCTCGTTGGAGGTGTAGAAGGGTTGAAATGAAACCGTCTTATTGGCATGCTCTTTCGAACAGAGCGTAAGTAGCGCTGTCCGGTGTCCGATCGGAACGGAGATCACCACTTGACAGAGTGATTCGTTTTTTTTTTCTTCTTCTTAAGCTACCTGCGGCCCCTCCCCTCCTAACATACCTGCCCCCCTCCCCTCCTTTGGGAAGCCTTCTCTCACTCGGTCAGTGACTCGTCAGACGAAGACGAAAGACGAGACTTGAAGCTCCTCTTGGCGGAAGGCAAGACTTGACTGCCGGGTCCGAGCGGAGCGGAGTCCAGTGTCGAAAGGGGCCAGTGCCAGTGCCAGTTGCTTGTGGCACGCCGGGGCAAACGGAACGCACTCTATTCTTACCGTGACCGCCATCTTCGGCCCCGACCGAACCCGGAGCACTTTTCTGGATAGTTAACGATCGCATTGGACGGTGGCGTTGACAAGGTCCCCGATCATCATGGAATGATTGGCCCACGAATTGCGTTGTCGCGTTCCTCGGACTTACCGAGCCGGCGCTATTGAGTCGTGACAAGAATTCGGTCATGGAAATGTTTTCGTCCGCGCTCCACACGAATGTGAGTACAGAATCCACGCTTTTTGACACCTGTTGAACTGCCGCAGAATGTAAACATTGGTCCGTGAGGTTATTAGCCCATGCCCACGCGCTGTCGGTATTCTCACCTGGGCTTCATTCATTGTGATTTCTTGGGGCTAGGCCGCATGAGATAATGACCTGTTAGCGTTGGACCTATTTTGGGTATGTTTATAAAATGGGTACAACAAGTATGTATGGTTGTTGTTTTCAAGGTAGTAGGCTTTCTCTGAACCCTTTCGTTTGCTATTATTGATAGGTAAATCACCTAACGAGATAACAATGTTTAATCGTGTAAACTTCATACCCAAGAAAAAGAATTCTACGAACAGGTACTCTCTTAGTTAAAGTATAGTTTGACATGTTGTCGTGGATAAAACTGAGTTATGTTAGTTCATCCTATTTAGTCAAAAAACACACAATTCGTCTTAAAAAAATTTCATTATTTTCTTAAACGTTTACCCTCAAAGGGAATGTGTATATACACCCACGAGAGTATTGCCGGTTCCGGGCGAACACTTCTCAGAACAGGTGTGGTGGATATAGCTCTTCCTCAAATTGATTGTTTAATTTTTTAATGATTTGTAGAGTGTTTCGCAAGATTCAGTTTTTATTTTCCTTCCAGCGCGAGAAACGAAAATCGAATCGACCGAGAAATAAACTAATGTCAAGTGACGGAAGCTTTGCGGAGGTAATGCCCGCACGTCCATGTTTCGGTACGGGACCTTCCAAACGGGCACATAAAAATAAAAATCTGTGTACTGAATACGAAATGTAAACTCATGTCCTCTTTTCTGGAACGTTATAAAGGTCAGAGTTTTAACTTTATTTTATCTCTGAAAGATTCTTAAAATATCAGTCTTGAGAGATTGAGATTTCGGTATTGTTAAGTCGGCTGGGATGTGTGTATTTCATGAGATCAAAATTCGCAGGCTATGTCACTGACTTCCTGCTCCTCTTGCAACTCGACAGACATGTTTACTAAATTGAATACACAGTCGGGGATTTACCGTTAAAATAGGCGGGAAGATTTCATTTAAAGAAAAATAGTTTGTGCTTTTCAAGTCCGCCTACTTTCAGAGGAGGGATTAAATAGTTTCGCTCTTAACTCAAAAGCATTTGTAAACCCATAGCTTATATATCGAATTTTTTTAAGCATCGTCTCAT
>Ga0058701_10004984_pt1 | contig 10911 bp, 3 predicted proteins | sample AgamicOrMae_FD_97039 | JGI IMG/M metagenome (GOLD analysis project Ga0058701, IMG submission 97039) | Agave microbial communities from Guanajuato, Mexico - Or.Ma.e | ecosystem: Host-associated > Plants > Phyllosphere > Phylloplane/Leaf | place: Guanajuato, Mexico | collected 2012-06-04 | reverse complement strand
CCCCTCCCCCGTTTTGGTCACGTAGTACTTTTTTTAAATTTCAGCGAAAATAGCACAATAAACACTGTTTCACGGCATTTTAGTCTAGTGCGGTAGTTTAGTTTGAAGCAGTTCAATCTCGTGTTCCTTTTAGTGCGTTTGTCTGTCTACATAAAACTTCAAAGTTCCACAAAACTATAACTTGAAACTATGAACTTTGAGAAAAAATTATGACCCTCCAAAATGAGCTTTCGGTTATTCGAAACGTCAGACACGACAGACTTGCATTGATTTTGTTTCGAACGTTTTCTCGGTAGACTGATTTAAGTTATAAATGGGTAGAATTAGTCGACACTTACAGAATATCGTAATCAACTTATTTACTTTCAGAAAAAGTAAAATTCACGATTAAAAAAAAGATGAACCATTTTGGCAACGCCGGTTTTAGCTGTTTCCACGGAATCGCCCAGGGAGATAAATATTTAGAATGAAATCACAGTAAAAAATGACTACGTGACCTGCGGCTAGACCCCCTCTCCCCCCTGTAGTCTCCTGTAGACAATTCCTTGACCCCCCCCAACGGGTCACGTAGGTTGTGAACGGTCCCCTAGGTAAGGCAAAGGAGATAAGTACCGGTAGGTAGGTTATTGAACGGGACTTTCTTTTTTCAAATGCACGTGTTTTGTAAGCTGTATATTACCAAAAATTTGTCAATTTATTAGTGATCAAGAAATTCGTATAATAACGAATTGATTGTTGCTTGAAGCAAATAAACATTTTTTCTTGAAATAACACATTCTTGAATTTTTTTTTGTATTGGCTACAGCGGTTGCAACCTTAACTGATCAGGATAAAGGTTCCCGCTCACTTTGCAATTCACTATATTAGTGAGTAAAACAGGGATCTTTCATTAAACATGAATTGATAGAGCAATGATCTGCTGTTTACATCGACGATGCGCTTTCGCGCGACAAATATTTGATTTTTCCCCCTCTGTTCGTCCGACAAAAGAGTATGTTGTTATCCATTTGCACAAGTCGCACTGTGTTGACTTATCAAGCTAAAAGGCCTCATGGAGCAGAGCTAGAGCTGCATTTCTTGCCAACAATTATTTTTGTACTAACAATATACCCCTGTGCACAAAAAGTATATTTAATATTTTATATCTTGTACCCTTTTATTTTGATGCGGCAATATATCAAGTCCTGAACGATCACATATAGCGCAAACCCTTTTTTTTATTTATCAAATAAGAGTAAAGATCCTGTTGAGGTGAGTCAACTTGTTGCTGTGACGTAAGGTGGCACCACGGTGTAGGGAAAACCGTCATCGACATCCGCCTAAAAGTAGAAAGAAAAGTATGCTCGTTGCATTAAAGTGCGTAGTTCCTGTTTCAGAGGGGAATTTACGATAATACGTTACTACATATAAGCAAACCTCGTACTTTTCATTCCTTGATGTGTTCCTTCACGCTCAAATCCATGCCACATACTTCTGCCTCATTATGTTGGCAGAAGTGATATCGATCCGCACTTAAGACAGCGTGTCCCACTTCCGCCATTGTCAATCAGGCAAACTTACCCGATAACCCTCAAAAAGTTGAATATTTTTGGCAGTATCAGAATTACTATCAGTGCGAAAATATTACTTCCTTGAGGCCATCAAATAAAGTAACTGTTCTTCCAAACTCAACTTTAAAAGTTTTCAATTTAAAAAAAAATAAAAAAAATGTGCTTTTTGGAGGTGGATTTCATTCCATACTAGGGACAGCCTAAGTTAATAACTCGCGAAAATTTTGACCGAACATCAGTAAAACCGATGAACTCACAGGCTCAACCAATTCAAATTTTCTTTTCACGTCACAGCACTTGAACGAACATACACATTGCGGCGGCTGTATCATTATCTTATAAAATTCACTGTCAAAAAATATCCCTCTGCTGGACCAGACTTATTTTGTGGTCTCAATTAGGAAAATTGATAAAGCGCCCCGATAGACCAGCACGCCCATCGTTGCTTCCAAAGGGATATTCACAGCAAATTTTAATGGCCTTTTCAGCTATTAATGAATTTTCCGTGTTGTACTCTTTGTGGATTTGAAGCGCACTCAACAATATTGGAACAGAGCAGGATCCGTGTATTTTGCGACTTCCGTTTCAAAACAATGCGGAGGGGGAGATCCATCAAATCTCCACTTTTTTTTATTGGAACTAATCAGTGTCGTCATATTTTTGTGGGGCAGGTTAGCACACCTGTTCGTTCCCTCCCATATGTTGCACCTTCAAAGTGGTTCATAAGGACGCACCACGAAAAAGTTATCTGTCTCTCGGACGGCATCTTTGGAAGAAACTGCTCATGAACATTTTGGATGAACTGGTTAATGTGAACTCGCCTTTTCGGTAAAGGGCGAGTGCAATTAGTTCGCACAATTTAATAAGATGCTGCAACTTAGATAAAAATGTTTGCATCCATTGTTAGCAGGAAGATACTGGCGACAAACGTACAATTGGCTTTTTTTTTGGCGGCATTTGCTGCTTTTTGATTTTGGTAGAACCTTGCTTAATCAACCCTCGTACATCGGAACCTTAACTGACATGGAAGCTAGGCAGGCACATAACTCAGCCAAATCCAGTATAACCCGGCTTAGAGGAACAGCTTACTCTGATTTGCCTCAGACGCACAAATCAGGGTAATTTTCCTCTATCGTCATTCCGTTACACAAATAACGTTTTAACAGAGTGCCGATTACCGATAAACCATTTAAAAGTATAGTTTCCGTAGGCTGTTCCGATATTACCGGTATTCTGCCAAAATAAAATGGGTTTTACGGTTCACAAATCCAAGCAGGTTTTGTCTTGTCAATGGATCGGGAATGAAGCGGTTAGTCTCCTGTCCTCGCTCCCGTCACATGTAATGAGTTTTTATATTATCCGTCGTTTCAGCTAAAGAAACTATCACCCTATAAAAACTCGATAATGTAGGCCTAGTCGTTTTGCATACTTTCAATAAACTTTCTTTGTAAGACTTTTGTCACAACATTGAGATTACAGGCGGTGGAAGCAAGAAACAAAATGTAAACTGTCCCATCTGACGCTTCATTTTTGTTTCCTTGGTTTCTGATTCTTACATTTGGTTTTAAAAACAAACTTTTTTTTATTTATATTGTTTTGTTGTTACTAAATGCTGCAGTTCGCCAAGCTCAACACCAAGCATGCTCCGTAAGGCGAAGATGCGAGCGCAGCCATGTTAGGGTGGTAGCGGCATCTGGCGGAGAATAATTGAACTAAGATGTGGCGCGATATCGCTCGGGGTGAAGTGGTGGGAGGAGGAACTTCAAGTGGACTTCGTGACGTCACTGCATCTTGTATATGTTGTGGCGGTCGGAGAAGATAACATTGGAATTATCAGTGGAAGATTATTTTACGAGAGTCGCTTTGTCTCGATTATGCGGTGAGAAAACGTGCGATATCGTTGCAAGGCCAGAATGTCGAAGAGTTAAAATAAGAGATTAGAGCCGCGCTTTCATCACTGTTACAAAATGCCAAACTGTCAATTTTTGTTTGATCGACGTAATACGTGGAGTTTCAATGTTGTTTATAGAAGCGTGTTGTTGCGTCATTCGAATAGGGGTAAGAGTTTAAAAAAGCATGTTGAGCTGAGGTTTGCATTCAATTGTCGCTGAAAAACTCTTATATATCTACCAAATGAGACGATTGTGTAAGCAATCTTTGACTTTGTTTACATTAATCAAATATGATTTCGCTTTCTGAATATATGGGTTCCATGGTGTAATGGTTAGCACTCAGGACTCTGAATCCTGCGATCCGAGTTCAAATCTCGGTGGAACCTTTCTTTTTACTTCGCTTCAGAAAAAGTTTATGCAGCCTAATGTGACGCCAAGCTTGTTTAAGCTTTTGCGCAGACTCGCTTTAACTTTACTCCAGTTCAGTATTACTACCATCACCCCGCCTGTTTCCGCAAATCTATCATAGTTTCAAACAACCTTGAACGAACTCACCAAGATGAGCACCTAACACCGATTGCTTATACAAAGGTACCAACGGAACTGTCATCTTGATTAGTGTTTCTGAAGTAAAAATATGACTTTAGAGTAGCCTCATGCAAACAATTAAGTTATCCACTCAAAATACTATTCATGAAGATGTCAAACAAATTTTCGTACATGTTTCAGCATTCCCCAACGAAATGCTGTTGAACCAATGTTTTGTTTATCTTCATTTCCTCCAGATTTTTTCGTTTTTATTTTTTTTTCCTTTTTTTGCTGAGAATAGGAGACAATGTCATGCCTCTACGCCTCTTACATGCAAAGCACGTCCTAGAGACCAGCGAACTGCTCGCAACAGTTTATTAAATGCAGAATTGCAAACGTTGGTAGTACACATCATTCGCTGGAGGACGGTAATCATGCGTTTAGACTCATAACAATAATCACTTCAACCAGATAATAGTTGAAACACCTTGCTTATCGGATGCAACCATCTCTAAGTAAGCGTAACCATTTTCAATAAGTGTCCAATAAAAAGAATTCAGTGAAGCTTTTGGTCACGCGAGCAAATATGACCAAAAGTAATCGGCTGACCGCTCGCGCCATCTGTCGTCGGAAGGAACGCACCGTGACGCACCGATACACGTGTCCGGCTATCAGCAGACATAAATAACCCTTACTTCGCACAATGTTTCGTCAAATGGGGAGTCCAGTTTCAAATGCGATAAAAATACAGTCGCAAGCAAATGCGAGTTATGGTATTGTGTGACAGCTGGACCTAGTGCGTGTTTGAACTTGTTTTCCATTTCTTCGTTTTGCGACTACGAATTTTAGCGCACAAATTCTGCGTTTTTATCATTACATTTTAAAAAATAATTTACAAAAGGTATTTTTATGTGTCTTTTGTTTTTCTTTTTATAGCGGTAGACTGCAAACTAATTATAGGGAAAAAGGTGTATCAAAGTTGGCCTGTGTCTGTGGAACGGGAGCCCCCCCCCAAGAAAAAGAAAGAAAGAAAAAAATCTTGGATCAATCAGTACGAAACTGACAGAGAAATTATTGCGCAATTGGCCACCAAGCATGAATTCTATCTGTGACACTTCCATGGTAATAAAAGAGATACTTTTTTTCATGTGATAACGATTATGACATGTATTTCAGTTGGTTTTCCAGGATGGTTCTATCAATAGCTGTATCAAATGGAAGAGAGCAGAAGGAGCTCTTCACTACCATGGTTGTCGAACGCCCCACTAAACTAAATAAACAAAACCTGAGATGCACCCGTATTGCCTTTATTGCCCAAACAGATATCCCAATAAGTGTTTCTTTCCATCAGTATGTAATTAGTGACCTACCTCTCACGTGGATAGTTTTCATGGCATCCGGTGAGTCCTGGTCACCACTAGTTTCGTTCATCTCATTGCAACCATTAGTCAGAAAGGTATTGACCTGTTTTGAAAAAGGTGTCTTTTCGTGGAGAAATGTATTGTGGACGCTGGAATTGGACCGCACCTGTTGGATTGACAGTATATTCTTATCTTCGGAATTGTATCCGTCATCCGTGGTTGTGGCAGTTGATTTGAAGTGGCTCTATTGAAGGGCTCCGCCTCACACAAGGTCCGAGCAATTAGTGCAACGTTCGTTTGTATTTGCGCCTGTAATGCAATGCCTCTTGTGGTTACATAATTAATGTGATCAGTGACAAGTGCATTTGGACATGATGACGTGCAAATACACGGAGGGTGCAATGCATCCCCAGGTGCAGTTTAATGCAACACTGCACATCCCTCTGCCCTGCCCATATTCCACCCCTTTATGCCTACATAAGCCTATTGAGAGGTAAAGATGTGTTTCCTACTCTGTTGGTTCTTTAATCCGACGGTCACTGTTTGGACAAGCACAGGACAGTAACGGCGAATCGCATGAAAAGGTTTCCGCTTTGAAGCTAAATCAGGGGAAAACTATAATTTTGGCCTGTACAGTGGCCGTTGGAAGTAAAAAAATCTGGGTGCAGACAGTCGTAACGACTAATTATTAATGATTACTACATTGTAAATGACATTGGATTTTGTACGATATTGACGGGGAAAAAAGAAAGTAATAAAAAAAGGTCATGTATATATTTTCACTATGATTCCATTTTATCAAACGAATTTGAATGTTTCAACACTTGGTGCATGAATATAACTATATTAAAACTCATGTCCGAAAATAAAACGCTGGAATATGACATGCGTTAAATGCCATTTTATTTAGCTAATTGATATTTTCTGTTCTTTTCAGATTTCATCGTAGAGCCTAGAACAGTGCTGCATCAGGAAATTGGTAAGTTACAACGCTACAGTCCGTTATTCTTCTTCTCGTCCTACAGTATAATGACCAAACCTTGAGGTTTCGCCAATACAGAAATCTTCCATCCAAAACATCCGTGTTTATTCATTATTCATTCCGTATAAGACCAAAAGATTGATCTCAATCTCCCGAAAACGAGTGAGAGGTGTAGATTAGAGACAGAAGATGCAGGGCAAGTAAATTGTAGCCATGTTGTTGAGAGAGATAGAGGTACGAGGTCAAGAGAGTCAGACAAGGATGGAAAGGAACCGGACTGCGTAGCACCGGTAGCAAACGAAAGAGAGGAGGAGAGAACGCCTGATTTGCGGCGTGGCTCTGAGCCACTGAAATAAACCACTTGAGTCGGGTGCCAATTATGTCCGGTTAATAGCTCAGTACATGGATTCGGTACCTTGGAAACGTACGCAATGATGTATTCTTTCGGTGGTCAATGTCCGGGGTAGCGGTACGACCAATGAAGGAGGAAGGGTAAGAGGCATGGTGACCGGCTGAAAAAAAGGAGATAGAGCGTCGTTTGGTCAATATGTCATGGAAATTCATTTGCTAACTGTGATCGGTGATGTTATGAAGTGCGTGTGTCACTCTGAAATGGGAGTGTGGTGCTATTGAAAAGTGTATCAGTCTGGGAACACATGTCTCTGGCCTAAACGCGGACCTGGAACTTTTGAGAATATGTGGATTTTTCCTTCTATTCCAGAAATCAGTACGTTTAATCACGTGGATATCATATTAGAAGTTCGGTTTGGCGTTTCGCGATATGATTTCAATTCCACAGTAGTCACGAAATCGTAACTGTTCTTCAATGTTACCCATTATGCCAATTATGTCGCCCCCCTCCCCTTTTTGTGCACTGATTTTTCAATTTTATTAAATATATTTATTACAGCTTTATGAGTAAATTTTGAGAGTCAGATATTGACATTGTCTGCCTGGTTGCACTATCTCATCCCGACATTGTTCCAGGTTAACTAGAAGCTCTAATATCTACTTTTGGAAAGAGCGAAGGGCTGAACGCTCGGCCCACACTTCAGACGAGCAGGACGATGTATTCTAGTCGTTTTTTTGCAATGTATCTGTGATCTCAAAATTAGAAAGAAATGATAACAAAGAAGTTATGCTGGTAAATGTAGGAAACTGCGATGCGATAGACTACTAAGTAACTGGTGTGGATTGGTACTTTATGTTATATCCGCTCTATGTCATGGCTCATTCTAAGATAAGACTCCTTAACACACAGAATATTCCAATTCAACATTCCTGGCTTGATCTAGGCGTCTGCCATTGAAAAAGAAGTTAATCTAATCTCAAAATTACAAATTTACACACTACAGCCTGGAAGCTTTAAAAATAAACAGCCTAATTGAAATAATCGACAGTAACTATTCTTCAACCGAATACATCTGACAAAAAGATTTCATGTCGATTTTAACGGACTGTTGAATGTGAGTTGAAAGTTAATCGACCTCTAGGTTGCCTACCACACAAGTCAAGAAACAGTTTTTCTCGGGGCCGATCAAGTTGAAGGCGAAGGTTGTAGTGACGTTAAGGGGAGGGAGTTGAGGAGAGGGGAGGGCGCTATGGTATGGACGGGTAAGACCGGTAGCTCAGTCTCAGCAGCAGGTGTTTCCTTGCTTCCCCTCCATCGATGCGGTGGGAAGCAATGCTCCTAAGTATAATAATGATGTCTGGATGGACGCGGGACTGCGCCTGCCTGTTTGTCGATGTCTAATGAAACATCTACGTCGATTTCTTACTGATTCGTTGGTCAATTCCACTCGAGAGAAGAACTGAACACGGGTGCAGACGGTTTTAAGTCGGTAGATAGGCAGATATACTGTATTTGTAGAAATATTGATCGATGTGTTATATTAGGAGGATGGGTTGATAGTAGGTATGAATGGATTGGTAGTTAGATTATGTACCGGCACATTCGTTGGTAAATTTTTGGACATCGTGAATAAATACACTTTCAATACGTGCGGATATAAATCGTGACATAACTGGATACTGTTAAAATGTAGAGAAATGGATGGTTACATTGCGCTTTCACTTCCTATGTTGGAGAACACCACTCGGATTTGTTGTTGTCAAACACTTTCAGACTCCTTGAGAAAAATTGCTTCGTCTTTTTTCTCTTTTGCTCAAAATATGCAGATTTGATAATCATTCCTGTAAAGGACGCCGTAGTCATGAAGCCATAATTTTTTTAAACAAAGTTACACATACACATTTTTATCATCCATGTATATATCCTCGATATTTATCCTTTCATCACGGTAATTTTCTACTTACGTACGGAAGTTTCTGCAGAGTTCGTAGGTTTCAGAAAACTCCTTTACCAAACTTCAGGGAGCGTGTCTTTACCACTTCAAGAAAACGCATTTAACACGCTTACTTTTTTTAAGTTACTTGAGATTATCTGATGATGTTACTTATTGTCTATCAGTCTAAGCTTCTTTACTCGATAATTAATTATTGTTGGATAAAATAACCGCATTCAGATCAGATAATCCATCCCAAATATGTAGATATAAAGTCGGTCATTTCCTGCTGTTATAGCCTTAGTTTACAACTTATTTTTTAGCTAAATTAAAACATCCCATCAAAGATCACCATCAATAATTAAGTTCTAATCCGCTTTTACGATTACCAAAAAAATAAAATGAAAAAAAATCTTGCATCAGCATTTTTTATTCACAAGTTATAGTTGGTCCTGCCGTTTTTTGACATCGAACGTTTTTTTACAGATTTAATCCGGAGAGTGTGGGTGGATTAAAGGCGCGAGGGTTTTTGCAAAATGGTGAGTGGGAGTGAGCAAGTGCCGTACATTTCACGTGGGTAGATGCGTAGGTTTCAGGGTAGGAAAATACTTTTTAACCATAAACATAGTCATGGGACTAAAGCTGATATTATACCTTGATTTTTAATTGATTGAGGCTAATCAAATTATAATGTTATTTGAAGTTCCTTGACCGGCAGGTATTTGAAGGTTGGTTTGATTCTTTATTCATAAATGGCAGTAGTTACAAGAACGCTTTGTCTCACGGAAGAACATGTTGGCATATGGAGGATCGTCAACTGACGACCAAACTCCCCAGCTATTACAATATTATCTGTTGTGAGCTGTGATTCGCTCTCATACGAGAATCATGGACAATGTGCGATTCGAAAAGACTTATCGTCTCTTGGTATGTTCTATTTTTGTTTTGCACCGTGGGAGCGTAATGTTTACGAGATTTTTTTTTGTTTTATTTTATATTCAAACTTTCCGAGAGACGTGGTGTAATTTTTCAGCAACTGCACATTTTGATAACGTTGAACACTTGTCGATAAGAAATTGGCTTTTATCTGCCAAGAATTATTCTGCAAGGCAGTACTGATTACTGATACAATTAGTTGAAGCACTTTATAAAGCACATCATAATCTTTGCGCAACTCTCACATACTCCTTATCATCCTTACTTTCTGATCGCACGATTGAACTCTGCATTACAGAATTTAAGCATTACATGCTCTTTGCTTTTTCAGGGCTCATCAACGTCTACATTTCTGGCTTGTGCCTTATTTTTCAAGATGCTTTGAAATGGATTATTTGTCAAAATAAAGTTAGTCTGAATGAATGGAGTATTTTGAATTCGAAAAAAAAACCTTTTAAGAAACCGTAGAAAAAAAACACAATCAAGCAAAAGATCACTTAATTTGACGCATTTTTGAATCCGTGCGTACATACAAAAATTCCTTTCGACTTGTTTTGTAGATATGGAGCAACATTTGCCAAAACATTAATAAAAAGTTCTATAATTTTTATTTTTAAAAAAAGGCAGGCAATATCTATAAGCATATTAAAGGGGGCGCAGTGGACAGAACCTGTCTCACTCTAGATTAAATATGTACCGTAGCAAGGCATCATTCCCACTCGAGAACAGTAAATATCTGTGCCTTTTGATCCTGCACGAGACAGACAGAGCGGATAGGTCTGGGTCACGTATCCTCCCACCCCCTCTTAGATCTCAACCCTTTCCGGCCAAATCATGAAAGGCAGTGGAGCGGAAATCTGTAGTCTCCCACACAAGAGCCCATAATTGAATCCTGTCGGTCGTTGGCTACTGTGTAAGTCTTAAAGACAAAACAAAAGACGGCGGATTATAATTCGTCGGGCAATTGAGCCCGGGGCTCTCGGGACCCAAGGGCTGTGCACCCCGCATTAATCAGACGTAAAATAAGAGACCAATCTGACCAAGAAGTAACCGAAATTTTTGGAGGCGTGGGACTGGCAGTTACGTTTGATGTCGAAGGGCGCGTAGTTTTCTCTCTTATCACTTTTGATTTGATCTTCAGGCCTCAGCTGTTGGGTAGTATTTTCATTTCCCTAGTGTCGATAGCTCCAACTTAATTAGACATGGAATCTTTCCTGAGGTGCAAATATTCTTCACTATGGTCGTTCTTCGTTTCCAGATACAGTGCTCTCCCGCTAATCCGGCACAAGCGGGAGAAGAGGCCGTCGGGTTAGCGGATTTGTCCGGATTACCGAGTAGTTTCTGTGTTTTGGTCGGAGAGTAGCCTAACATATGAAT
>Ga0058701_10004983_pt1 | contig 10912 bp, 8 predicted proteins | sample AgamicOrMae_FD_97039 | JGI IMG/M metagenome (GOLD analysis project Ga0058701, IMG submission 97039) | Agave microbial communities from Guanajuato, Mexico - Or.Ma.e | ecosystem: Host-associated > Plants > Phyllosphere > Phylloplane/Leaf | place: Guanajuato, Mexico | collected 2012-06-04 | reverse complement strand
CAACGCCGCAAGCGCCAGTCCGTAACCGCCAAACGAGAAAAGTCGCAAACGCCAAAGCTCGTATAGGTTAGGTGAAGTTAGGTTAGGTTAAGTTAGCTTAAGTTAGGTTAGTATTGCGGTTAAGACCTTAGGCATTTGCGACTTTTCTCGTTTTTACGGATTGGCGCTTGCGGCGTTGGCGCTTGTGGTTTTTGGCGCTAATGACAGCTCAGCTAGCCTTTCAGTCAATATAGAGCACCACTGTTTTTTCCCCTTGTTTTCAGTTGTAATGACTGAAATTCAGTGAATTTTTACAGAATATCAGATCACTGAATCAGATTTATAGAGCAGGTATTGAGAATCGATTCGTGAAATGTATCGATGATTTACGTCGATGCCCGACATTTCATAAGTAGGTCACGATTAGTAATAAAAATGGCGATCGGAAAATCGATCGGGAGAAGAGGCGACTATGGAGGGAAGTAATGCAATGGGGAAGCCGGCCGTGTCGGCCACTAGCTCACTTTACTTAGGCATCGCGTGTTAGTTGCTTCATCGCTAATCGCAGACTGCGCCGCGCCGGGCGCGAGTCCGTGGCGCCAGCCCGGCGCCCAGCACGTCGCCGTTGCGCCGCCCAAACGCACAAAATCTTACGACCAGGTCACGCCAGGTCACCGATCGCTATTAGCTACTTGTAGAAGAAGCAACAGTAGCAAGGAGAAGAACACGGGAAATGCCAAATGCTTCAGGAATTTTTAAATGATTTACTCGAAATTTTAAATGTTTTATGAGTGAAAATTTCGGGTAGCTGTCATAAGCGCCAAAATCACAAGCGCCAACGCCGCAAGCGCCAATCCGTAGTCGCAAAACGAGAAAAGTCGCAAACGCGAAGGGTCTTAACCGCAATACTAACCTTACCTAACTTAACCTAACTTAGCCTAGCCTAACCTAACTTAACCTAACTTGACCTAACCTATACGAACTTTGGCGTTTGCGACTTTTCTCGTTTGGCGGTTACAGCCTGGCGCTTGCGGCGTTGGCGCTTGTGGTTTTTGGCGCTATCGAATACCCCCCGATACCTCCATGTCGTAAGTTCATAACTGAAAGACCCAGTGCTCTAAGGTCATAACTGAGAAACCCAGAGCTGTAACGTCAGTAAGCCGAAATTTGAGTTCTTTTAGGATTTCAATTTCTTTGCTGCTTAGGCGGGCTAATTTCAGTGTATATTTCATATTGGAAGCTTACTTTGATACGTAAAGCTTGCACTTGATGGAAAAAAAAAGCTGGAAAATTTACTCGTGAGCGCGGGAATCAGAAATTTTAAAAGCGCAAAATTTTCATGCAGGAAGTCACGATCTTACAGCATTGGGTTCTTCAGTTATGACCTTTCCGCATGGAGGTATGAATTTAAACTCCTACAGTGGTTCAGTACCCGAGTTCCTGAAAGAGGGTAGAACGTCATCCGGAAAGTATATAGAGCAGCGTGCGATGCCAAAACAACCAATCAGCAATGAGCTTTTCCGGGGGACTTTGGCGGTTGTCCAACCGAACTGACCAATGGGAAGCTTGCACTTACAGCGTGTATGTCGTCTGCAAAGTTCGACCTTTCATGCAAATCGCGCGCTTTTTGTGCTCTGCAGTGTTGCAAGGTCGCTCTGCTTAATTGACCTTGGTCGGCCTGCAGGGAATGTTCAACCGCTCCGACCTGGTCTTACCGCCGTCTCGTTGCACCGAATAAGTGGATTATCGATAGACAATTACGTCAATGGCGATCGAAGTCCTATAAAGTCTAGCATCAACTACGTCTCTATTTCAAATGCAAATATTAATTTCAATAATTTTTCATTTCCAATAATCAGAGAAAAAGATTTTGTTTTAAATAGCCAGTCTCGCGACAATTTTGGTGAGTAGGGAATTCCATGAACACCTCTCTTATTACGGTATCTTTGGCGCACGCTAAACAAGCAGATAAGCCTTTTAGCCGTAACGCAATCAGTGCCGCCCAAAGCGATACGTTTCCGATTAAGGTATCTAAGCGACCATTCGTGGCCTTCTAAATTCGACGCTTGCTAGAAAAATCAAATCGTAAGTGAAATTATTCCAGTGGGCGGTAAGTTTGAAAAACAAAAATACGCGGGTCCAGACGTCAACATAACGATGCCCCGAAACGCAACCTATTTTAGAAGCCCTCATGAAAAATGAAGGAAAAGCGTTCAAAAATACTTCAGTCTCATTTAGTATTCACGCGTTGGACGAGAGTCTTTGGGCAACGAGGATAGATACAATATTTCCTTCGTTGTTTACCACCGTTTTACCTTTTCAAATGCCCGGTGGATATTTCTCTGCATTTCAACAAAATTTGATTCTTTCAACTTGAAAATCAGAGGTATAGGGGGGAAGTAGAGGAATCAAAAACTTTGTCGAAACGGTGGGCGGGACTGGTCCCTGATTTGAATGGACGTTCATCAATAAGGCTTTCAATCAAACCTGGGGTAGAGTTCTGTCAGCTCATCCGTACCTGCAACACACAGAGAAAAGACGAATTAGAGAAAGACTTATAATTGGAGTGATTGATTTCAGTTCAGGACGGAGACCTCGAACTAACTAAATAGCGTTTCAATAAACATTCAGTTCCGAATATTTATTCGGTTAAGATAACGGGTACAAAAGATCGAATCTGTACTCTGCAATGCTTCCTTTCGTTGAAATCAAGAGCTGGTAGGATAAGTCATATTGGAGATTTCTCAGGTTACCTTAAGGCTAGGTAAGGTTCAGTCAGACTAGCTTTTTAGGTTAAGCAACGTTTGGTAATGTAAGGTTTGGTTCTACGTTTAGATAAGGTTAGGCTAAATAATGTAGGGTTAGGATAGATAGGTTAGGTAAGGTTAGGTTTGGCGAGGGATTATTTTAAGGGCTAGGTTTAGATTAGGTAAGACGAGATTACGTTCAGTCACGTTGCATTGGGTCAGTGATCCAGACTTGAATAGGCAGGCTCTCATTCACTATACCATTCCTGCTTAAGCAAGACCAGCCAGTGGGTGAAAAACCGTTGGCTGAAAAACGACAGATAGAATTTAAGGCCAGTCCCTTTGTCTGGAGCAGTCAGCACTCGCCCCTCTTTCCTCATCCTCAGCTGTTTGAAAGAGGCACCGTATTGGTGGATCATTTCTTTATAAGCAACCGTCTCAAGGAGGAAAAGAAAGAAGGGGGGGACTTGTGATGACAACCACCGCCGTAGCAGCGCGATAAAAACATCCCTGAGTTGTTACGTAGCCGAACACCAGTCAGCGCAGGGCGGGAACATTCAAAACAGTGTCATCTCGAGAATCCTGACAACCCACGAGCCAGGCCTTGGCTTCCTCTCTCGCTTCCTCTACTTACTATCAGTGGGGAAACACGCAGTCTGTCTTTGTCACGTCCTTTTCCTGTTTGATAGTGTAATTAGTAAAGACTTAAAACACCTCACTTTGCCACCGAAATACGTATGGGAAACCCGGAATAGATACAAATTTATAACCTACTCTGAAAGAATCCGTAATACAAGACAATATATTTCCTTCAGGTCCGTCGAACATATTTAACTATAAATCCATGGGGGTGTTTCGGAATACACGGAAAGATTTTTGACAAATTATTTTTCTAATGTCATTCTTAATGACATTTGTAATGGCATTTGACAATTTTAATGGCATTTTAAAAATGATTTTTGAAAATGAATTTTTTTTAATGACAAAATAATAACATTTTTGAAAACATTTTAAAATGACATTTGGTACTGACTTTTTTCAATGAAATATTATTAATTTAAAGAGAATTGAAGATTGATCTCTAAAATCTTTTTTTTTTCTGATTTTCAAAGTTTTATTTTTTTTTACAATAATTACAGTTAACAGAACTTTTTTTTTTTTTTTTTTGTCTAATCCAGTTTTTTTCTTTTTTTCTAGACAGTAAATTTAATGTTACCAAAGAAGACAACTTTTACAAATATGTTGTTTTTCTTCTTCTTTTTTCTATATTTCTAGAGTTAATTTTCTTTCGTAAGAGAAATACTCGTACAGTTAGAAGTCTCAGTAGTAGCAACACTAAGGCTGTTTGGCTAGGAGGGGTACCGTTGGCAGTTATTTACGGATGCCCCCTTCCCTTTCACGTAAGAGCCAACAAAATCGAGCACCATCGCCAAGTCAGCGTCGACGTCTTCTGACCTGGCTGCCATGGCAGGCTTCCTCACGGCAACCGCGCCCGTCATAACCGAGGTATCCCTTCCCGGCCGGATCCCCAATTCCCGGCTCCCGGCCCCCATCGGGAGTCACAAGCCAGGTGGCCGGGCTCTCGAGGGTCGTGCGCCAAAAATCCCCCCCTCCCCGCGTACCCAGGTAGATAAAACGCCCAAATTATGACCACGGACCTTTAAACCTTTCCCAGTAAACCCAAACAGCTCACTGCGAAAACCATAGGAAAGACACTGTCTTCATTTAAGAACTGTCTCTCATGGCTGCGGAAGCATATTCTCCCAAGGTTAACTTTCGGGCGTGGTTAAACCACGTCCATATCAGCAGGGGTTGGGAGCGTCATAAATTATGGGCGTAATGATTAACTAACCCATTAAGTCATCAGAAAAGAATACTTGTTTTAGGTGGACGAAATTTAAACAGTTGTCGTATTCCGGTTCGAGATATCGACGTTTCGATAGTTCAATCAATTGAACGGGTTCGACTAGCGAATTCCATTGATAAGTCGACTTTGAAAAATAGCTAAAACATATGCCACTCAACCGATTAGCTATCCGAAAATGTAATTCTCACTGTTCAAGCGAGGTTCGATTTCTCATTATTAGAGGATTATCGACCTTTAACCGGGTTTAAGTTGGTACCTCGTTCGGATGTTGAAGTAACTTGAGGTGCTGTTAACCTCACTCCGCTCAAGGAGTAACTTTATCACAGAAAAAAAGAAGAAGAAAACCTCTGTGCAACCACCTAAACACCGGTGTGTTACAGTTGCCTATCTTCGCTCGAAATTCCGAGTCAGGGTAGGCAACCGCAACACACCCGTGTGTTGGTGGTTGCAGAGAGGGACGCTTTTTCTACACCAAATAAAGCATTCAACTTTTAAAGTTCCAAGTTTTAAGTTACAGTCTCTCTTTACGTTACTACTGGTGCCTCTTTTACCTTACGCTAAAGTAACAAAAGGTCTGAGGACTATCCTTGGAACGACAGGATTACTTGGTTCTCACAGCCTCCTGAACATGTACCACTCGGAGAGAGCGCTTTTCATCCGGTGCAAAATTGGTGGGCGACGCAGTCCATCAGTTCCTAGAGAAATCGCCATGGAAGCAAGCGGTCCGGAAGCCTAACTCCCGTCGGAGAGCCGGCCCGCTCTCCATAACCGAAATAACACCTGCCGAGGCGGGACCAGGTTGAGTGGACTATCCTGCGCGCCCTCTCTTGTAAGTCCAGCTGCTGCGACAGCTGTTTCTCGACTGATTACAAGTCAGTAGCCGGACTTATCCATAATAATTCTTTTTTTTAAGACTCAATAACAAATCGGGCGCAGCAGTGCGTCCAGAGGTTTGTCACGACTTGGAGGACTGTAACGATGTCGTGACAATAGCGTCACGTTCAGGAGACGACAGCTCGACCATCCTGTGCGGATCACCGCAGCGCGGTTGTCCGTTAGAAGATTCGTGTTGACGGTGGGACAGATCTTCAACGGTCTACTCGTAAACTGTGCATTTCAGAGATTGCGGAGTGATAGCTCGAAGAACCAGGAACTTGACCTAGCCTAGCTTAAGGTAGCCTTACTAAAAATCGAGCAAATTTCACGCCCCAAGTTTTCCCCTAGCCTTTTTAGGTTCAAGAATATTCGCTGTTGTTGACAAGTTTACACAAGCGTGATTCAACTTAGCGAACTTCACCTAACTTGAGCTGATCTCTCTCAAGATAAACCGAACTTAAGCGGATCTAGATTAAGATAACCTGAGCAAGCTTCAACTAGTTTATGCTAGCTTAAGCTACCTTACGCTAGGTTTGCCTCGCGAAACTTATAGGTGAGATTCTCTCCTGGCCTAAATTACCCTGATTTCATTTGACCTTGCTTAACCCACTACCGCCCAGCGATGCCGTTCGGGAATACAAGAACAATATTTTAGAGGATTTTTTCAGTTCAGTATGATCACTCTTCAAAAAATATCACCCCTCTGGAAACATGCAGTTTAATACTTCAGGCATTTTCCAAAGCTTAAAATTGCGTATTTTAGTGGGGAAAAATCCTTCCAATTTCTCTTACGCTAAATTTTACTCCAAATAATTTGGGCTGTTATAGGTTGAAGTAGCCTAAACCTGACATGTCTCACGCCAATTTTAACTGCATGTCCACAATTGCTGCAGGTTTGCAAAAGGAACATTAAGTTACTCTGAGACAACGAAAACTCTCTCGTCATCAAAACAGTTTTAGGAGTAGATTTGATATGTTCCTATGATTTAAGACGTCGTCCTCAACGTTCACGAGAATGTAATGAAAGCGGAAAGGCGACTTGTCTTGCGACATTTAATTCGGGGTAAAGGAGGTCGCACAACGATTCGTTCGGCTGCCTATCTAATAAATTTTGCTGGCGCCGCCGCCAAAAATGAGCGGCGATTGGGCCAGGTACAGGAGCGCGCACGAGTCATGTAGTAACTTGTGCACCGCGAGAGAAAGACTTCGGGATCAACAAGTGGAAAAACTGTTTCGGCACGTGTCAGGAAACTGGCCTAAATCTGACACGTGTCTCAAAACTGGCCTCAACCCTTTGAAAAAATTATAAACAAAATTTTACTACTACCCTCTAAAATTTAATCAGTGAGAGTCTCTGAGATTCAGTGAAAAATCACTATATTTAAGTCAACATAGAACCACAGACTTTTTAATGGTGCTATATTGACTGAAATTCAGTTGTTTTTCACTGAATCTCAGACGCTCTCACAGACTCAAATTTAGATGGAAAGTGCGTACGACCTGTTTTTGGTGACAACAACTGCAAAGTACCTAACGAATGCATTTTGGAAACGCATAACTGTACACAGATTAGGATTACAACGATTTTTCTTATCCCGTTTCATAATCATTTCTGAAAATGATCTTCGAGTTCCTTAAAATTTGACTGATTTAAAAAAAAAACTGTTTACCAAATCAAATTATTTATTTAATGAGTTAAGTATTGGCAAAGTTTGACGGGTGTTGATACGGAGCAGAGCCAGTGCTCTGGTTCTTACTGATGCTCGTTTGGCCACGTGGAGGACTTAACCCCCCCCCCATCGCCCCACTTGAACGCAGCGTCAAGCCGCGGTTCTACTTTTTTTCTCTGTTTGGAAAGAAAGAGGATTTTGAGGTTCTATTTTCGGAGCACACGTGGTAATAGCGCTCGTCTCTTAGGTGCCCATGTTCCTCAGCGTTTAATATACAAAATCATTTCCAAACACTGCACATTTCAGGTTACATTTTCTATTTCTTTTCTACTTTATGTCGACGGGAGCGTTGCACAAGGTAACTATTTTAAACCACTACTGACCAGCGATGCCGTTCGGAAAGAGACGAAAATATTTTAGGGGATCTTTTCAGTTCAGTATTGTCACAATTTTTAAAAAATATAACCCCTCTGGGAACCTGAAATTTGATGAATCAGGCATTTCACAAAACTTAAAATTGCGAATTTTAATGGAAAAATATCCTTCAAATTTCTCTTAAGCTAAATTTCACTCCAAATACTTTGGGCTGATATGGGTTAACTAGAGCCGCCCGCGCCCCCACCTTAATCAGGAACTTTACGTTTGATATTTCTGTAGCGGTTGGAGGCAAAGACGCGATTACATACCGGTGAAGTGGCAACACTGCCTCCACCTACACACACACCTTTGTCGGCCAGCTCTGCGCTCCGAGCTACCTACCACCTGCGTCATGCTTTCGCTCACCCCCCCCCCGCTCGTCTCGGTTGCTCGGGGACTCCAGCGCCCCCCCTCCCGCCGCCGGCATCCAAATTCAAATTGACCAATCGCAGAAGCGCGTGACCTTGGCACCTCCGCGGCGTCATCGTCAAATCCGATTTGTTTTCACAAGTGTTCACGGAAATGCGGTTTGGAGGTGGCGAAACTCTGGACCGAACCGAAGTTGGCTGGTCTTCCACATTTTTTCCGGTGAGAGAAGAAATTTGGTAACGCACTCGCGGAATTTCCCGAGTGCTATGATTAATCGGTTCAAAACTCGGCCAAATCAATAGTTGGCATGTTTTGATTCGGGAGTAATTAGTAGGAGTGTTTATGATTCATAAACAACTCGGACAAGCACTCTGAAGAAAAAAAGATCTTAGTGTACATGATGCACCAGCGTTGTCAAAATAAAATTTCAAACCAAGAAAAAAGTTCCGTTATTACAATCCCACAAAAAAAAGAAAGAAAAACAATTGGCAAAATAAATTTGTATGAAAAATATCCCTTATTGCCATGACCGATCGATAAGGAGCTTGAAGCTCACATTGAAACCCAAATGATCCATGAAAATGAATAAACTGGACAACCGTCCGGACCGAGATCATGTTGAACAGAGCGGAGCTTCCAGTAGTGAAGGTGCTGTCACATCCATCATCTTAAAGAGACAAAGTTGGACAGATTTCTTGGAAGCCTCGTGAAGGGACTTCATACAAAGAGAGGCAAGCGAGGTTTCCCTACGTGCCTCACCGACATTTCCAACGCTGAGGTTTCTACTAGATTTCGTGATTAGTTTTTACTTCTAATCGACTTTGATCGCGATCGTTGCGTGGCAGGAATGCCCGCTCCGATGTAGATCACCCCGGGAAGGAAAAAGTGCAGAGGAAAACTCACAAAGAAAGATTTCACGCTAACGCATTCACACGGCTCAATCGTGCTCCTTCATCCACCGCGTAAAGGCAGAAATTTATCGTGACGGTACTCAATTTCGGCTCCTCTCTCCACGATCCTTTCCAGCTTCCTTCTATTTCACTGGATGTAGAGAGATTCCTCCCTTCACCTGGTCTTTACGAAGTACCCCGACCTGATCGGCTTCCCCCTCCCGCTTCGCGAAATACGTTCGGCACATTTCGGCTTCCCCCTCCCGCCTCGCGAAATGCGTTCGGCACATTTCGGCTTCCCCCTCCCGCTTCGCGAAATGCGTTCGGCACATTTCGGCTTACCCCTCCCGCTATCAAATCCGTTCGGCAAAGTTCGGATTCCCACTTCTGCTATGAAATCCGATCGGCAAAATTCGGCTTCCCCCTCCACCAAGTCGGCGATTACCCTTCCGTTGACGCGCACAAGAATGTTGGTGATAAAAACACAATGATGCTGACTTCTTAAAGAACGGCCTCCGATAAAGGCACCCGATTCAAGAGTTAAAAGGGGTCGTCGCTTTTATTGAAAAAGTAAAAACCCGTGAAGTCTGATCTCGGGCAACAAAAGCAGCCGAAGCAAGGCAGGAAGCGGATGCGGACGGGCGGACGAACGGACGTAAAGAAAGGTAGGAGGGTCGTGGCCGTGATATCCGCACTCCACTCGCATCGAAAGCTAATCACTGATATTGCCTTACACTAGCTCACGAGGACCAACGTGAAGACCCGACGTGCAACCGCACCGGAAGAAGGAGGGGAGACTTTCAACCTGGTGCAGCGCAGCAGCTGCCGACGGGCCGAGACGGGGGCCAAGACGGCTCACAGTCGGGGCTGTGGTGGACCTCCCCACCGGATCTGCTGCACACCAAACCTGCTCTAGATACTAACTGAAGCCTACTTACAAATTCCAATCTGATATTCTTACCACTTGTACTTTACATTCGCAATCCTTAGCGAAGCAAACCCAAGTTACTCAACCTAACCTTAACTTGACGTTGCTTAACTTAACTTTGGTTTAAAATTTATCAAGCATGATACTGCTTACTTCTTGGCAGTCGAAAAGCGGTTTCTGGGGCTGATATTCAGTGAAGATCCGAGATAACGCATTAGACTTCTGTCTTACATTATCTGACAGTTCAATTACGCTTTTAAACCAGTCAGTGCTTAGAAAATACTTTGAAAAACTTTAAAAATGCTGGGATTTTGAGCTAAAAACTTTGTAAATCGATATCCTGGCGAACCAAATTCTTACATTAAGAGAAAAGAAATCAAAACAGTGCTTTAATTAAATGACAAAAGTAATAGGTAAATTTGTCTCTGTTTATCAGCAGTATCGGTCGAGAACAGCCTAATGTTAGTAGACATGACCTTCTTTTGAATCAAATGACATCTTCATTATTTTATCGGCTTTTTTTGAAACGCACATTTTAAAGTCACAAAACTGTCATTAATTAATTCATGACTTGGGTTGAACATCTTATTTTCCGGTGTTGGACAACATTGAGATAAATTACTGTGAAGTCTTGATGGATCTCTTGATCGAGTTATGAATCTCGTAAAAAAATGTCCTTGCTAATCAGTGTCTGCTTCAGTCAACTTGTTCAGAAAGCGGCCTAGAAAGGGTCGGGCCCGGTTGGGCCCAGTTGGTCCCGCCTGGGCCCGGGATGGGCTCGCGATAAAACCGCTGCGTCCAAAAAGATTGCTGTGGCGCTGTCACGCACCTTGGCAGGGGAAGCCACTTTCCCGCCGACAAAGGACCCCCGCTTTTTCCACGAAAAGTGCGTCTAGTTTTCCGCTCACCGCTGACGTCAGTTTCATTAGCGCTTTGCTGATATTAGCTGCCGAGAGCGGAATGAGATGGAAATACAATTTGAAAGCCGCGATTTTCTTAGATGCAGCATTACATCCAGCTGATGTCTACGGACGTAAATGTTGAATAAAAAGGGGGGCATTCGATAGCGCCAAAAACCACAAGCGCCAACGCCGCAAGCGCCAGTCCGTAACCGCCAAACGAGAAAAGTCGCAAACGCCAAAGTTCGTATAGGTTAGGTTAGGTCAAGT
>Ga0058701_10004982_pt1 | contig 10912 bp, 5 predicted proteins | sample AgamicOrMae_FD_97039 | JGI IMG/M metagenome (GOLD analysis project Ga0058701, IMG submission 97039) | Agave microbial communities from Guanajuato, Mexico - Or.Ma.e | ecosystem: Host-associated > Plants > Phyllosphere > Phylloplane/Leaf | place: Guanajuato, Mexico | collected 2012-06-04 | reverse complement strand
GTATTATTATTGATATAAATCACTTCAATGAAATACTTTGTCGTTATTTAAAGTAAAATGTGTGGCTAGTCATCCAGTATATTAGGGTTGTTAGTCCAGATTTTTTCTTAAGGTAGGGAGAGCAGTGCCTTCAATTTTATAGAAACTTCAGGTGAATCTTTAAAAAAAATGTTGCTGACGTTCTTAGGTTCTCCTATCTTTTGGTGTTGGAAATAGGAAACTCACTATATTTTTTGGTATTTCTTTTCACTTGCCAACCGGGAAAATAATCAGGCAGTTAGTCTCATTTCGAAATGAAATGATTAATTTACGTCTGGCTTGTTTGAACGATAAAACTAATGCCGTACCCGAGTTACTGAAGTATTTTCGTAGCCTCTCCAACGCCTGTGTTAGCAGAAATCTTTCCTTTTTCATATAAATTTTATGAAGTTGAAGATCAATTCCTTGTATTTGTAGATTTTTTATTATAATTAAGATAGCTTGGAGCCCAGGCAGCATCAAACCCTGAAGCAGTATCAAACCCGCCCTCATGCCTCTGTCGAAGTATTTTATTATTATACAAATCTTTTTATCGCGATTTTACTATTCAATTCCTCACTTTCAGAAAAGAAATAAATACCAAAACTTAGTCGTTTTATTTCGGCGTTTACACTTAAGAGATATGGGGAGAAAATAGTCAGATCTTGATGTTTAAACTACTTCGTGAAAGAGGAAAAAGAAAAAAAAAAAACAAGATCGAATACTTTTTTGGGAGGCTCTGTTGTTTTACGGACAACAGTATGGTAAAACATCTTGTGTCATATGATGGAGTTATTTCGGTACAACCACATGTTGATGAGCCATATTTTGTTCAAAGCATTACCCTGTCCGAGTACATCCCTGTTCATTGTGTTTATATTGGATTAATTCAGTATCCGACCTGTAACCCTTTCTTCTCTAATTCTATCATTTTGCTCTTTGAGGGTACTTTAATCCACTTGTCTCTTGCTTTTACCCCAAACAGTGCCGATAGAGCTATGAGCAAGTACTCATACCAAACACTCCTTGCTTTGAGTTTGGGGAGAAAACTGTGATTTTAGGACTAGACGCTGCTTCATCTATTTATTTGTCGAAAAAGAACGCATGAAGCAGATCTCAGTGAGAGATATTTTTGAGCCTGTATTAGAGATGTAGCCTTGTCAATCGTCTTGTCTTTTTCTTTTTTTTCCAAGTTCTTAAGCATGTCTTTTGTTCTGACAGATGCTTTTTAGCGTCTAGTTTATTTTTTGGTTCCTAGAGGAGCTTTTGAACGTCCTTTGGGAAGACACGCATAAACATCTCTTTTGACGTAAAAGACAAGTGTAATAAGAACTTGAAAGCTTTGGGAATCGATGGGGAAGGTGATTTTAACTCAAGTTTCTTAAATAAGTCATATTTTCGCGGCAAATGCTACAGGAAAAGTCATTAAAACATTTCTCCTTTTTTGAACGAATGAATCGGAAACATAGCTATGTGGTCGTAACCACAGCAGAGATGAAAGAAATCCAAAGAGCATCGAAATTGGCAAACGTGACCTCTGACCGAATCGGGACTCGATTCGGGACAAGTCGCATATTACATATGCAGACTGAATATCAATCTCGGAACACGCCTTACGGCGCACGGCGCCACGCCCGCAGCCCCAGCCAGGCCTGCCAACTTAATAAGAAAGTAAATCAAACCTTAGGCCTTCTTTCCAGTTCCCATTCGTTCCTTCTGACGAATGTGAAAAATTCGGACGTATTTTTTAAGCCAATACGTTTGGTGTCGTTCATAGGGCTTGCCAGTGTTTTCAATGACGAGTCAGAACCTTTCGATCCCTTCCATTAACAATTGATCAAGTAAAAATACACGTTTGAAAAATCAACCAAATTAACTTGTTAGTTTTAAAACCAGTCAACTGCTATCCTTCTATATAGCAGTTGATCGATTTTTCAAACGTACCCTTGCACTTGATCGATTTTTGAAACACGCTCTTACATTTGATCCTTTTCTTTTTGAGGGTTCGCTTTCTTGGGAGGGTTAAGAGAGACGGGAATTGGACTTGTATTTCTTATGGCGCCGATCCGACTTGTAACCCCTTATATATAAGTTAGTCAACCGCTCAGCGGCCAGACACACCTCTCGCGGAACTCCGCACTTTTCCACGGAAACCCCCGGTCCTTTCCGGGGAAATTTTGCGTTTCGAACAAAGTCGATGTTGTCAGATTGTAAAACGTGTTGTTTAACAGGATAATCATCAAAATAGGTCCGTGGCCGGCCTGTTTTTTTTAATTTCTGCTTGTTTAGTTACTTTAAGTTACGAAGAATCGGGGTTTACTGCGCCTTAATGAAATTTACAGTCTTGGTTGTGGCACGAAAGTAGCGATAATGTATTAGAGTGTATTCGGCCATAAACATGTATATGCTTCTGGAATATGTTTACTCATTTTGTTGTTTGTGGGCGTTGAGAGGCTCTTGCAGTCTAGGATTGTATGATTATTGTGCGCATTAATCGTCGCGGATCTCGATAATATTATTTTATTTTTTTCTTTCTTATTTTTGGCTTAAAGCGAGTATTACTAACAAGTAAGTGCTCACATCATTCAGAAAGTATTTTTAGCTGTCGCTCAAGACCGTGAGGAACTTGCAACGCTAACACGCTGAGAGCCGCATGGGCATTCTGACAGGTTTATCCAAAAACCTTTCATCACCATAACTCTCATATCGGACCAGAAACGGTATACCCGACGTTGAGGAACTTCTGTAAGAGAGGATATGTCACACTAATGTATTCACAGACATTGTTCCTTTAACGGTACCGACAGTTTTTAGGCGAATTATAAATCTGCGATCAACCCAGACTACATCCTTGATTTCAGACTTGCTGCGATAATCAAAATTAGGGCTTTAGCAGTTTACCCAACGGTCAAGTAGTTGCTTTCGAGTATCGATCACTGTAATGAAAACGCGGCTGAATAGACCGCTGAATGTACTGTTCATACCAGCAAGGATGTTGCATATTTTATCACTCTAAAATTAGCATCGTTTGAAAGCCCATAACTTCCCTCCCAAGGGAGATTCTTCCCATCTAATCCTCCGAAGAGGTTTGGAACTCAGTGAGCGTCTCGTGTCTACTAAGGCATCTTATCTTTTCCAGCAATTTTCATCGGGATCTTGATTTAAGCGCATTTTTCTCGGTTGCAACATTGTTCGTGTTGGAAGAAAATCTCTGGAGCAAAACTGTTTGGCTTGCACTGTTTGCCGGGCCCATGTTGCTGGCCGGGTACCGCGTACGAGCACGACATTCTTTAGCTTTGTGAGTCCCGTGGGGGCCGTTGCGATCCCCCCCCTCCATCTCGTTCAGCCAAGATATCTTCGACACATCATTCGGCGATTTCATCACTGCCTTCCTCGCTCTTGAAGAACCGCCTGCCGCAAAACTATTTCAATTGATAACACCACAAGAAGGAAAAAAAATGATGACAGAAATTAGGATTTCTTTTAGGAAAATATACACTATTGTCTTCTCTAAGCTTACATTTCTACCCCTTTATTATTTCTTTCGTCTCTAACATGTAAGTCGAGTGGAGTTAAAGAGTAGCAAGGCATACGGCACTTAACGAGAGGCAAGCTCCAGTGACCCAGGTGCAACTGGGAATTTCATTGCCGTGGCACTGGTCATTCAGTAAAGTTTAAATGGTTTCCAGTAAATTTTCACTGGTTTCCAGTGGCATTTCACTGAATTTCCTATGGGATTCCACTGAATTTTCCAGTGGAACCTGGGTCACTGGTAACCAGCGACCTTTCACTGGTTCTTGTTAAGAGTGTTGCCGGCTCCGATTTTCTTGAAACTTTCAACTTTGATAGTTGTATGAAAAGATTCCCAAGCCCAAAACGTGCTGCGTGAATGCATTTTTTCTCCCTTAAAAACAGTAAGAATTGAACGATATAAACACGAATAAATGCCAATATCTTGTAAACGGCTGAAAATATTGGAAAAATCCACGCAATTTCAGGCTCCGGCGCTACTTTTAGGTGTTCTATGCATTTAATATTTTTTGTTTCAATTTATATAAGTAAAATATTTTTTATTCAAAATCGTAATCTATTTTAAGTTAATAAAAAAGAATTTCGGCAGCAAGTTTTAGGCTTGGGTATTTTTCCATCACGCTAACTTGCAGTCCTGAAAATTTCAACTAAGTCTTGGGCGAACAGTTGTAGTACTCCAGTTGTAATAAGTTGACCCGAATCTATTTAAGTTGACCTAATCCTGATACCGCTAATTTTTCAGGGGTTGTCTTCCGCAAGGAAGCGACAGCAGTCTTAGTGATCGCCGAGCGGCGCGTTCTCGCAGCGAGGCAAAAGGTACCTAGCCGGAAGATGGTGGAGGTCCTGGCAAGGTCATTGTTGAGTCTGGATGCCTTGTGCGTCGCTCCGATGTCGCTCCACTCGGGCAGTATTGGGGAGGATTTTTAACCCAACATTCCTAATGTTTATCGACCAAAGTGAGGACATGTCGCGAAGACTTTTCAGTAACTTCAAGCTTAAATTAGGCTGATTGCAAGCAAAGTATTCTTAATGCTCAGCGTCTTGATTAACCAGCCAAATCGCAGGCGGTCGGCAGGGCGTTTACAGGGGTGTTATTTTGGGCGTCAACTAATGCAGGCTTTTGCTCGAACAGGAAAAGGCGTATTGTAACATGTTTGTTTACGTGCCGCGAGTCCTTTCCAGCAGAGAATCTGGAAAGGATGGAATTCTCTCACGCACAAGTTCATGAAAAGTTTTCTGGCCAGATTAAAATGAGAATTTTTCATGAGGTATATTAATAACCCATGCGGAATCGTAATATCCCATGTCAACAGCGGTTGCAACCCATGTAAAAGGGTCACAGTTAAACCACGACACCCGTTTTAGGGAATGCTTTACCTGATTTGTGTGTGTACTAAAACGAGAGACTTACGTATTTTAGTTATTTTTCAAGATAGACCTTCGTTCAGCAATATCAATGAAAAGCTCTCGCCAAGACCTGTTAAATGATGTTGCTGAACATAGGTCTATCTTGAAAAATAACCAAAATACGTTGTATCCCCTTTTGGTTTCACACCCAAAACAGGTATAGCATTCCCTGAAACGAGTGTTTTGTTTTTACTGCGATGGAAGTGCTTATGAAATATTGTATAATATTAAAAGAGAATAACTTTTCGGAGAAAGTTATCAAAAAATAAATGTTTCACAACCATTCCCTCGGAAAGCAGCGATTAGACTTTTATAATACAATTGTTTCATTTATTTTTAATTTTTTTGGTAATGAGACGAAAAAAAAAACAGATTCTGAATGGATGCATTTTTAAGATCGTATCTTTTATTCGTTGTCGTCAATAGTGCTGACTGTTAGTGATTTGATCAGGGTCAACTCTACATCCGCTTATATCATTTTTCCCGCATACTTGTTTAACTCAAGAAAACCGATTAAATTCTATTCCAAAAGCAGCGAATGTTTCTCCTACACGGTATAACATAATCTGTTTTTAGTCGAATGACTTTTACGCCTGCAAAAAAAAAATTCTACTCGTAGTTTCTAGAAGGCTTATTCCCTTCTCTAAATCGATGCTCAGCAAGAAAATAATATTACGCTCTTTAATGTTCCATCTTACTTACCGTATCGTTCCCTAAAAGCACCTGGCTGGCGAAGAAAACAGGAGGAAAGGTGATTTGACTTCATAAGAAGTCAAGTTAGGGTAAGCTTTGTTTCGAGTCACAGTTTAAAGTCAGTAATACGAGAGTTATTTCAGGGACTTCCGGAATCACCCAGAGAAGAGGTCGTTGTGGAACATGTCAAGCAAATGGCGGCAGAGAACCAATTGACGCCAACGGCACGTAGCGCAAAATATCCGTCATAAATGGCAAGAAACTTATTGCCAGCGATTTTTCCTCAATATTCTTTTTCTTTTTGTTTTTTAGCGCTCGCTTCAAACTTTTTCCCTGACGGCTTCTTTGTCTTTATAATGACGAAATTTCAGCCAGTCTCCGATTTTTCTTTCGTGGGCCGCCTGCACAACTTTTGCACATCATTTTCGCTCAAAAGAACGGATGTCGAGAACCAAGAGGCGATTCTACACAATTAGCGCTTTGAAATGTAGCTTGAACCGCAAATTCAACTCATTATCATAAATCTCGCAGCACCTATTATGCTTCAATAATCCCTTGTTTCTCGGACGTCTCTTTTTATGAGGGGAGATTGGTCGCTTTTGAGACTTTTGCGCACAAACCAAATGGTTTACGGCTGGTAGTCGAGTTTACATTTAGAAAAAAAAAAACAGCGAGCCTTGATGTGATAACGCTGAGGAAAATTCGTAAATGAAGCAAAGCTTTTAAGCGCGCCTTTGTTGCGGAAAGCATCCGAATGTTGCAACTTTAATCGTAACAATGAACACTGCAATAAACTTAACACTCGACATAATTGTACCTTCACAGTAAAAACGAGACCCTGCGTTTTGGGGAATGCTAAACCTGTTTTAGGTGTGAAACTAAAACGGGGGTAGTACGTATTTTGGTTATTTTTCAAGATAGGCCTATGTTTAGCCAGATTATTCGAAAGGTCTCGGCGAGAGCTCTCCATTGATGTGGCTGAAAATAGGTCTATGTTGAAAAATTACTAAAATACGCACTACCCCCGATTTAGTTTCACACCCAAACAGGTATAGCATTCCCCAAAACGGGGGTCTTGTTTTTACTGTGTTTGCGTGTTTTTTTTGTTGTTTTTTTGTCTATAATCGTATAAAAACATCCGTTTTAGGGAAGGCTATACCTATTTTGGGAGTGAAACTTAACCGTGCGTAGTACGTATTTTGGTTATTTTTCAAGATAGACCTGTGTTCAACCACATCATTTAAAAGGCCTGGGCGAGAGCCTTCCATTGATGTGGCTGAGCATAGGTCTATCTTGAAAAATAACAAAAAATCGTACAACCCCCCGTTTTAGTTTCACGCCCAAAACAGGTACAGCATTCCCTGAAACTGGTGTTTTGTTTCAACTGTGATAAATTTTAACATGGCTACCGAAAAGATGATGTGTTTATGCAGACATTTTTTTTATTTTTCTATAATTCTATGAACATTACTGTTAATATGGGTAGTGTTGTTCGCTAAAATGCCTCGGATTTCGCTCATAAGTATGAAGAAAACTCGAGAGGTTTCCAACAAATGTTGTTGTGTATGATGCTCGTCGAAAATGACGGGTGTCATACCTACCTTGCAGTATGACCCGCATTGGTGGATCTCGCCTTAATTTAGGTTTTCAATTCGCATGTAGACATCTTGTAATATATATTTCCCTTCAACCTTATTCGTTACTTACAGACGCTCATTCCAGACGCCAGCTCACGTAGGTTGCTGACCCACAACGGAGCGAACCTTATTAGGGTCGATTACTCACTTGCGGATTAGGCATAGATTCTCGCCCCTCTTTGCGCGAATGACCCGCATATGAGCTACCGGTATCGACCTATTACCCCACATTTCAAAGCGTTTGGGTTGAAAGACCATCTGGTTGTTGATCGAACAAACCGCATATTATCGGCTGGACCGTTGTGACACTCCAACTCAATCATTTTATCTAGTGATTCGTTTCTTTAAAGTTCCCGCCTTTAGGGATTTAAAACCTTTGAAAACAATCCATGCTATCTTTTTTCCCCTGAAGGTATTGGCGCTTGCTTGGGCAGCTTTATCCGTGACATCAGTGCTCTACACACACGTTCTGTCGGACACCAGTGTTATCTTGCTGAACAATCCCTATCGCGCACAAAAACGAAGGAAAAGTTATACTGACCTATCGGATAGGGTAACTTGATGTAGAGGGAGTGTGAGATAGTTGGTGGGTTGTAGAGGGTTGTAGGAAGACGAGATGGGTCACCTTCTACAGACATCCACACGGCTTGTTCCAATAAGCCAATCCTGGGACGCTATCACAGTTATCAGAAATATCTTAGAAATTCACAGAGGGTATGAATCAGGGGTTTTGACTGACCTTCAGGTTTTTGACACCACATGATTCGGAAAAACCATCAAATTTAATTTTTCGCCCAAAATTTCAAGAGATGATGAGTACTTTTTTTTATCTTAAGGTAGGACTTTTAGAAAGTTACCTCCAGAGAAAAGCTGAAAGAGTCGCATTATACAAAACGTAAATCCAACAATAGACTTGAAATTCAGCGATTAAACTTCAGAGACTTCTTTCAGTTATCAGAGGACATAAAAAACCTATTTTAAATAGGACTGGAAAATACAAAAATAACAATACCGATGTAAAAATATATATAGATTGACGGAAATCTGGAAGATAAGATGACGTATCATCGACGTTAGAATGACGAAAATCATTCTAATTCATTCACAATCGATTCGTCATTCATTATCAACGCTTTTAATATCCCATCAATGAATACAATAATTACCCTTCAGCGATATTTTCGCAAAAAATCTCGAGCTTTTTTTCCTTTTCCCCGCCAACGATATAACACGCCAGTTGGACTTAATGAAATAGAAGACTATCAGGGACTCGGCGGAAATATGAATATGCATTGGTGAAACAAAAAGACATCGAGTTATTTTCCAAGCGCTGTGCAGACTGTTAGCATGAATTTCCTTTTCCTCCTAATGCAAGTTTTCTTGGAAACAATTTGCTGGAGGAAATCAAGTTTCAGCCGAAAAATGCCGTAGATTAACATTTTACACCTTTTGTGTTACTCAAAGCCGAACAGAGCGAGGCAGAGTCACCAAACCTAGCCTAACAATCGCCGAGCCTGAAGATATTCTTCTATTTGTAACATCGGTGCATTGTTACGTTAGATATGTCTCGAGTCGGGATTTAGCCTCAAGTGTCCCTTTTCTGAGTCCTTCTGGACGATCAAGAGGGCTAAGTAAATACTTTAATGGGTTTACCAGACTTAAAAACTTAATGTTTGGTTACCCTTTAAGTTTTAGTAAGACTTTACAACATTATAAAAAAATCAAATCGTTAATGACAAAAGTTTTTGTTAATCCATAACAGCCAAAAGTATTTGGAGAGAAATTTATGTTAACCCACTTCCGCCCAGCGATGGTGTTCGGAAACAGAAAAAATTATTTTAGAGCATTTTTTTAGTTCGGTTTTGGCAAAATTAAAAAATATCACCCCTACAGAAGCCTGAAATCCAATAATTTAGGCATTTTACAAAGCTTAAAATTGCGGAATTTAATGGGGGAATTGCTTCGAATTTCTCTGAAGCTAAATTTCACTTCAAAAACTTTGGGCTGTTATTAAGAGAAATTCGAAGGATTTTCCCCTTTGAATTACGCGTTTTTAAGCTATGGGAAATGCCTAAACTATTTAAGTCCATGTTTCCAGAGGGGTTATATTTTTTAAATTGTGATAATAACTGAAAAGAACCTCTCAAATATTTGTTTCTGTTTCCGAACGGCATCGCTTGGCGGTTGTGGGTTAACCGTCCTTCCTGAAAAAGATCCCATTGTTAAAGACAACAAGAGGATTCAACGTCACCATTAAAGGTTTAACGTTTCATTTGTGAATTAGAGGGGACGTCACGTAGGAGTGAGAGGCGATTACTGTGAATGTGTGTTTGCTGGGTAGGCTGAGAGGAGAGGGGTGTGAAGAGGGGGGAAAGAGCGTTGGGACGGACACTCTTATCGGCATCGTGACACCAACAGCTCGCAAATCGCTCGTGTCAATCAACCATACCCACTGAGATGTCGAACGTGTCAAAATTGCCAATCGGCTCAGCTGACAACCTTATGATAACCTACAATTTAAATCGCGTTTGGCGGAATATAAAGCCCGTGGCCCGGAAGTTGATACATTATTCATATTGTCGGTGTGGACGACGCACTTGTGATGGGCATTTGCTCTCGATCTTGCGCATGCGTGGCTTTTTCTTCCTGGTATTAAAAACTCTAAATTTGAATCATTGAGAGTTTCTGATATTCAGTGAAATTCACTTAATTGCAGTCATTATAGTAGCACTGAAAATATTCAGTGGTGCTGTATTGACTAAATTTGGAGAATTTTCACTGAATCTCAGAGATGCCTACTGATTTAATTTTTCGTGTGAAAACGGATCAAATTTGAAAATAAACACCAGATTTTATATTAGCGCGTTTTGAAGGCAAAATATGTTTTGCCTAAAATGCGGCACTGCAAACTAAGCGGCACCAAGCTTAATGAACGTTAGGTGAGGTGAGGTTACGTTAGGTAAGGTAATGTTAGGTAAGGTTAGGTGAGGTTAGAAGTTTAGGTTAGGTGTGTTTTTGGTCTCCGCACCTTGACGATGGGATTTGACAGATTTACCTTTCAACTTTTTAATATGAGTTAACGCCCATGAATATACATTGAAGTAAGACTACCGTACAATAATTTTGATTGAAAAGAAAAGTCTTTTTTTTTTAATTATCAGCTACTTTCTTTCTTTCCCCTTGCAGCCATCTCCACAGCTATCCGCTCACAAGCTTTCTTCCAGCGCAATCCTTATTCCCGCTCCTAAAATCCAATTCCGAATATCGATATGATTTCAAGTATGATAAGATTTCGTCCATTGAAACAGGGTCGTATTGCGCCTCTCGAAACTTTTTAAATTCCGATTTAATGTAGAAGTCCATGAGCTAGTCGAAATGAGCTAGGCCTGCTGCGAGATATGTCCGTGACGTGCCCTGCCTGCGATGCGAAAAGATGCCTTGCAGCGCGGCGGGGGTCGTTTAAACAAAAGGGTCAGTGGGGCAGTCGCAGCCGGCGGTAAACCGTCTTAAGATTGCCCGTCTCCCGCTCCCTGCGATGCTGCTCCAATACAAAGTGTAGAAGTTTGCAACGCAAGGCCTTGACGTCAGGAAAACTACTTTGCATCACATACACTCAAATATCGTGT
>Ga0058701_10004981_pt1 | contig 10913 bp, 2 predicted proteins | sample AgamicOrMae_FD_97039 | JGI IMG/M metagenome (GOLD analysis project Ga0058701, IMG submission 97039) | Agave microbial communities from Guanajuato, Mexico - Or.Ma.e | ecosystem: Host-associated > Plants > Phyllosphere > Phylloplane/Leaf | place: Guanajuato, Mexico | collected 2012-06-04 | reverse complement strand
TCTCAACACTCAACATGATCCAAATCATTTAGACCTAACCAAACCAAACTTCAATACGTAACTTAATCTTCTACTTCCTGACCAAATTTATCGAACCGAACTCATAACCTAACTTTCTTTCTGGCAACTGTATAGGACCTATCCGAACCATCAACTCATGCCTGAATCACGGAAAAAAAATGGTTTTGTTACGGCAACAAAATTAGGGACAACAAATAAATGTTTTGTTGCTTCAAACAAAAATTTTGCTGCAGCAACCAAACGTTTTGTTGATAGAATTAAACATTTTGTTGTAACAAAATATTTTTATCCCTATTTTAACAAATGACTTTGTTGGTATAAAAAAACTTTTTTTCCGTGATATAAACTTGTCGACACAAAAGAACTTTCGTTCAAAATTTACTTCGGGTAGGCGTAACCCTATCAGGGATATCCTTCTCCGAGTGTTCAAAATGCCTTTAAAAAATTGAGAGAGATTCAAATACCGCAAAACTGTCAAAACGGATGATGGGATGGGTCCAGATAAACGCACTGTGAGCGAAACTTCAAAATCCATCTATAGCTATTAATTTCACTAATCCGGTTCAAATAATCCAGTTACTCGTTTGCCGATTGAAACTCAGTCTTCCTGTTCATCATTTGCATCGTGTCATCCATCATTATCAATCATCGCATCGCTCAGTTATCCGTGAAATCAACTGTCAAAGACAATGTGACGTGTGATCCCGTAGTAGACTTTACTCAAAACTACCCTCAAGGACACAACCAAGTGGCCAAGTTGTGACACAACTCAACGTCCGCAAAGAACAGTCCTGTACCCTCAAGAGCCGGCAGAAAGAGTCGCATCAACCTGTCACGTGATCTATGCAGCCATCCAGAGAAGCCGATTGGGTGCAACCAACCAATCATCGTCGGTGTTTCGCATTAAGGCGATAGTTCGGTCGGATAGAAGCAGACGCTAAGTACAAGACTACCACTAAATGGAGGTAGGTATTACGAGGCTGATTAACAACTCATAAAGTGCTCCTTAGCGCACTGCGGAGAGAAATCCCGACCCTACAGAGTATAGCGCATCGGCGAAGTTATCCGTTTTAAGCATATCGTAAGAAAACCTAATTTCGCTAACTCAGAATCATAGATTGCATGGATTTTAGTCTAGCAAATTAAGGACTTTATAAGGCCAAACTAAGAAATAAAAAAAGGAAATCATTTTTTAATCATTTCAAAAGAGCCCCTGTCAAAGTATCTATAGGCTACACGCAGTGCACCAGCGTGCTCCGGTTGCCTATGCAATGGTTCGCAGGAGCTCGCTCAACACCTTAACCTAAAAAATCATTCTGAACTCTCAAAATAATGCCAAAAACAAGGATTTTGGGTTCATCCATTATATTATAAGTAGGATAAATACTTGTTTTTCACATTTATTTGGGCATATACGATACAAAAAAATGTGCGAAATTTAACCTAATTAAAATAAACAAATAATAAAAAACCTTAATTATAACAAAGAATATACATTCTTAAATTTTTAACACTGATATGGGGATGTTCAAGCTTTGAAGAAAACATTCCTCTACGAATACATCTATCGGGTTACAAGTTGTAAGGATATCAAAGCTTAATATCCCCCCAATTCTCAAAATTACCTTCACAAAGCCGGTATCAAACTCAAACATGCGCGAAAGTACCCCCTTTCTAACGAAACAAAAAAGTGCAATTTAATCATTAGAAGTTCTCAAGACATTTGCGAAAATTTGGAATTAAAAGGAAGAAAAATTAAAAAAATTCGCCACCAATCAAGTTCCGCAATATACATTTTTTTCCGTAAAAAGACTTGGCATACCATAGTTTTAGGTAAAAATTTACGCCCACACCAACTTTCGTCGAATTATACAGAGATTGCGTCAGCTCGTTAGATCACTTGACGTGTAATAACCCTGATCATGAAACTTGCAATACCCTGGGTATGGATTTTAGATTTCGATATGTCCACGCAGAGACTCCACAAGATCTAAGACAACGTAATCATTTTTAACATTCACACATTTACCGTGCATCCTAGCAATTTCCCTTGGAGCGCGTTCCTCATTAAGTCGCATTTTATAAAAATTCCGACGGTGCCGAGGTTAGTGTTCTCGGGTTGCGTAAACTTGAGCTGTAGTTTTCCATTATTCCGCACCACCCGATTACTTATCGCCGGAGTCACTTATTAAAGATTTTCACAAATGGAGATGGATGCTTGTTCAGACATCCAGTAGTGAAAACTTTAATCGATATAAATGCACCGTCTCTCCTAAGGCTTCCTTTCAAACTTGCTTAATTTGCACATCACTTTTCGGGTAGGAACAAAGGGTCATTATTATTCTTCGCTGAAAGCACTGCCTGCCAGGAATATAACTGCTAATTAATTGATTAATTAAGGTAATCTTCGCAGGCAAGAAAAACGGCTTGTTGTTCGCCGAAATCAGATATGAAAATATCAGGAGAAAACAATGGGCACCTCAATCAATTTCTTCTTCGGTTTAAGAAAAGTCGCGCTTGATATGTTAATTGGGTTTCCGAGATAAAGTTTGATATTTTTGGATGAAATGCGATGTAATCGAGAGGTTGGAGCTAAACAAAGGCATTTTAATACTAACAGTAAGTGAAAAGTTTGCCTAAAAGCTGAGAAATACTAATACTAATGATACCCATTGTAGATGATATTAAAACAGATGCAATATGTGTAGTTTTCAAAGTACACCTATTAATAGCCACTTGAATGGACAGTAGTTGTTGCCGTTTCTTTATGGCTACTGATGAACATTTTGCTGAAGCAATCACAGCGTTCTGTTCATGCAATTCTATATTTTGTTGCTGATAAAATCTTTTTGATATCCTATTTTTAACAAATGTTTTTTTTGGTGCAATAAAACTTTACTTTTTCAGTAACATAGCTACTTTACCATTGAAGGTGATGCCATAGCATCTAAAAAGAGACATTTTTCGCTGTAGTCCCAACATTTCGTCAAGGCCATTACAAACTCACCGCTCACGAACCTCAAGCGCAAGTTAGAATTTCCGGCTTACCTGTAACAAAATAAGATAACAATTAGACTACCATGACACAAATCACCTTCAATCCAAAATGAGACTAGAAACTTCGAATTGCCTCGGGTGATAACAAGCACTAAACCTTAAAATATTTCATTTTGTTTTATCGAAGCAACTTCTACGAAAAATCTAGAGGATTTATTATTTTAATAATCATGTTCAAAGGAATTTCTTCAATTTAGAGAAAACTACTAAGGACACAAGTATAAGCCGGGGGGTAACGTTTCCCAGAAGCAACGGCGCAGCATTGAAACATAATGCCAAATTGGCACACCTGTCCGTTAACAATGCCTGCTCTCCTAGAATTCCTTTTTTCAGTTGGTTCCCCAGTAAAGTTTCTATTCATCTTGCCTATAATGCTGTTTCATTTATCATCGAAAACCAAGATTCGATAAGGCCACTCTATTCATTCATTGGGTACCCTCTCTCATCGAGACGCGTACCCTTATTCTTCATCGGAGGAACTCGTGTGCATCGTTAACAAAGCCTTTTCAGATGGCCAACAAAAGAAGAACGGGAAACAATGAAAAATTGTCAGGACAACGAAGCGCGCTACAATTAGCCAGTCATTGAAATAGCCGAGCTCCGCGTCCGCGCCGCGAATGGTACACATCGTCTTTTTATTACTCTGCTGCTAATCAACGATCCCTTTGTGTCTGGAGTAAAAATATCAATTCACGTTTCACGCCTCTTGAATTCTTGACCTCATTTGCGAGAAGTATGGATGTTCAAAAACTGATATTAAAAATACTCTTCGGCTGCAGACTTGTCATGCTAACCTACATCTTTAAAGGAATTTTTGAAATTGATCTTGACTAGAAGATCTTCATTTTAAGGACCTACACTCGAAGAAAAGTTGTCTGATGCCTGGAAAAAATATTATTGATATAGCGACAAAGAAAATTTTTTTACCGCATTTTTTTGGCACACGAACTTAATTGGCGCAGTAAGACAAAGTTCCTTTTTGCAAGAAAAAAATTATTGCGGCAAGAAAATAATTATTTTCCCATTATACAAAGATAATATTTTCTGGGCATCAGAAATCATTTCTGTGGGAGTATATGGTCCTGATATAGACCCTTCAAAAAAAAAGTCTGTTATGACATTATAATAACAGTTGCTGATTACTCAGTCTTTGAGAGACGGTGGCAGATCCAGGGGAGGGGGAAAGATGGAGAAATATCACCTCTACCCCGATCGCTATGAAAGGGTTAAAATGACAAAAGAGGAAAGAATGAGGAGAAAAAGATAAGGTAAAGGGAAGAAGGAAGGAAGGAAGGAAGGTGAAAAGCAAGTAGGAAAGAAACATCGACTAAACGGAAGAATATTAATCAATTTACAAACTATAAAGGAACTTAGTGCCAGTATTTGTGTCAAGAACATTGTCTTAATATCATTAGTTAGTTTCGCGCCTGAAGGCAAGGAAACATGGTTACAGTAATGGAAAGAGTCTCCTCCCCTCTTCTTAGCAGGCCTGAACCCACTTCTGCTTAGAAATCAGTGTTATGGCCGTTGACCGCGGTTATCTTTGAAATCAAACGGTGAAAGAATTACTGGGTAGTTATTTACGAGGATTTTTTAATAACCAATACAAGGTGATTTGTTCGTCTTGACAAAGCGAATGTTTGAGAAAGTTTTAAACGTTTGTATGATGAGTTTCTAATTGAGGACAATATGCCGTTTTCTGTGACGTTTCAAATTGACACCACATTTTTTGGTCTGTTGTCGGAACATGGCTACTTAAGGATATTCCAGCGCAATGGGCTAAAATTAGACAAGGACTTGATATTTTCAGGATTAGTTCAAAATATGTATGTCTATCGAATGGAGAAGTCTAAGAAAATTTGACCGTTCCGTTTATAAGCAATTAAATTCTAAAGTTGGGAAAAATTGCATGGGCTCTTATGGCAGCTCCGAAAAAAGGAGCTAAAAGTGTTGAATTATGATTGTTAGCGTCTGATTGAGATTAGATGAGGATCGAAAAAACTGTTTCCAGCGGAGATTGGAGTTTCAGAAACAATTTAAGAAGTTTGACGACAATGCACCCTTTCGTTATTTTTAAAAACAGCCGCATTTTGTAGAAAAGTGAGTCAGATCAGCAACTTCATTATTTTTTAACATAAGTAATCAATTTTTACTGAGGTGAAAATAAAATGCGAAGAACAGCTCGTGTAAATACTTGTCGAAAGCGATAATTTTCGCAATTTTCAGATTTTTAACACGCGTTTTGAATTTTTCGATAAACTTGACTGGTCGGAAGTGCTGGAATATCCTTAAGACTTCCTCGGTGACACTTGCCAATTACATAACGGAGGATAGTCTCCACGATTACACAGGAAAGAATTTTGCTAAACTGCGCAGGTTTTTTGGTTACACGAAGAGTGACTTGTTTGTTCCAGCGGCACAATACATCAATTCAAGTTTTGTCCTGAGCTTATAAAACACAATTGTGACTAGGATAAAAGACAATACCCAGAGAAAGTCTCATCCTGAAAAAGATACAAGCTTTCGCATACATCCATCTGAAACGTTCTGTGATAATGGGTTCACACGGTTGAGTAAGTTGTAACAAGAAAGCCGTTTGAGCAGCACCTTCACCGATGACCCTTACTGTACAGATAGCGGCGATCTACTTATCAAGTTCAAACAAGCCTACAGTTGCTAAGGAAAGTTTCCTTAACCCAGAAACTCAGAGGCCGAGCCTAACTTCCGTTATCAAATCTTCTCATCTTGAATTACCTTACCCGACCAATCTACTTAGACTTTTGCTGGCCTCATAATCGAAGTTAACTTTGTATGAACCTATGTAAGATTGCTAAAACTATGTACTCTAGATGAGATGCAGGAAGTTGTCCGACACGGAAGTTGTCCGACAAAACCTAACCTAACGACACCTGAAATTGTAGAACAGTTTCCGTGTCGAACACTTTCCTCCGTCCTCTCTAGATCAGCAAATCCAAAAATCCAAATCCAAAGTTCCAAGGACCACCAGCACTTAGTTGGCATTTGCTGACCCAATTCAAGGCGACATTAGTTAAGCATTCTTAGTTTATGAGGTAACCTATTCTAACCTAATTAAAGTTAACCTCGATTAAGCCATAACCTAATTACGGCAAACCTATCAGGTTAAGTTAGGCTAACACATGTTAAGTTGACCTAAATGAAGCTAGCCCAAGTAAAGGTAATTTAATTTCATGTGAATTAAGTTAAGCTAACCTAAGTTCTAACCTAAGTTCCACTAAAGCCCTGACCAAACACGATAAAACAGGTTAAGAAAACCTCGCAGTTAAGCTGTCTCAAGCTAAGTCGACGTTAGTTAAACCTACTTACAGTTAAGCTAACCCGAGTTAACCTTGCCCCGGTTAACCTCAGTCAAGCTAACTTCAGCTGAGATAACCTTACCAAACGAAACCTGACATACCAGTTCACTCTTTACACGTGACGTAAGTAAATTGCTTTAAAGTGCCAAATAGAAAACCTGCCGCGCGATAATCGTTCACTGACGGGTACCTGTAAACGCTCGTGCAACTCTTTAAAACCATTAACACTATGCGTTTTCGCCGTTATCCCGTTTGTATCCTGTTTCAGCTGCAAATCCTCTGATGTGTACATAATTTAAAGGTAATCCGCCGTGAGAAGAAATAAACAGAATCCCTGAGGAAATTGTTCCGAGTCTGTCCAGAAATATGTATCCGAGCTAAACTTTCCGTAGTTTTCTTATTCGCTAAAGTCGGAACTACTAGAGAAACAGTCTGTTACTCCTGATTAGCAACTGAGGAGACAGGCTTTGGAACCGTTCCGCCATTTAAATAACCCGCTCCTCTGTACCCATTTTATTACTCATTTAAATGAGGGTGGATTAGAGTGACACAGTGCTTCCTCTCCTTCCGTTTCAATGTATTCTTATGGCAGACATATCATGTAATGCATTTCCCACGGATTGTGTTCCACTACGTTTTCTTCGTCAAGCCGAGTTAGAAGGGGCAAGGTAAAATGCATTTAACCGAACCTTACACTCTTAGCAAGCTCCAATGACCCAGGTGTCACTGGGAATTTCAGTGTCGTGGCACTAGTCATTCAGTGAAGTTTAACTGGTTTCCAGTAAATTTTCACTGGTTTCCAGTGGAATTTCACTGAATTTCCAGTAAAATTCCACTGAATTTTCCAGTGGCACCTGGGTCACTGGTAACCAGTGACCTTTCACTGGTTCTTGCTAACAGTATCACCTAAACCTGATACCGAACTTTCCCTCGGTCAATAATCCTTAAAATTGAAAAGATGACACAGATTAAAAATATGTGGAAAATGTAACCCTCAAAAGGTATACAGGTAATGAGTGTGTACCTCCAACCCAATAGTAAAAATTTGCCAATTGTTTGAGATAGCCTTATACCTCTTTTAGGAGCGAAGGTACAGGTAAGACAGCGCAAGAGCGCAATTTGGTCATTTTAAAGAAACCTCTATCAATAACCATACCAATCGAGAGCTCTCGACGAAACGTATCCATTAATGGCGTTGCTGATAGGCTTACAAGAGGAAAATTAATTTGTTGCCTCAACAATATACGTTTATCAATACAGCCTCAATGCCAGCAAAACCGAAGTGTTGTGATGACAATGTCACAAGTTACTTCCGACAACTTGTATTATTGTACATGGTAAGAATTCATATTGTTGTTACTATTGATACTGTCACCACAACAATTCTGGTCTGTTGCGGCTATATTAACAAACGTTTTGCTCGGGCAACAAAGTCGCATTATCTCCGTGTATCTTCAAAAACAGAGAAATTGCGCTCTCCTCTGTTTGAACTTCATACACAGTAAAAACGAAACCCCGTTTTCGGGAAGGCTATACCTGTTTTCGGTGTGACCAAAAAAAGGGGGGGGTATGTGCTTTGGTTATTTCCAAGATAGGCCTACGTTAAGCCATATCATTCAAAAGGTTTCGGTGAAAGCTTTCAATTGATGTGGTTCAGGTCTATGTTGGAAAACCACCTATATACGCTCTACCCCCGTTCTAGTTTCATACCCAAAACAGGTATAGTTTTCCCCAAAACAGGGTTTTTGTTTTTACAGTGTCTATAAGAGGTATGATACTACCTACCTAAAGTAGAGGTTACCGTTGTACTGTATTTTTTCGTCCAACTTCTTAGGGAAAAAATCTATTGCAAAAATCCGGTTTCATTCCAGATGTTGGGCAGATTTTTCGCGGTAAAAGTCGTTTGTTCCTTTATTATATCGCGGCTTCCGATCCGATCGAACGACTTGTGGTCCCATTTCGTAACACACAAAAGCTGAGACAACTTGCTTCACAGAAACTTTCGCGAAGTTCTGTGTATTTGGAGGGCTTCGCGAAGACCAGTACGCTGAAGGTCTCCGAAATTCAGAGCTCCCCGAACGGGAAATCCATTGTGTGCCTTAGCGCACCAATGATTGCTAATGTTGGTGGCCGGAGAGGGGGGGTGGTGATAATCGGACCGATAAAACAGCAGCGAAGTGGTTGGGGTCTAACAATTGTGCCCTATGTCACACTTAAATGCGCCTCAAATATTATGAAAATGCTAAGCTCAAGTTTGACGACAGCTCAAGCAAAGTTTCGAGATGGTCTTTGGAAAATGGGCTCGTGTATTTCCGTAATCTGATTTTGGACCAAATTCTCAACAGGTGAAGCTCAATGGACATCGGAGCTGCAATGACTGGGCTGTGCGCCTTTTGAAGTCGTCTGAACAACGGGAGTTTTTAAAAAATTGAAGGAAGACAAAATTCAATACTTATTACTTATTTCGAGGAAAAGGACACAATCTTAGCAAACAAAAAAGTAGCCTGCCCCGATATCCCTTGCCAGTTCTGTTTACACAGAAAGGATTCAGCCATTCAGCGACAGATAAAACTTAATATAATAATTTCTTCGCATCCTCTAAGCCTCCAGCCCCAATATCCCCAAGGGCTCTTTTGGACCCAATGCAAAGCATTCAATAACGAACATTTGTAGAGTCTTAAGTTATAAAAAAAAATCCACCTAACTCCGAAATTTAAAAAAAAAATGTCTTCCAAACAAGGCTGTCTTGTGTATGATACATCAAACAATGTGTATTGGCTTCAACTTCGAATACATTGACGAAAGTAATTACAGTTGGTAAAAAAATAATAACAATTATAAAAAATTACAAACTCTCTTTAAACGGCTAATGATATTTACATCACCTTAACATTCAAATAAAAAACAACAATCACTACTCGAACTCCGACAAAAGTGTATCCTGACATTCCTGGATCTTATACCTTGGTCGATAAATAAATTTGGAAAAAAATATCTTTCCACCCGCAAGCTAATTAACAAAATTTGAAGTCAACAATCACAGTTAGTGGAATGTTCAGAGGAGTTCTTCAGGGCACAAATTCACAGAAACCACGCGGAACTATGTAGTAAAGCCGAGAAAAATACTATTCTTGAGCGCAATATTTTGCAATCTATCGAACGATGCCATGCAAGTTCCCTAGAGCATCATCCTGTATATATATTCGCAGAGGAAGCAGACGATGTTACAATGGGCTATGTCAAAGCGAAGAAAGTTATCTTGGGATTAAATGTGCCCCGTGCGCTGCGCTGCGTCCCGCACCGCCCCGCTCAGCTGTGCTCGCCGTCAGCCCTCCTAACTTTTCGATATGTTTCACCGATAGGATCGCAACGGCTCCGTCCGCCTCGACTTTGTTACCGTACTTGCGTTATGCAGCCATCTTTGTTTTGCCCATCTGTTTAAACAGATCAAAAGAAAAGGAAAAGTAATCTCCAGCATGTTAGAGTTGACTTCAAGGGTCTCTTGAACAGGTGCAGCAGGAAAAAGGAATCCAATTTACTCTGCGCCCAGCTATTTTGGTTTTAGATGCAAGATTAAGTTTTGCAGATACCAAAAGGCAGACCGCAGCTGTTGGAGAATACGAGGTTTTACAATATGCTAATGGATGTCCGGGTTGACCCATAACCGAACATATTTGAAAAACAGCTTTCACCCGACTCATAACGATTACCTTCTTCGACAGAAGAACGTTTTTCAGGTATTCTTCACTAATTTTGAGGTCAAGCCGATGTCCAGCAGACAAAAGATCGACTTTTTCGTCTCATATGTCTTCGTAAGTGGAGCAACAGCGAAGCGAGGCACAAGGCCCTTAACTTAACGATCGAAAAGCCTGATGACGCTAACTCCTTGGCGGTTTAGGAGCTTAACTACGTGAAATAAGCGGCACAAGACTTGACGACAGTCGGTAAAATTGTTGCGAAGCGAGGCAAGGAATTTGACCTTATCTTTGCTAGATTAACTAAACCCACGCGGATCGTGGTTGAGCCAAAAATCCTGATATGCAAGGATAGGGTTAAGTAGGGTTGAACATACGTAGGTGGAAACCCCAAACCTTAAAACTGAGAATACTGATTTGGGTTTTAATGAGAAGACCGATCGAAGGACTCTCGTCTCTCTTTGGCCTGCTTAAGAAATATGAAAAAAATAACGAGATGACTTCGAGGAAGTATTCCAGATTCAAAGAAATGGAAGAATACTGAGACATGGTCGTTTCTCCTCCGTTCAGTCGCCATCCCTTTGATGTCAGGCTAGGTCAGTTTAGGCCAAGCTGATTTAGAGTATTCTTTTGGGCTAGTACTGTAAAACAGAATCTTAAATTCAGATCGGTGGCTGACTTGTGAGTGCAGGACAGTCGCTATCGGAATCGTGCCTCTGTGTAGAGTGGTTACCCCTGTGTATAAGCATAGGGATAACGACTGTACACAGTGGTGCGATCTCGATAGCGACAGTCCTGCACTCAG
>Ga0058701_10004980_pt1 | contig 10914 bp, 5 predicted proteins | sample AgamicOrMae_FD_97039 | JGI IMG/M metagenome (GOLD analysis project Ga0058701, IMG submission 97039) | Agave microbial communities from Guanajuato, Mexico - Or.Ma.e | ecosystem: Host-associated > Plants > Phyllosphere > Phylloplane/Leaf | place: Guanajuato, Mexico | collected 2012-06-04 | reverse complement strand
TCGGGGGTCTTGCGGACTTCTCAGGGGTCTCATTAAGGTCTGGATAAGGTCTAAAATGTCTGGAATGTCCTAAAATCAGGACACGCGTCCCTTAAGGGGGTCTTATTTTACATGTATGCCCACTCCCTCAAGTTCTGGTCGTGACCTGCGAGACCCACGAACCGATGGGGGTCACAATGGGGGTCTTATTTTTCGACTCGGGTGGCCTCAAATCGAAAACCTTTGCAATCGGACCTATATTTCCCCATAATTTTTGGGAGGGGGGATGATTTTTGCAATTCTTTGAACCCTTACATCTTGAAAACTATTATTTTTTTGGTCAAACTGCATATGATTTTTCAAAAATAGGCAATCTGTTAAAACAATTAATACCGATACATTTCCTATTGTACAGAGCTTTTCTTCAACTATTTGCGAAAAAAAACAACAACAAAGTTTGACATCCTTTTTGATAACCAAGCCAAATCTTTTTAAAAGTTCGTTTTTCAGTGACTGGAAACTGCGGCACAGGCCAATGTAACTGTACTCTGAAGGTGCAACGGAGCTCCTGCAAAGCGACCAGGTACCAAGTATTAACTCACGGCGCAACCGATATAAAATGAACTTGTGCCTGAGATCCTCCTATGTTCAAGCGCTTACATCATGCCGTACATGACCGGATATTCTGAAGGATTGGCTGTAATTTACTTTGCTACCCTCTGATTCGGTGAGCGGTGGGCACAGCCATTGCCTGAATCTTGGAGCCGAAAACGAGTGCGTATTTCCCGGTGATAACAGCGTCCACGTCGGTAATCTTCCCTTTGTAATCCGTATGTGACCATGATTCGTTTTTGTGACGAATCCACAAAAAAAAAAAGGAAAAGAAAAAAGAAAATGATAATGTATGCGATTAACACAGTTGAATTTCGCAAAGTCGCATGCGAATTCCTGTTGTAAAAATACATAGCTGCGTGGGCAGCACTTAAATGTGAAAGAAGAAACAACAAAACATCAGCTCATGGTTTCGGTATAAGCTACCTTGCCCATTCAGTTCCTTTTTTTTTCTAGATAAATTTGTAATACATTCATAGCAAAATTCATTTCTTTATATTGTGGTTTACAAAAAAGAAAAACTCTCATACCTCCTAAACTTACGTTGCTTTAAAATACAAATTCTTACGAAAAGATTATTAAAACTTGCCGTTATATATTTCAGAGTCCTTCCTCTGATTAATTTTCCTTCTTTTTCCACCTCACGGTTGACAAGCGTATCATTTACAAATGAGCGAACGGTTTCGCACATTGCTCACGTTGAAACGATTACGCCACTTCCTCTCAATCGCATCTTATTCACTTTTGAAATTTAAAAAAAATGAAAAAAATAAATAAACGAACATACAACAGGCAAGAAACACTAAAAACCATGTTACCTTTTGTTTATCTTGAACAAGAAAAAATTGAATAAATAAACACACACATACACTTATTACAGACTTGTGGTTTCAACTGCTCTCGAAAAAATCGTAAATTTTAAATTTCCAAGATTACTTTCCCTCTCTTCTTTTGGACTACATGGTGTCTTTGTGGCTCTGGCTTACACCCGCACGAATCTCTTCGCTCAGAGAGCCACTTGACAGTCCATACGACGTCACTTCACATTTTCTTTCTTCTTCTTTTTTTGTACTCAAGTCAAAGCTATCGGTCTGGTAAGTTTTGTTGAACTTAGGCAACCTAGTTTAAGTCACGTTTCGTTAACTTGGGATACATATCTGAACTTTCCATCTTCCAAAAGTTCCTAAACGCAATCATGATGTGACGTCACCGCAGAAACTAGTCAGTGGGAAGTTCAGACATGTGATAAGAAGCTTTGTTTCTTCAAGATGTGTTTTCCATTGATTTTACAATCTAATTCGGCCTATCGACTTACAAAACAACCCTTGCACGCGGAGGAAATCGGGTGAAGTATTTATGAAAGCAATGGAAAAATCCGGCAAGGTATTGTATACTTGACCAGGAAAAGTGCAGTTTTTCGAATGTTTATTCAGTGTTAATGAAATGCTTCGCTCCTCGATGCGGGCTCCAGCGTTTCCATTATCGTTCGCGTAGGGTGGGGCGGGGTGGCTTCGGGTGGGAGGTGAGGAGGCGAGCCGTGCCCGTATTTATAACGCTGCCACAAATGTTTTGATAAATTTAACGCTGTGCTTGCTGTATGCTGATTGTGTTATCTACGGTGCAATAAAAGGAAGGAAATCACTCCAGTGCCTGACGTATTGGCTATACGTTTGCCACGAAAATCAAGCTGCACCCAGCAATATAGGATTTGTAAAGTACGCTGATGAAAATTTCCTAACCATGTTGACCTTCCATTGCAGCCATCAATTCGTGATTCAGCAGCACCACAACATTCCGGACTTGTAAGACGTTCACAATCGGCTGTACGATGCTAAAAGCATATATCTTTTCATCATAAGACGCTGAGCAAGGGAAGGAAGAACAGCATTGGCCGAGTACCTCTCGGTACAGAGCACCAGGGATTCTTGTCAAAGGAGCTCGTTGGAAGAGTAGCATAGAGCGCAAAAAAAGGAAGTCTAACTTTAAAACTACATTATAAGCACCGATCTCGTTTTAGAAAAGGGAAGGATGACAGTATGTGGTCAACGTCCCAATGAGTCGGGATGAAATCGCATGCGTTCTGGGGGAGAGACAGGAATCAGAATCCACAGCAAACGCGTCGTTTTGCAGTCCACTGCTCATACTGATCCCCGTTGACACTTGCGCCACGGTCATTATGCGCCCCGAAACTTTATCCCCTAGAATCGCAAGGGAGGGCGCGAATTCAAAACTATTTTCACAAGACTATTAAAAGGAGACACCAAATTGGAATGAACTGGAATTACGAGATTTGCTTTGTGTTGTTATGTGGTGGTTTGAACAAAGTATTTGAAGTGTAAACTCCGGAATTTGAAATTAATATTTTCTCAGGCCTACATACTTTCAACCAATGAACTCACATTTGGAATTCATTGAACTTTCTCGAAATGCTTTTAAAGTCTCCACGTGCTTGTCCAGGGCGGGCGATCAGAACTGACCTATTTTCTATTGGAATCAGTTGGCACTAGAATTTTATTTAAAAGAAATAACAAAGCGTGAAACATTCCTGACGAATCACTACCAAAAATTTCTACTATCTGAAAAATTTCTACGTTTCTACACGTCGAATCTCAACAACCCGCACGCATACAGCTCAAAAGCGACAGTTTGGATGAGACCCTGGCAATTTATGCGTCCCTGTTTACGACACATGTTGAGCGTTGTTTTCGAGTTACTTAGGTTCGTCAACAATTTGAGAGATAGACAAGAATTCAATAACCGGGTTTTTACCTTTCTTCAACATACCAAAGCACTAACTAAAACACATGTCATGCAGATAAAACAAAGTGCTGTGCATCGATTGGATAATTTGACAAATAGCAAGAAATTAATCCGTGAGGAAAGTATCACCCTATGTTTTATTCCAGTTCCACAATAAAGAGGACGTCAACGGGGACCTCGAGGTCCCCGATGAAGTCCTGTTTCTCGTAGAAATGGACACTTTGGTGCGACTGAAACCGAGCCATCAGCCAAGATTTTGAAAAACATGTCGCTGAGGGTGTCATCGGCGACCTTTTCTGCCGTAGTGCTTAACACCAGTGGTAGGTGCAAACTTAAAAATGAAAAGTGGAATATACAGCACACCAGATCAATTTGAGTCAAAAAATTGTCAAAAGCGCGAATATCATGCGCATGATGAGTTGAGTACACTTTGCCGATACCTGGTGGAGCAACGAGACCTGGTGCAAGCTTAAAAACAATGCATAAATAATTGATAACCGGCCGCGCGGTCCACGAAGCCCAGTCGTGGGCGGCCAAAAGGCCACGAGCAGCGACTAGGCTGCGCGCCGCCACCAGGCCATCGGACACATGTTCGCCACTAGCCAAGACTGCGCCGCCAGTCGCAATACAAAATTTATTTGTGTTCTTTGCCTCACCAAACATTGGGCGGCTGGTTATGCATAGCTCTGGCGAGGCACCTACAACAAGGGAACGCCTATCCAAATCAGGTATACCCAAAACACTTAATACCACAATATTAAATGTATTATTTGCTTTCAAGTGGCAAAGGTACACAGTTTTCGACATCCCTTTTCCTGGGAGGACGATGTTTTTTTATCTAGCCAGAATTGAGTGCTCCCGGCCCCGCCCCGGTGACTCAACTCTAGACCAACTCGAATGTAAAAATATTCTCGTTTTGAGAGGGAACCTCTTCTTTAGAGAGGATTTCTCTCGATGTGCCTTTCCAAACAGAAATAATCTCACAAAGTAATACTATAATAACCATTTCTGAGAGGAAAATGTGTCATCAATTTGTGAGTGATCCTCCCGATTCGAAATATTTTTTCTAGGTGAAGTAAAACATGTGACTGCCTGACTTCGTATTCACCTGAAAATCGGCTCGGATTCCCACCCTGCCAATCAAGCAGCCCCGCTGGCTCGAAGCATTGATTTGCGTGTATACCTATATATTTCCTCAAGCAGTAAATTTTGAGAAAACAGATTTTATTGCTTCATTTTTTTAAATCACGGTTTATGAACACATTTTGTGAGAAAATTTGGGTGACGGGTAAGAGAAGAAGTACGCGCGTAGGTTAGGTAGGTGCGCGACTGTATGAGGAGTGTCGGATCCCGCATTATTGTTTCTGAAACCAGAAAAATACGAATGTACCATTAATTTAGTTTCCAACTTCCCACTCTTTTAGTTTGGGCGCATTTTTGTTATCTCGCAGCGATTGTAATTGAGGTGGCTTCGTTGGCAACGGAAACCGGAAAAGAAATTGATTTGCGCCGCAGGGCGAGGTGGGTCTGGGAAATTGGAGGAAAAAAGATTTGCAAACTTCGAGAAACTTAAAGTAAAATGGTTTCTTGGCAAAACGCTGGCCTAATCTGGCACTCACCGCTTAAACAGCTGCCTATCCTTCTGCAGTTTTAATTGCTATTTCCCCTGAGGCATGCGGTTCATCGGTCATGAATTAAATCGACACCTTAAATATGCCATTTTAAGAGCGAGTGCGTCAATGTTACATATCACTAAAATTTAAAATACCAGGATTGCACTGTTGCTGATGTGAGTCTGGCTATTGTTAGAACACTGAACTGTTTCAAATGCACGGTGCAGTACAAAAAATTTAAAAATAATAATAAAATAACAGCAACTCAAAATTCCAAAAGTTTTTTTTCTGTAATATTAGTGATATTTCAAGTATGTCAACTACAACGTTTGTGCGTCCCGATTTTAACGGGTTTTGCTTTATTGAATCTATTTTCTTTGTATCTCTTTCCATAGTAGTTGGCCTAATATAGGTAGTTTAACTGAGGATTTTATCTCTGCATTGTATGTATGAACTCATTTTTGCTATTTGATGCAGTTTGAAAGGAGTTTTAACGAAAAGATTACTAAAATGAGATGCAATTTATTGATGGAAATAAAATTGGGAAACTTTTACTCACCATCAACACTTACTACCAGAGATAGTCCTGGCGGCCAAAATCAGATTTTGCGGGGAAAAAAATCCGAAAAAAATACCCTTGCGTAAAAACTGTCTGAAGTACCGTACTTCTGTTATTCATTTAAACTCCGTGCCAAGATTTACACACTACTGATCGCTTGACCTGGAATCACTTGACTTAATGTAAATTCAATGTAATGTCAGACGTCTTTCTCTCACAATGAATGTATGGAGTGGCGCGAATAGCCTTAAAACAGCGTACAGTCCTACTAATTTGGCTTCTACAAAAAAAGCTATATTCAAATTCATTTTGTAAAGAACTTAAACGACTGGTGAAGGAGGGAGAAGCAAAATGACGGCCTGTCTGGAAAACCTCACATTACCCGGATGATTTGAATTAAACGTCCGGGTTCGATACCTTGTTCTATTCCTCCACCAGAGCCCCCCGCATGGCACCTTTATCGTATTGACGCTGGCGGAAAAAATAACGCGTCACAAGAAATGAGAAGTGTTCCTTCGTCAAATCGATTTTCGCAAGGAGTACTCATGATATATGGTATAATTAGTCTTTACATTCCGGAGATATCTTTGAAATTCGTCTGTTGTCCTTCGATATTCTGCCTGCTATTTTTCCCCCGTTTTGAACCAATTATTGTAAATTTCTGGCCAATATCCTCATTAGAATATCTCAGATATATAGTTAAGATCGCTGAAATTTGAAAAGTATCCTTGATGTGTATATTTTATAACCTTGATATCTATTAGATAACGTATGATGTCCAGTTGAAAATACTTCAAGATATTTTCACGTAGAAAATGCAGCACATTTTAGGAGTTTGATATCCGGATAACATGTTTTTGATATCCAGCTGATCATGAGACTATAGCTACATGGACTGGAAACGGTTGGGCCTCGAGATGGGTACTTGCCTCAATTGGTCAAAGAATTTCATCCGATCGGCTAATAGTTAAGAAATTTTGAGCACATCCACGGATTCAGCGAAGAATAAACTTTAAAATAGGAACTTTTGGAAAGATTTCATCAACTCGAACTACTTAAAATATTGAGATGAATGTGCAGTTGCTGCATTCGGGGACATGTTGACGCGTGAAATTACCGCCTTCTGTAACTGCGGTAATGAACTTCTTTAGTTGTCCCGCGAAATACGCATTGTGCAGACATTATTTATTTCTAAATCAATTATTTAGGCAGTCTTCTTATCTTTAGATCTGCCCCTGCCCGCTTATCTGCTGCTTGTATTAATTACAACAACCATGGGCGACCTAACCTCTTTCGTATGACCTGTGCTGATTAGTGTAGTTTTTGGAGGACGGATTCCCGTAAAACTTCCAAAAAATTAAAGAAACTGCCTACATAATTTATTTAGGACCAAAGAAAGTCTACATAATGCTTATTTTGCGGAATAACATAAGAACTTCATTACCGCAGTTACAGAAGGCGGTAATTTCACGCGTCAACATGTCCCCGAATCCGGCAACTGCATTTTCATCTCAATATTTTAAGTAGTTCGAGTTGATGAAATCTTTTTAAAAGTTCTTGTTTTAAAGTTTATTCTTCGCTGAATCCGTGCATATGCTCAAAATTTCTTAACTCTTAGCCGATCGGATGAAATTATTTGACCAATTGAGGCAAGTACCCATCTCGGGGCCCAACCGTTTCCAGTCCATGTAGCTATAGCCTCATGAGCTGATATCCCTGCTGATTTCCTTGATATCTGAATGTCCGTTGTACACAGTTTCAATCATTTGCTTCCCTTGCCGCTACTTCATTCGTATTTCGGTCGAAAAATTTCACTTTAGAAAACTTGAAAAAAGCAACGATTACTGTAACGTGATGCTTGTAATGCTAGTATTTTCCAAGACCAATTGATGACATCCTTAACCAGGAGGAAACAAAGCAATGAACTCATAAGAATCTTCTTTTTTACGGAATTCCTATAGCTGTTGACGATCAGATTGAGATCCCGCTAATCTGATTGATATTCTAGTACTGTAGCTCTCTTTTAAAGGGGAAGGAAACGCACATAAAAAAGTGAGGACGATAAAGCAAAGAGTCTGTTTGTGCGCGGTCCCATATGAGATGTGTATGAAGAAGCAGAATACCACACAAGAAAACGTTGCGTTATGTTTTTGTAATTTGTAAAATGATAGTCATAATGTTAGTGCATTTCTTCATTCACAAATTTATATTTTTCAGTCACGTATTATCTAGTGACAGCAGCACTAAAATCTTTCAACTAACGAAGATCCAGTTTAGGAGCAGTCCTAAGAGGCCTATTCCATTGCCAGGTTCTCAAGTACAGCTACCCACTTTTGTATGTCATTTACGTAACTGCTCACTGGTGACACACTAATTTTGAACTGCTAGGAAGTATCTTTGACTTTTTCATCTTTAATGATTAAAAAAGTCAATAATCTTCGGAGCCTTTCGGGAATTCAGGAGTGTCCAGAGAGTTACTTACTTGTAGGTACTTATAAAAACTCCAAAAGCCAGCCAACACGTCATACACCGCTGATGATCATGTTTAAGTTGACAGAAACGCCCGAGATCTTTGCGGTGAAAAGTTAGAACCATGAAGCAGAGCGCTTCTCATACCATAAAAAATTGAAATAAAAAAAGGAAGAATAAGAGAGTCCATGTGGCTCAATGGCGTGATGCGTGGATAACTGTTTGAGAAGTGGGTTGAGTTCAAACTTGGCTATTCGTATAGCTGTCGAAGGCTCTGACTTGGAGCCCCTCTAATATCCATGGGCAACAAAGCAACGATCTATCCAAGTCGTGACCCGGCCGCGTTACACGGAAATGCAAGCATAAACAGAGAAGCGACAGGGATTGTCCCAAGCAGTTAAGACTAGAGTGTCAAACTCACTTTGTCTTGGCGTTGTTCATGGCTACAAGTGGAACGGAGGCTGCAGGAGAAGTTTGAAGTGACAGTAGAAGTGCAACGAAAGGAAGCTTCGAACTTGTTCGAAAGGCCGTCATTCAGTTGTCAAGGTCAATCACATCGGAAAATTTTACTTTACTGACGTGCTACAGCGAAGGTTTAGAGACTATTTTAGCTTCTTCCGACAATTCACACCTCATACTAGGCCCTCCTGCTGCACTCACTCGTCAAAATTTCCTTTAATGTATACAAGATTTCATAGCTAGACTTTTTTTATTCCAAGTCCCTTGATTCTGACTGGTCGTACTAATTCACCGGCAGCGCTATAGCTGTTTCTCATGAAAAAAAGTAAATAATAAAACTGCGGGTAGGCCGCGTTTGGTTAATGACGTATATTCCAGAAACCTCAGATGGTGACAACAATGGATCTCTGTTCGGATGAAATCTGAACATAGTTTCAGGTGGGCTTAAGTAATTGTCTAAAATATAGTCCAGATCTTTTGACAGATGGGAATAAATACCCTGTTCGCCAGATGAGCCCGAGCCATTGCCAATTTGGAAGGATCGTGTAGATTAACAGGCTAAGACCCTATTTCTCAATATTAAGAACGTACGTTGTGGGGGCGATGCTGATTATGCAACCGATGCCCTCTGTGTATCAAGCTTTGTTTTGTTGTGTCTAACCTCCACGTACATTCGAAGGACGGGAAACCACACGTGTAAATAACACGTTACATTAGAAGCTGTTAGTGCGCTCCTTGGCTTCCACTGCCCTCCATAGATTACTTTGGCGGAATTCGCGTCGGTGATCTGTCCAAGGCATACCCTCGCTCCATACTTCGAAATTTTCTTCCCTCAATTTTCCTCTGCATGTACGGTATAAGGTGCAGTACACAATGTTGACAATATCTTATTTGAATCAAGAATTATTGAACAGGTGACCTTTAAACTGTCTTACCTAATCCGATAAAACTAAAGTGAGTTCAAAGAGGAATTCACGTCTAACTCCAGTCTTTCCGGAACAGCTTTGAACCGGAAAACTCTATTCGTCACTTTAAGAAATCGGAATTTTTCAGGATCGTTATCACTACGTCGGTCAGGCGAGAACATCTAAGCACTGCGTTATTTATTGGGCCAACAGCGTTTGGCTTGGTTTTATTCGTTTTACAAGAAAAATTCAACATCTTAAATTCGTTCCGATAGCATCACCATATTCCTTGTTATTTTTGCGGTCGCGTCCTTGTTGGTGCTGAAGCACAAAGTCGTTTTCATTTGTGCGGCTAGCTCCCTGGGGAAAGGAAAGAAATGCCGTCACAGAGTGCACCAAATGTTGGTTGGAGTCGCTGTCCGCATATTCTGCAAGTTTCATGAGGATCCGAATATGAAGCTTACCGTATGTTTTTTTTTGTTTTTTTTTGTAAGTTAGCAACTTAGATTGAAATTTCATGCATTTATCTCGCTGGTGATTTATAAGCGATAAGCGATTCAAGGTATCAATGCCGTGCCTGTAGCAATAACCGTTTAGCTCGGAGAGGGATTCTCATAACCGCCTAGCTATAGGATAACAAAACAAAGAAAAAAAGAATGCGTTTTTAGTTTTCTGTAAATCTTTTACTCTGCAGTGTATATATTTTTGTCAGCAGGATAGCTAACATCACCTTCTTTCCTACAATCTTATGTGGCCGAAATACACTCAAAAGTAGTAAATTAAAGATTTCTACCAGGCTGGTGCATTTTTGAAAGATCGTCGAAGAATACGATTATCCAAACTCCATCCTGATTTAGACGGTTATTGCTGTAGGTACCGTACTTGCTGTAATTTTTCAAAGAAGCTTTGGCTGTGAAACCAAAATCACTGTTTATTCCGAGTTTATCGTCGCATTTTTTGATCCGTGCAGAAATGTAAACGCTTCTTTCAAGATATTAAACTCTTTTCAAGTGAAAAGAACATTCATATTGGCCACACGGGAACTTACTTTTTAAAGGCATAAGAAAAAGTATTGCCATGAGATACCGACTCTAGTTGAACATGGCTTTCTTCGGACATTTGAGATACAGGAAAGTTCTCAAATCGATCGGGGAACGCATAAACAGCTTGATGGTTTTCCGTGACCTATTGCTATTGCCCTCATGACTGGTGTCTATTTCCAAAAGTTTCACCGCTGTTCTGTTTTAAAGTGCAACCTTTAGTTTACGCCTTTCCTCGCCTTTGGCCAAAACGGATCTGGCTGTTAATGGGTTAAGTTTAGAAGTCGAACCAGAGTCATTAGCGGCAAAGCAATGCCTCAAATATGTCCACGTTCCTGTGACGTGTCTTCGTCCAAACGCTCCCCCCCCCTCCTGGAACGGGCTCATCGTACAGGGTTAAGCTGGATTTACAATGGAGCGACGAGCACCGACGGGTCGCGACGGTTGCCGACGGGAGCCCAGGTAGCCAATCAGAGTGGAGCACCACTGCAACACCGACGAGTGCCGACGAGCGGTCC
>Ga0058701_10004979_pt1 | contig 10915 bp, 6 predicted proteins | sample AgamicOrMae_FD_97039 | JGI IMG/M metagenome (GOLD analysis project Ga0058701, IMG submission 97039) | Agave microbial communities from Guanajuato, Mexico - Or.Ma.e | ecosystem: Host-associated > Plants > Phyllosphere > Phylloplane/Leaf | place: Guanajuato, Mexico | collected 2012-06-04 | reverse complement strand
TTTATGTAGGGGGGCGAGGGGAGTTTTGAAAAAGGGGCCCAAGGGAGGGCCGTCAAAAAAGGGGGGTGGGGGGGGGGGGGAGAGGGGGTCCTTTCCACCGCCCGACTCGCCAACTGCGAAACAAAAGACGCGGATAACGAGGGACATCTTGAATAACAAAAGCAGCGCGTAAACAAAGGAAAGGAAAAGAGGGCGCAGTGTGCACAATTCTGACGCACTTCCGACTTGCAAGCGCCAAACCCAATCGGGATAGCACAACATTCGAGTGAAATCTACTCGTAGCGCAGGAACTAATTCGGAAATCTACGGGATAATAAAAGTTTTAATGTCGAAGTAAAATGCTACCGCCAATCGAGTGAATTTCACTCGCGGTAGTGAAAAGGCTTCGAATGCGGATAGGCAACCCATAGGACAGCTGTGTGAGTCAGGTTGCATATCTGCGAGCAGGCGATTGCCACGAACATCACGATCAATATACCGTCTTTGGATCTAGAATTTAGTTGTTGTAAACCTTCGACGTGTGACTGATTTCAAGTTGTAATGAACCTTTTAAAGTCCAGGAAGTGCGTAAGGAAATTTCCTTATTGAAGCAGCAACATTCTCTGTCTTTACGTGCTTGTAACCATGCTATTTTTGAAACGTCGTGTTCTTGATTTGAGCGAAGGTAGGAACGTTCTTGTGCGTCAAGCACGCGAATAGAGTAAGGATTCTTATTACACTCTAAATCTTAATCTGTGAGAGTTTCTGAGATTTAGTGAAAATTCACTGAATCTCGGGGATTCTGTCTGATTCAAATTTCGAGTGTTCAGAGCGATTTGCGGATATACGTTAGCCGGATCTTACAAAGTTATCTACCGATAAAATCTTATTTGAGAATAACGTAGTACTTCGCTAGTTTTCCCTTTCGCCGTCGCTGATTTTCGGTAACCGTGCGATGAAGATATGAGCGTTCTGTTCTGTCGGTGAGCAAGCGCTGGTGACATGGGTGGGAGCCCTTAGCGATGGCGCTGCACTGCGGCACGCCGACGTTAAGTCGAATAACAGGATTGTGGCTCCAATATTTTCACGGTGGATTACGGCCGTGGCGGCGCGGCGGCGGCAGCGACAGCGGCTTGCCGGTGTGAAATGCGATCAACGCCCTCCGTCTCCGTTGCTCCTATGGGACTGCTCGCTTCTCGTCTCTCTCCCACCCCCTCCACCCCTCTGCGTGACTAACATTTTCACGTAGTGGCATATCTATCTTACGAGTAAAATATTATTTATGTAATAATGAATCCGCCTCTTTAAGCAATCTACTCGTGCTGTTGACCCATTCAACCGAAAAGAACTGCTGATGGGGAACAACTTGGTAGACACCAAACTATTTCGTATTTATTTGGCGAATTTTCAAGGAAAGTTCAGCTGGGGGTTAAAAAAATAATGTTTATTATGATCGAGAGTGCATTCTAGATTTAAATCAGTGAGCTTCTCTAAGATTCAGAAAAAAATTACCGATTATCAGAAACTTATTAGTTTAAATTTATAGTGTGATAAGAAGTTGTTTTCGACGAATTTCAATATTTTTTCTCATTCCCCATTTGCATTAATGCTATATTTAGAAAAAAATTAAATAAATAGGGTGCCTATGTCTATTTTATTTAGTCAGCGGTCGCCCATAAAATATGTAAAAACACAGTCACTGTTGAGGTCCGGAATAGTTAAATTTTTGTCGTTAGCTCTTCAAGAAGAGTGAGGGAAGAGGGGCAAGGACTCTACAAAGGAGGCGGGCAAAAATCGTCAATTTCAAAGGAGGGGGGCGAAAATCGTCAATTTCTTGTCAACGTAACTTACAGATGACCCTTAAAGAGTCTAGAAAGTGACGAATCACATATTCCTAAGTACGTGTCAATGAATGAATCGAAAATATGCTTCGGAATCCGGGGGTTTCGTTATTGGATTGGGCTCGCTAAACGGTGCAACGAGGAAGCGGAGCGGCTCCAAGGGGCTCTCCTAGGAGCTCTCCCAGGGGAAATCGGCTGGCCGGCATTCGGAGCGAGGAGGGACAGCAGCGCGCAGCAGCCGGCTCTGGTGCGGCGCGGCGCGGCGTTCCGAGGCGCCAGCCAGTCTCCCGCGTCACCTCGCTCATTCATTTGTCTCCCCTTCGGAGCTCTCCGCCTCCCCGGCGCGGCGGCTCCCCACCGGCTTCCCACCGCCTGGCCACGGCCAGTTAGCTAAGCCTGTTAGCTGCGGCGGCGACAGCGGCGCACCGCACCGCAGCGGAGCGCCCGAACAGATTGTCGTGTACCCTTTCTTACTCCCCGGGGAGTCGGCTATACACACTAACCACGCGCTCGGGTGTTAAAACACGAACGTAAAGGCGTTTCACCCCCAAAACTGGGACTGAATCAGACCAACTCAACTTAAACTCGAGCTGTATAAAATGTTTCCACGGACTGCGTCTGTGAACCCATTGAACCGAACGTAATGTAGCGTACGTACTCTAGGTAACGTAACCCAAATGGAATGTAAAACGCGACAGGTTTTAAAAGACAATCTTTGGAACTGTTCTTTCTCCGGTGGTAGTTCCGATGGCAACTCCGGGGTTGCAATCTCAGCAATGTAAAATCGTGCGGTGAGATTGGAATAAAGGGGAGAAAAATCTTTCTGGAGGAGAACTTTACATGGACTCAAAGGACTCCCTTCTTCTCCCTTCTTGTCCTGCGCCGCGGCGGTTTAAAAGGGGAAGAAAAAACGGCAAACGAAATGTATATACCAGCTCATCTTATTCAGACTGCCTCTAGTACTTTGCGTCGCAAGTCTAGGTTTCAGATTTCAGACTGGAACGAACGACGAAAAAAAAAGAGAAAATCTGTTTATACCAAGACTGAAATCTTAGAGAAAAGGATATTTAGCCCACGTCCCCGCCCGTACTGGCCAAAATTTAGCTAGCTCAAGTTACGCTAAAAGTTAATAGCTACAAGTTTTGCCTAAAAAAAGTTCAATAAATAAAAAATAAATGAATACAAAAAAAATCAAAATTGTTAATAAAGCTAATATATCTGAAATAAGCTACCGGAGTTGCTTTTTTCTGAGTTAAAATGGTACTCACGTCGAATGATAAATCGATCCCTTATTTATCCCTGCAACCGGCCACACACGGGTGTGTTGAGGTTGCCTACCTCTGCTCGGAACCAGCAGGCTATTTTTTTCCCATTCATAGACATGTTTATTGCGGGTAGTTTTACAGAAGTGTATATACAAGGCACCGAAGGGTTTTTGTCTCATTCCAATGGAGGTAGGCAACCTCAACACATCCCTATGTTGGTGGTTGAAGAAGGAACAGATTTATCTGTCAGGCTATTAAACGAGCGAATTCCATTCAGACTGGTTTTCTGTACTCGCGACCAGACATAACCCTATCGGACATTTTAGTTCGAACATCGATGACTTTTCCTGGCTGACAAGTGAGTTTTACCAAATTTTTGCCCCGACTTCGCTCCCCGTCCAGCGTTTAGGTTTTAATATCAAAATAAACTGAGCTTTCAGCCATCAATTCAAAATCCTACCGCAATAAAAATAGATATTCTCGCTGGAAAAACGTTTGATTTGCGGAGTGCTATCGCGATGTATACCTAGTGTTCCTGTCTCGAGGTTGACAGTTTGGTCTCATATTGATCTCGTTTCGAAGTAGCTGTCAGGCGAATCAAGTTTTGTGGCACGTGTCCTCCAAGACAATTACTGCGGGAGTAAATAAGCGGTGCCCGTGCCCGTCCCGTGCCCGTCCCGTGCCCGTCCCGTGCCCGTCCCGTGCCCGTCCCGTGCCCGTCCCGTTGAGGCGAGCACTCTTCATTCTCTTTTCGCTGAGGGGGCGGGTCCTGGTCCTGCTGCATCCAGCGCGCCGCATGTATGAACTGCGACCAGGGCGTCGCTAATATACCCATGAAATGGTTGCCCGGGGCGTCGGTGCGGCGGCGGTGGTGCGGCGGTGGTGCGCCGGCGGTGAGGTGGGGACCCGGGGTGCTGCGGTGCTGATACCCGCGGACCGGGGTGCCCCGGGGCCGCTTGCCGAGGAAGATATGATCCCCTCGGAGGGGAGGGACTCAGCGCAACCGCGCCAAGCCACGGCTCTATAAATGCCCTTTGTCTAAAAAGCTACCGACTCAAATTCACTTGTGAAAAAATTGCTGACTCGCCAAGAGATTCGGAGTAATCTAATATTTGGTTTGTGGGATACAATCAAGGCAATAGTCACGGGCGAGCACGGCCAGGGCTAGGCTGTTGTTGAGGTCATTGCCCATCTCCAGCTGGTGTTGAAAGTATTTATTTATCAAGTTTGGAATTCCCTAGGCTTTGCTATTCTTAATTTTCCACTCCTCCCAGGATTTTTTTTTTTGCTAGTGTTTTAAGTGAACGAAACGAAGTTGGGACCTCGACTAAAAAGCCCACCTCATTAATTATTCTCTGTGATTGTTTAAAAATCTTGCTGGTAAGAAGAAAACATTAAGTGACAAAAGAAGGGCTGGTTCGTATTCGAGAAAGTATGTCAATACACCAAGCAGTGGAGTAGTCTGCAACTCGTTATTTAAGCATTTCTTTTTTGAATAACTAAAAATAACGACGACTAACAAGATTTGCTGCCACCCAGTCGTCACCAGGGGACAATTTCACGTCGATTTCATGTACTGAGCGTTACTTTTCGACCAGTATCTTCGGAGCGACGACTCATACATTCATACATACGGGATCGCACGAAACCATAAAGCCCTTCTCCGAAAGGAGACGGGCTTAAAAAAAAAGGCTTTTTTTTATGAAATCTGTTGACTTCTCATGGGAAATAATGACTAAAAATTATACCGGCTCTTTAATTTCATTATCGTATTTTTGGAGAAAGGGTTTTAGAGACAATCGAAAAATAACAAGATGTGTCATTGTTTTAAATTCTGGTGGGAACAGATATGAGGGTGTTAGAAGTTTTAGCTGAGCCCCAGATAAAGCTCAGTGTGCCCCGCTAATGGAACATGGAAGTATTGGTCTGCGTCAGATTATATTTTCTTTCTTCCTTTTTTTATTCTTCTCGAAAACAGCTAAGGTACGTAAAAATACAATGAACGGCGAGGGAGTCTTTGTTTTTTTAGCCTGATAAAAAAGGTGAAATCAATTACGCGCGCTGTCATGGTGTAGGTTAAATGTTTCAGTCAAGTAGGCCTGCTTGTAGCGTTGTTATGAATGGGAGGAATTGATGTAAGAAGTATTTTATAAAATTAGTTATGAATGATATCAGTCGCCTAGTTTGTTGTTTAAGTGTTGCCTTGGCGGCGCGGGGTCGGGGGGGGGGCTTGCAAGGGGCGGCGGGGGGCGGCTTCTTCAAAGCGAGGGCGACTGACGGCATGCATGTAAACTGTTGAGCTTCATCGCCTTTGCGGCTTTCATAAAATATCCATCAGCTGTTGTGGCGGCGCCGTTGCCGTTGCCGATGCCGCTCCGCCGCCTTGTCCTTGTTCCTGGAACTCTCATCCTCGTTTCACACCCTTTCACCTCCTCTTCTTTCAGCCCCTCCCCCTTTCATTTCCGTATTTACAAACACAAGAGAAAGAGTTTCTTAAAAGTAGACGAGATGCCCCCGAGTTTTCAAAATTAGTTGGCCTACTTATTTATAGCATTACTCTTTAGGAAAAACTGAAGTGTGCCTTAGGAAAATATCTGTCGAATCTGTGGAAACAAGGTTATTTCAGACGCTTTAAAATAATAGAATATTTCAAGTGATTTCTTGAATTGCTTAGAAACAAAAAGAATAGTTTTAAAAATCTTTAAAACCTAGTTATTGAAATCCAAATGCTGCATTGTATGTATGATTTTTTAACTTTATTTTCCCCTAATTTTTCAAAATATAAATGAAAATGCAAATCTTAAATATATATTAGTAACAAGATTTTAATTAGCTATTTTTTAATTAGAATTTACCTCCATAAAGTTATTTAAGATATGAAGCACCATGCGGTAGCCCTTTTACAAGAAGTATCGATGTTTGGGAAGATCTTTACAAATGGTATCAATTCGACATCGTACGAATTAAATGCAGTATTAAGCCATTTAGACTAAAGTAAAAGAAAAGTGGCGAAATTATTTGCAAGTGATATTTTCCCCGATAAATTATCTTTTTTGACGTAAAATGGAGGTTTGTTTTTGTGCGAAATATCCTAGCGGCGCGTTTCGTTGGCCTTCTGAAGGGATTTTCGTCGATGTTTTTATTTATTATTTTTAAGGCGGAGGGAAAAAAGTAATTTGAAGCATGCAGGCTTGTTAACAGACAACCCTTGGCGATATTGAGTACTGGAGCGTTGACACACATAGGCGAGGCGGTCTGCTTAAATATTGTGGAGCACATTTATTTGGTCCAGCGCAGCTTCAAAAGCGAGGGGATGCTGGGGAGGGGGGGGGGGCGCCTGTCGCCGACCTGCCCGCCGGCCATTTTGTTTGTAACGAGGTAAGATATCAAAGCAAACGCTTCTGCAATTCGATAATTACCTGTCAGCGATTCGCGATGTCGCCGCGCGGGGCGGAGCGGAGCGGAGGTGCGCCGGCGTTTTCGTCGCCATGGCGCGGCGCCTCGCCTGCTCTGGCGCCACACACGCACTCGTTAAATGTTTTACTCAGTCTTAACGGATCGCTGTAGCTACGAGTAAATGCGTCCCTAGATTTTTGAATTCTAATAAACGGATTGTCCCTTCTCTCGCAACGCAGTCCATTGGGTACATTTTTTTTCATGTTTATAAAAGAATAACTTTTTAATGTCAACAGTTGATTTATTCGGTGATAATTCCTTTGGTAGAAAATGTCAGTTTTTTAAATAAAGTGAAGCGGGTTATTAAAATCGGACATCAAGTTAATGAGAAATATTGCTTAGCTTTTCTAACCACCTAAAACATCTTACTCAAGTCGATATAAAGAAATTTGAACATGTTACTTTTACAATTATTTCTAAGCAGCCCTAACCATCGTTACGAAAGCTATTAAAAAAATCTTATTGTAAAAAAATGTTTATTAATTTTCGTTGTGTTTTTCTCTTTTTTTCACAGTTGCTTAATTTTGAAAATTACCCAATGTTGTTTATCGTTTGTCAATGGAACGTAAACGGATCCTTGGCACAAAATTGGGATGAAATGAAATATTTTCTCTGTTGGACCCGAATATGAACTTTTTTTTGAGCACAATTTGTTTCGCTTAATTGAATGCGCGCTATGATCAAAGAGCGATATCTTTGCCTGGTGATGACGTGCGAGCACCGAGCACAGGAGCGCACTGCTGAGCCCAGCCAGCCTCCGCCCCGCCGCCGCACTCTGGACCACTCCGCCCGCGCGGAGGCCGCGACCCGCCGCTCCGTTCAACCAGGTCGCTCTTCGCTAATTACAAACTGTCATCGCTGTCCTTTCAATTAATCCGTCTTACATCGAATTTTTCGGCTCTTTCTGCAGAACGCTTTCAAATATCCGCCCGGATTTTTTAATGTCCCCATGACAGGCTCTGATGAGCAAACATGACAACTGTATAAGCACGTCTCTGTTTATTAAAAAAATGTTGGAGGAAGACAGAAGCTTAAAATAAACAACCTTTGCTTAAGAGTAGGCGGCTACGAGAGCTCAATAGATAATGACACGACTTTAAAAGCAGGTGTAAAGCATCGGTGTGTGTGCTGATAACTATGATTTTTTTAAAAAAAAATTGGCAGTAAACCCTTTTTTAAGGCCGTTTTGGTCGTAAAATGGTAGGTTAGGAAATCAGAATCTTAGAGCACCAACGAAAATTTCTTGACGTAGAAAAAACCAAAATTACGGGGAAGTTTTTTTTTTTTAATTTCTAAATTATGAATATAGAGCTAGACGTGCAGTTTACGAGCAGGTTTTAGCCGTTTTTTTTTTGTTTTTTTGTTTCTTTCGAAGAAAACAGTACAATTGGGATTCGTTTAGAGTATTTTCCTTTTCTTTTCGTGCGGTTTAAATAAGAATGCTATGGCTTGGGCCGCAACAAGTTTGTAAATTTCCGAAGCGCTTGTCATAAACAAAGATTTTTTTAAAAAAGTAATTGTATCATTCTGTCAAGTTTTAAAATGAAAGGAACATTCTAATGAGAATGAAAAGTTTTGTTTTAAGAAATATTTCTTCTCCCCATTTAAAAGTTGTGCGCGCTCTCCGCGCTCGGCTCGCCGCCGGCCATGTTTGCAACAGGAGCACCAACAGACCTTTCAAGCGGCAAATCTCTCCTTTTTTCACTTTTTAGTTTGTTTTCGTTTGTGAAGAATTATCCAGTGAAGAGTAAACTCCTTCAATTTAACACACTAGACTACATTTTGCGGAAAAAGTGGGTGTTTTCTGCAGATAACAACATTGGTTACGAATTAAACAAGATGCAAATACGCGAAAAAAGTCCTCGAATAAGAATTTGTGAATTGTATTCCACAACAACTCGACTTTCTAACCAAACCTATCTTTACACCCTCGCTATTTTTTTTAATTTGACCGGAAATTTGCTGATCTAAATAAGTCTTTTACTCTAACTATCTCGTTCGTTTCAATTCTTTATGTAGGCCTATGTAGGTGACTTTTGATGGCGCTGTTCAACGTGGTTAAAAGAAAAGAAAGATATTTTTTTTTAATGGCCCCATGATTAAATGGCAGGGTTCCGACACGAGAGCTCGCTCACATTAAAATCCATCAGGCATGTAAAATGGAAAAATATGTCACATGTATGCACCCTATAGTTTGGGCATACAAGGGCCTTATATTTTACATATATCTCCCTTATAAGTTCCTAATCACATATATATGCAGCACCAACACATATGCCGCATCAACTTAAAATATATTTCCCTTATAAGGCGAAACCAAGTCGCAAAATGCCCATATGGAGAAACGTAATTTCCTAGATATGTCTATGGCGAACACATAGGGCACTTACATGTATCACATAGGATATAGGCCACATATGTAACATACAAGCCAAATATATTTTTCTATTTTACATGGGATTATTTAATAGATATTTGGTCAATTTTCTCTTGCTATCCGTGTAACATCACGGCTAATATTTTTGATATCAAACACTCGTGCTGATATCTTTGGTATCCTGATATCTGATGCACAGATTTTTAGCCAGGTGTTACCCTTTGATTGATTATAAAACAGTCAAGAGCCATTGCTCTCAAATGAAGAGGTTTCGTTTTGTTATGGCCATTACGTATGTGTGTACCATTTAACGGCTGCTCTAGCTAAATCCATGCATGTATTTTAGTATGCTCAAACGTTGTTGATGTTTATAAAAATTTCCTCGTATTTCGGTTTAGGCCTTAACTATTCTGAAATTCCGAAAATATTTATACTGCACGTCTTCAACCTTACCTTTAAGTCTCTCAACGTAAATTATCCTAGCTTAACATTACTTTATCTGATGGTGAACTTACCTTGGAGTCAATTCAGAATTTCATCGCTGAATTTAAAAATCCCTCTCGGCGCTGAAATGAAGAAATAGGCGACGCCTGACTTATGCTGTTTAGTTTAGGCTACATCGCGTGGAAGTACCTTGTGCCTTAAGCTTGGCTTAACGACAAAAATAGATCCACAAACTCAGTCCTTTAGATATACAGTGAATTCATCCGATCGGTGTTTCGTAGTTAAATGATGTGAACCGAAAGGGTTGCTCCAGTGTTTTTGAATAAAAGCGCTGACTTAACGAAGAAGGAAAGTTTTTGTGGATCGACGCTGTGAGGTCCGCTGGCAGCGGCTTCGCTGGAGGCGCAGCGCGCAGCGTGCTGGTAAGGCTCCCACGCTCCCTCAATATTATTGCATATTCGGGCCGCTCCGTTTAGGCTCCGTTCACGCTCCGTCCACGCTCCCTTAAGAGCGTAGGCACTTGACCGTAAGCGTTCCCGTTGCAGTTTTGATTTTTGTGCTGGAGGGGGGGGAGGCTAAGGGAGGTTTGGATCATCCCTAGTGACAATAACCTCTGGGCATAGGGACGTCGGGTGGGTAGGGGGGGGAGGCTCTCTATGGCATCCGACTTTCGCTCCGGCCCAGGTAATTAATGTGGACGAATAATTTCCAGCGCTGTAATGTATTCCGCTGCAAATCAGAATTGTAATTAGGCCATTGCCTCCGTCGAAAATTCGCCCAAATGGTCGAAAAAGTGGCATTGTTTGTAGTTTAAGGATGCGTCAGTAAGCAATGATTTTCGTATTTTTGTTAAACCTTACAAACCTACCTCCGATTTTTTGCCAAATCTTTAACAAATTTATACTGCCGGAAAGTGCCCCATATGAAATGTTAAAATAGCTAATGAAAAACTTTAGCCATGAAGTTTTTGGAGTGGTATTTAGGATTCTTCGATGGGCTCTATTCTTGCGTTAGATAAAAAAACTCTCTAAACTTGAATCTATGGTAATATACTGATTCTCAGTATATATACACTAATTTTCATTCAGAACTGAACCTTTGAAGTGAACTAGTGGTTCGATTTAGACTAAGAATCAGTAGATTTCAGTTCTACTGATTTCTCTATAGTGTAGGGGACGGATTTTTGCTGCAACTACAGTAGATCTTGAGATTTTGCTGCAATTTCCACTAAAACCCTTTCCAGCAGATCGGGTACACTTCTAAAAATGGCAGTTCTCGAGAATAGATTGCGTGTACAACTCCCTTTTTCCCGACCGAATTCAGATGTCGAACTCGAGTCGGAGCCGTCGCAAATTTTGAGCAAGCAGCACGGGAAAGATCGCTGGCATAAATTCGGCGAAGTGATCAGTGATCGGGAGAAGAAGGTGCGATGCGCCCAAGAAAGTGCTTTTCGCTGTTTCTGGTTAAAGCCTTGCAAGCCCCTCCCCTCCTTCCCCTGTGCCCCTCCCCCCCTCCCTCTTTGTCCCTTCCCCCCTCCGCCCCCCCCCTCCCCC
>Ga0058701_10004978_pt1 | contig 10915 bp, 9 predicted proteins | sample AgamicOrMae_FD_97039 | JGI IMG/M metagenome (GOLD analysis project Ga0058701, IMG submission 97039) | Agave microbial communities from Guanajuato, Mexico - Or.Ma.e | ecosystem: Host-associated > Plants > Phyllosphere > Phylloplane/Leaf | place: Guanajuato, Mexico | collected 2012-06-04 | reverse complement strand
TAATTCGTTGACCTTTAGATTTATTCGTTGGCCGCTCATTTTATTCGTTCCGCGGTTAACCGGTTAATTTATTCGTTGCGCGACGAATAATTCGTTGCCCGATTCGTCAAAAGCTGATCTCTGTGCTGGACAGAAAAGATCCTCTAAAATAATATTTTCTGTTTCCGAACGGCATCGCTGGGCGGTAGTGGGTTAATGAGAGGTTTCTTAAATGTTTAGGTGAGGCGTGACGGTGTCGATTAGTCGAATAGCGACCACTTCACTGACAGGTGTTGCAACGACTATTCTTTTGTTTTTAGGTTGCTTGGATGACATCCGGCTCGAAGGCAAACACCTCCCGTTGCCCCCTGCTATGAATGGTACCCAGTGGGGTCAGGCCACGATGGCGCGTAACCTTGAGAGGAACTGCCCATCTAACAAGCCGTGCTCAAACGTCCACTGCCCTGATCCGTTCGAGTGTGTCGACCTCTGGAACGACTACGCGTGCTCGTGAGTAACACCCTTTTTTAATCACCTACACTGTAATTTTTTAAGGTATCATTTTCAACCTTTTGGTTTAAATTTGGTGCTACCCTCCGTCGTCCCCTAACCTAACTTAACCTAGGGTTACCCAACTAAAAAGTCGCCAAGCCTGATGCCGCTTACTTCTCGGCGCCCGCTCAGGGGCGCCGAGAAGTAAGCGGCATCAGGCTTTGCGACAGCCGAGCGGAGCGATAGCGGAGCGAGGCACAAGGCACTATATTTAAACTTGATATACCGCAAGAGGCTTGCTTATGATATAGGTTGGGCTAGGTTTTATGCCTTTTGCCTCGTTCCGCTATCTCTCCGCTCAATTTGACGACGGAGGGTAGCACCAAATTTCAACCAAAAGGTTGAAAATGCTACCTTAAAAAATTACATTGTAGTTCACAATAACACCTTTCAGTTCAGCAGCGGTCCAGAAGCAGTGTCGGCTTGGAGTATGCTTATGGATGTTTGTTTTCCTTCACACATTTGATCATTTCAGTTTAACGTGTTGAGGCGGGAAGCACCGACGACTTCGCTGATCTTTAAGTTGTTTTTAACTATCGGATTTGACACCCCGTTTACGTGCACTCTTAACTCGTAGTTAAGGGTTAGTTAAGGTCACCTCTAGGTTTCGTAAACGGTCTGAACTTCACTTCTTAAATGTGGTGATAAGCTTAACAAACTCGGAGTTATCACCGTAGTTAGCTAAGAAAGCTCAGAATCTCTGCGAACGAAAATGCCTTAACTACGTTTTAAAAGGTTAAGGAGGACGGCGCCTTCTTAGATTGAGGCGCGAACATGCTTATATGATCGCGGAGTCATTCATTCTCGTTCATCATCAACCAACTTCACTATAGTGTGGGTCTTCTGAACTTGCAACACGTAAACGATTGAACATCGAGGTAGTTAAGGAACCTTAACTACGAGTTGGCAGTGCACGGAAACGTATTGTGACAATAGGATGCATGTTCATCTTGGTAATGATCATGTTTTCAGCCGACATGAGGCATATACGGAAGCAGCAACGACGTTTGTTTGTCTTTCCTGATATTTTAAGAAAGTCGGAGAGCCTAGGATGTATTTTAAGAAAAGTGTTTGATTTTTTTATACTTTCATTTTTTTGTGCGTTTCAAGATTTTTGGTGAAAAGGAGTGAAATCTGGTAGCAGCAGCAGACTTTGCTAATCTTTTATTTTCCTAAAAGGTATAGATTCTGTGAGGATGCGCGTATTCCCTTGCTCGAATGGGTCAATATTTTTTAGTGAAAATGAGTGGAACGAATTGAGTAAAACCTGAAAGCAGCAGCAGATCAGCATGTCTTTACTAATACTGAAAGATAAGCACTGAGGCAAGGAGTTACATGTCCGTTGTGAGGGTCAAGGCTTCAGCGGGCGAGCTTAACCTTGAAATAGCAGCTCCTGTGCTTGTTTTCACTTCAGCTTAAAGACCACTATTCAGTCTGAAAGAAAAATATTAATCGTAGACTGATGCCACACCGCCTTGACAATATTTAGACGTGCTTTAGATAACATATGGATATGAGTATACTACTTGCTTGTACCTCCATCCTAACAGTCTTGTTATGGGCGTCAAGGAGATCAAGTATAGCTCTGATCATTACGGAGAAAGGATCGGCAAATTTTGGCAGAGGATTTATTTGCGCTTTTCGAAAAACTAATTTTGCGATAATCTTGAAAGGCCCGCATTAACATGAGTATCAGAAATGAATCAAATGAGAATTAAACCTGAAAATTCGAGTCATCTTTTAACAAACAAATATTTCAAAGTAAAATTCTAGAAAATGTCGGCTTTATATTTTTGCTTCCTTAAGCAAATAAATAAAAATTTAAAATACTCAAAAAATATACCGTATTCGGTATTTCCCATATATTCTGCCTCCCTCTTCAAAAAAAGGAAATATCAAACATAGGAATTTTCATGCGGAATTTCCCTGAGTTGCCTGTCTGCAACTATGAGGCTGCTTTTTATAAGAGTTGACCGAGCGCTGTTCCTTGTTTTGGCCTACATTAGCTCGCATAAATCATAACCTCACTTTTCCGAGCTATCATTACGACCGAGAAACTGAACAATGAAAAATTTCGGGCGAATAAAGCATAGACAAAGACGACTTGCTGCATGCTTGGCTGCATCTTAAGCACTTCCGGTGGCTCAGTGGAGCGCGGCCCAGCCTCAAGCTGTCCAGCGGAGCACACTCGAAGCGGAGCGCGCAGCACGGAGCCCGGAGATGAGGTAGGGCACTCTTGCGAGTTCTCGTTCGGTTCGACCTCTCTTTCTGGAGGTGCTACTCGAAGGCCGGCGCTGGCGCTACCAACATGTTCGTCATATCTTCGCTCTGCTACAATTTGGTGACAAGAGGCCGCTCCCCACCATCTTGTATTTCCTGTTGCTTACCGCTGTCGAAAGTGGTGTCAGAGAACAATGTGACTGCTGAAACAGTGGCCCGCTCTTTCGCTCTCTAGAAGTGATCACTTTTTCTATGGACGTGTTGTGAAGTGCATTGGATTCTAGTGCTGCTGCTATCGGGATTGCTCCTAATGGGAACCATATATCGGTAATGTCATGGGTTTTATGGGATACAAACGGTGATGGTTATTCTTTTAACTTGCTCAAAGTATTTAGTGAAATTTATTGTTCCATTTGCAAGGATTCTTTGTGAATGAAAAAGTGCAAATATGACTGATTGGAAATTACTGATTATTGATTGCGAGAACTTTTAGGGTGTTATATTTTTTTTTAGAATTATCGTGATGCAGCGTTGAAGAGTTCCTTCCAAGGTGTAATTGGCTGTTTCCAATCGGCGGAATAAAACTTGAGCCACTTTCTTTTTTGTGCATAATACTGTTGCTGTTACGTTTTTTAGCGTTGTTTTTTAACTTGGGTGCTACTATGTGATAATATACTTCAAATCAGATAAACGTTTTTTATGTTGCTGTCTTTTACCGAAAGGTTCATTTTTATTCTAGTAGCGTATTTTTACTCAGTCTTGATCGCGTTGGTGATTACCACGGAATGGAAAGTCGTTTACTTTAACTAATTGTTGTTTTTATTTATTTTTTTACTTTCCCAAAGTTGTGAAGGAAAGTGTTCTATAACCGGCCTCGTGATAAAATTCACGATTATGAGTTCCCTGTACAGCTTTAATACACTATGATCTTGCAATGGTTCAACGATTGCTTAGTATTTAATTCGATCGTCATTTATCTGCCAGGTCGTTCGTATTTATTGCTCTTAGCATAACTTCCACCAACCAAAGTAATAACCTCATTAGAACGACTTAGTTACGCGAGCCGTTAAAAGTTCAGTTATTGTCTAGTCTAATCTTGAGCAATGTTCAAGTAGCACGATTATGGGTTGAACGTTTGGTATACAAGTCGAGCAGCGTTCTGGGTTGTTTTGTGCAGATGTTGAAATCGCGTTGCGTGAAGCTTCGCGCGTGTTACGATTTTCATGCAGCTTGGTTTTACAGGTCTTATTTCACGACACGGGCCGAAAATTGATGCTCACTTCGAGTTTACGTGATATTACTTCACTCAGCGGCATAGTTTACAAATATTCGTTTAAACTTAACGCATTTGTGAGTCTTCAAAAAGTATCGAGTAAGAGTTCTTGCCCGCTTTGCATTTCTTTTAAACTTACCTCACAACCATATTATACTCCACTTTTAAACTTGCGACGAATCGCGTATTTCGTAGTATCAAGGTGGTATTGTCCATCTTAAATACTTTGGTCCGTTTTTAGAATTTTCGCAGGTATTTTTGAATTTATGGTACTGTTTTTTTTAACTGTTAACCGAGCTGTCGCTGATACAATATTTATTGCATAGTACGTAACGGTCACGGTGAATCGGTTGACCGTTCATCGTGAGTAAAGTGGAGATCAAAAGTCGTCTCGCATTCAAAACTGGCCTTTTTGCTTCCGAGGGGTATATGTTGTCAATCATTGGACTGACCTAACCGGGCACGAGGTTTTTCGTATTTAAATGCACTAGTACCAACAACACCGGAAAAAAGGAGGGTCATTGGATTCGAATGCGATACGACTTATGATCTCACATGCATGTTGTATTGTAGTCTTTTGACAACTCTTTTCAGCGCAGCGTTTCACAGTGATTCTGCATGAATGTAGGTCGTGTCGTCCACTAGAAATGTCTGCGCCATACTACTTTTCAAGATGACTCTGAAATATCAAACCGTGTGTCTTCATTCTCTGTTTTAAGGGTGGGATTTTCCACGTGTTGTGTTCCACCGCAGTTAAACATTTCATTTAATCATGAGGATTCAAGACATATTACCGAGTAGGTTAGGTTAGGATTTAAGGTTAGGTTGCCTTGCGCGTGGTTCCGCCGTCACTTTCCTCGGAAGAACCTTGTAAGTACCTTGCTACCGCTCCCCTTTCGGATTTAAGCCTATCACCGCTTACGTCCTGGTTGCATTTACTACCTTTGAGGAATAAGCAGGATCAAGCTTGAGGACCAATCACGTTAACTTAGGTCAGGTTTGGTTACGTGCCTTATACCCCGTTCGCTTGACTTTTTGATAAAAGGCGGAACACTTTGAAGTGGAAAATTCCATCTTTACTGTGTGATATGTACGTATCTAACCTTTTTTGATGCACTCAGATCACTGGTATTTTCTAACCTTCACTTTACGCTCTTTAACTTAAAAATTTATTATTCAGCTGTGGCGAAGGTCGTATCATCTCTCCTGATGGCAAAGGGTGCATGGATAAGGATGAGTGTCTAGACAAACCCTGCGAAAACGGAGGTCACTGCATTAACAAGGACCCGCGCCTGCGCTACCGCTGCATCTGTCCCGATGGCTTCTGGGGAGAGAACTGCGAACTTGTGCAGGAAGGACAGACGCTCAAACTTAGTATGGGTGCCTTGGCAGCCATCCTCGTCTGTCTCCTCATCATTTTAAGTAAGCCATTTCATGGCTTGCTTTTGTTTATTTCTTTTGTTTGCAGCATGACCACCGTATACATACCTTGTTTTTATTTTTATTTTTCTGTTTTCAGCGCACTGATATCATGTAGTTTTGTCACCCAGTAATTTTTGGTTTGACAGTTTTATTTCCTCTTGTTGTTTAGACGTCATGTACAAGTTATTCCTTCGCAATAATTAACTTAGAGAGTCATTGGTAGAATTCCTTTATCTGCAGCCCGTGGTAGGCAACACGCATGGCATTCGTGTCGAGTGGGGTGCATCATTATTTCAGAAAGTCCTCGGGGACTAGAGTCTCGCTCAGTACATCCCGTGATGCTCTGCTCATACAGAAGTTTTTGTTTGTAATATAGTGAAAGTAATTCGAGTAGCTGAGACGTGATGCAAGTCAGCTCTGCTGTTTGTAAGATGACCAATCTACGACCAAAACGCGCGTGAAATCGCTGTAGCTGTAATGTCGATGACGCCTCAATGAACTTGACAATCGTTTTATACTCTTCCGATTACGAAGAGCTCTCTTTTCTTTTGATCTATAAATTTTTAGAAAGCTTACACCAGATTCAGTTATGGCTTGCGATGGAAAAGATTGTATCTGGCGTCTATTTTATGTATGGGTGTAGTCATAGTGATATGAGTTTTTTCATTCTTTATTTATGTTTTTTTGTTGGTTTTTGCATCCCTTAATTTTGAGTTATTTGCATGTAGATGTCCCACGGGGTTCAGGGTCCAAGGCCAGGATTGCGTCAACGAGAACGAATGCCTAGATTGGCGACCTTGCCTCAATGGAGGACTCTGTATAGATTATGAGGACGAGCGCAGATATGAGTGTCGATGCCCCGGGGGATTCACTGGGCTGCACTGCGAGCTCGAGTTGCTCGAATCAGGGATTATCACTCCATCCGCTGATTTCATCATAGCCATCATTGTTTGCGCGCTTTTCCTCATCAGTAAGTCTTGAAGGACTAACTGCCGCGTTTCAGTGGGCCTCTCCCCTTTGCGCCACGGTGGCAACGCCTCGCGCCTGAGTTAGCCGCTGCTTCCGGCCGGGACACAGCCCTATCACCTCCCCCTACCACACCTTTTTCTACCCCTACCACTGCCCATATTTTCCCCACTTCTCCGTCCTCGCTCCCCCACCATTCCTCTTACTTCCCCCACCACCTCTTATAGTTCCCCCTCTTTCCTTTCAGTTCCCCCAAGTATCCATCCAAAGTCCTCTTGCTTTTCATGACAACTCCTCCACCACACCATTTCCCCATCCACTGCTTTCTTTAACTCCCTGTACACACTGTGAACTCCCTTATCCCCTTAAACCCCCACTATCCCCTGTAAACTCTTAGTTTCCCAACATCTCTTTCTAGTTCTTTTCTCGCTCTTCCAACTCCTCCACGTTTCTTTTTACTCCTTTGCCTCGTCTCGTTCCCCCTCTCTCCTTTCTGCCTCCTTTTTCTGCTGGCTTCTCCCACCCCTCTCCTGTTCCTCCCACTACCCGTGCTTGCTATCCCCCCTTTCCATGAACTCTGCCCTATGGTATAGTTCTTGCTCCTTTAACTCCGCCGTTTGACACCTCCCTAAAAAAATTGCAAGATAACCTACAGAATCCTGTGGCTAGAGGTTGATACCGTGGTGTTTCAATGGACAGGCCTGTATTAAACGCCATTTTGCAGTCGAATACTCTCAAATAATCTTCCCGCGTTCGGTCTGCGTTATTGCTTAAAGCGTTCCAGTAAATTTCAGACCATTCCTACTTGCACTGCTTTCTTTGTATTTGCAATTTGTGGATGAAAAGGGGTAGAATATTTCTACACCTGACTTCATTGTAACGTTATATAATTATCTTTACAATTGGTCGAAGACCGATGTTTCATAGAGAGACCCACATTGCGCTTTTTCAGTGCGTGTTCTTAGTTACTGTAACTGTAAAGTAACTGTAATCGCGAAAACAGTCGCGCAGACTTACAAAAACAAAGCATCAAAATATCTGAAATATTTTGCATACCCCTGAGGTTTCTAACTCTTTACAACCACTTTTAATTCGTCTCTGCACAGAATCGCCCCGCTCAAGTTGCATCCCAACTGTGGGAAGTAAAAATGGAGCATAACTCATTCCTGTTAGAGCTACAAAAAATACGCTTACTCAAAACGTTAAAGTTTGCTTTTTAATTAAAAAAATGGAAAAAAAACGCAGAAGCATTGTAGGCGGGGAAAAAAGTGACCAGTATCTTCTGCAAAATGGCTATTCGAATACTAACATAAATAAGATAAGAAAAAGCGCATGTTTGGAACTAATTTGGATAGGGCTGGCAAACTTTATGCTAAGTGGGTATATTCCCTGGGATATGGCATGGAGTACGGGTACTATTAAGGTCGGACTTGTCACGTGTGGGTGAGTTCCTGAAATGGACGTGGCTGTAAAAAGGGCGGTACCACGCAACGGACTGGAGTCCTTACCAGTGTCTACTCCTACGCCTAGCTTCCTTGGTCTAAATACTCAGCCACGCATGCCTTCTTATTGCCCCAACTATTTCCGGTTTACATTATTAACTTTAATTTATGCCCTGTTGGCTCAATAGGATATTTGACTTTTGTCCTTGCAAATAAACGATGACGTCACATTTCTCCAATACTATACAGTTCTTCTTTTTAATTCTTGTAAATATTGGAGCAGGCTGTCGAAGAAAAAATTTCTGTCTGGGTCTGCAAAACAATTTTTATTTGATCTCCTTATCGAGACTTTTCTTCTCATTCATGAAATTTATAGGTATTCTTTTTCAAAACTCTCTTTTGAATTCGTCTGCAAGGAATTTTAGGAACTTTTAATTTTTGTCTCCAATGGGTAAAGAAAGAACTCTGACGGAGTTAAAACTGATTGGTTGTGCAGACACATTATAGTGGGATTGTTTTTTTCTTGTGCATTTTCTTTTTCTTTCGGTAGTGTGCTTATTTATGTTTTTTTCCTTCCTTTTTTTAAAAAAAGTTTTGATGTACCTATTCTGTGATCTTTTCTATTTTTGCTTTGCACGTAGTTGGCTGTTCGTGCGTTTTTCCTTGTAGTTGCTTCCGTGATCTCTTTTTTGTGTTCAACAGTCGGTCCTCTCGACTTACGAGATTTTTTTGTAAACCAATATTCCTATTCTCTTAATCGGTCTTATTTTTCATTCATGTACAGTGTGTCCTATTTTAGAATGGTTCAACTTTAGTCTTAAGGCTTTTTCAACGAACCTTTCGATTTTGGTCCCTTTTCATTACGAATGCGAGACCGATTCGCTACCGGTAGCATTCCTTAAGGTAGACTTTACACTTTGGCAAAAAAAGAAAAGAATTTAAAAAAAAGAAAAGTGCGGAAGATTTTGAGCTAAAAACAATACATAAATGTGGTTAACTTGCTGTGGTGAATATCCATGATTTTACTACTGTTTGGTACTCTTGCCGCATTATTCACATTCATCATGAATGGCATTTCTGCAATGCGTATGATTTCAATCACTTCCCCATCTGTGGTTAGTTTCTTATACATGCGTGGATCGAAGTCCTACACGCAAAGTATATTTCTTTTCTCCTTAAGCGCATTCCAATGAATTATTCTGTTTTCCATCTGGTAACATCCAAGTACGGTACCCTCCTTTCCATTTTCACTGTTGCCCGCACTGACCTAGTGTCCAGCGAGGCGGCGCGAACGCCTATCAAGATCTTCCCGGATATGGTGCTACCAACCTAAGCGTATTAAAAAGTTGCAAGTAGTTGATGAAATGTTTCGTCTGCAATTCCAATGCATGCGAGCTAGTATTCATAACCAAGACATTTCAACCACATGGGTGTTAATCTATGTTTGAAAAAAGCTTGTTTAGTGCCTTTTTTAAAACGTTTCTTGGTAATACTGCTAATGTTGCGTGACTAACAGACTACAATTTGAGACATTGATCAGAAGGCGTTGCCCACCGAATATTAAAGAAAAGTATTTACGATGTTTTTTACAAAACGAACATTGGCAATATTGTGTGTTGATTTTCATTGTAAGACTATTTTGTGTATTACCAACCTAATTTGGTAGAATATTCGTCGAAAAGTGAACGTCACTTGTTGGCTCCCTGGGTTTTAAAACAAAATTCTTTTTACGATTTTTGTAGGCTTAATTAAGGTAAGTCAAAGACAATAAAGTGATTGTCGATTCCGTGCCAATATTTCAAACAAACACAAAGTTTCCAATTTTGTAGGGTTACCTCATGACTTCAGAGTCATTATTTCACATCGTGATATTGCTAAGGTTTTGAAAAGATATCGTTTTCTTTTTTTCTCTCAAAACCTCAGTGTTTTTTTAAAATTCTGAAAGCTTTTTCTCTCTAATCTACATGCACTGCTTCGTAAATTTACTTAGTCGCATGTCATCCTTCTAATTGTTTACAGGTATGCACGATTTCTACTTCATCCTGTTTCCATTGAGCTTTTATTTTTACGCACCTAACGTAATAATTGCACTTACATATTACTTAATATTGATTCCTACTTAACCTAGATTAGCAATTTTTCTAACCGAGCTCATACGTTTGCTGTTTTACTAAGAATGCATGCAGTTAACAACGAAAATTACCGGAAAGCTTGCCAAAAATTCTTCTTACTGATTTTTTACACCATTTCAAAAAATTCCTATTTTTTCAACATAAAAAATACGTGAACCTCCAGAATTTTTTATTCATAACAAATCGAAGCAATAGTGTCTACGTTTAAACTCATAAAGATTGCGGCAATTTTCAAAATTTTACTCTATGTTTTTATTGCTAGTCGCTAACTTGTTTTTTATTGTTCGTTTGCAGTACTTGTGTTGGTATTCGTGGTATACAACCGAAGGAGAGAAGCCCACATCAAGTACCCTGGTCCTGATGATGATGTTAGGGAGAACATCATCAATTACGATGACGAAGGTGGTGGCGAAGATGACATGACGGCCTTTGACATCACACCTCTACAGATTCCTATAGGTGGTGGAGCTTTACCTATGGGCTCGAAGATGCCTTGTGATTGTAAGTGAATTTTCATTCAACTCATGTCGTCCCCGTTTACATGCGCAGCTTGAAATGAATCGCTGCCTCGATCGCGACTTATGCAACAGTTTACATACATGTTAATTTTGTTGCCTATGGTGTAATCTGACAGTGTTCCAGAGGAATGTTATTTCTAACTCATTTAATAGCGTGTCTATAAGCTCGATACCGCGGATGATCGGTTATTTTAGCGTAGAGGGCACTCTGCAATTGGCGATTCAAACAGCTACGGCAGCGCTCCTAGCGGCCACTCGCGAACTACCGAAAAGGCGACCTAATCGTCGGAAATGCATTGCTGAAATAAGAGTTCTGACAAACCATCGCTTGCCATTTTATTATTTTTCATGGTATTGAACCGTGGATTGCTGCATATGAAAGGCCAGACTCTCGAGATTATTTTCCACCCT
>Ga0058701_10004977_pt1 | contig 10916 bp, 10 predicted proteins | sample AgamicOrMae_FD_97039 | JGI IMG/M metagenome (GOLD analysis project Ga0058701, IMG submission 97039) | Agave microbial communities from Guanajuato, Mexico - Or.Ma.e | ecosystem: Host-associated > Plants > Phyllosphere > Phylloplane/Leaf | place: Guanajuato, Mexico | collected 2012-06-04 | reverse complement strand
TCCGCATATAATCGTGCATTGTACGGATTTTTTTCACAAGTCGTTTCTTGGTGACCCGCTCAAAGTGCACTTTTTGGGGGTGGTTTACCCCCACTTCCGCCAACTTTGGGCCGACTTTGAATGCCTCTAAAATTAGTCTGAGGGGTCTTCTGTCGAATGTAGCAGGTTTCATCGAAATTAAAGATTTCGGCCTTGGATCGTTCCCTTGTTAGTTAGCAAATTCCAAGCCCCTCTACGACGACAGCGTGCTCAAAATATACCGAGCGAGTTACGAGCTCCTGAAGATTTTCAGCGGTGACGATGCTGCTGGGCGGCACCCACATACGCCAAATTTCAAAACCGCCAACGCCGTACTCGCTAGTATCCATAAGCGCCAATAATCATAACCGCCAAAGTCAAAGGTTAGGTTAGGTTAGTTTATGTTGGGCTGGGTAAGGTTAGACTGGTAGCGGCGATGGCGGATTTGTAATTTGGCGGTTTTGAACAATGGTGGTAGCGGCGTTGGCGGATTTGAACTGTGGCGTTTATGATAGCTACCCGATGCTGCTTACTCGACACGTGATATGCAGATTACATAATACAGGCTGAATTCTAGCCTTTTCAGCTCGTGATAGGCAACAGGCGTGGCACTCATGCCATGCGGGTTCCATCATCATTTCGGGAAAATCTTCAGGCCTCGGCACAGAAAAGTAAGGCCGGTTAGACGAAACGGGATCAAGGTTGACTCCGAACCCTCGAGAGGCCTCGAGAAGGTACGGTACCTACAGTAACTTTGAGAGGTTCGATTTTCCCTCTCTTGTGTTCTAGCTTCCGTCACCAAGCGGGGCGAGGCTACAGATACGCAACCTAACCTAACTTAACCAAAGTCAACTAAATCTAACAATCGCTAAGACTTGTGCCGCCAAAAAGTAGCGACAGTCGGCTTGTCGCAAACCAAAGCGATAGATAGCGAAGCGACGCACAAGGCCCCTGACCAAATCAAACATAACATAGGTTAACCTAGCAAAACATAAGTTAGCGTTACATACCATAGCGGCTATATATCGTTAATCCTCAGGATGTAATAAAAAATCAGACCAGGGTGGAATACAAAAAGCAGAAAATCATCTTCAAAATTTCACACTGCACTCAACCGGTGGTCCGGCTCAAGGAGATGCGGATGTTCCGAGAAAAATAAAGTTACCTGCAGTTTCGTGACATGGTGCGAGCTCTCCCGTAGAGCAGTATTACATGAAGCCTCGACGCTCATGGCCACGCCGTCGACATCCTTGAGTTCCGCTTCTAAGATCTGATTCCGTTCAGCCAGCCTGACAGCTCTCATCATGGCTTCATGCTGTTTTCGCAATGCCTCTGTTTCAACAAACAAACATCCCAATACATCAATCGTCGTGTCCCAGTCGACATGTTTAAGGCAGCAAGACTTCCCATGCTCCCCCTTTACTTTATTTCATTTCAACAGGAAACCTTTCCACAAGGTCACATTTTTAGTGTAACTCGTGTTTCAAGAACTAAGAGTAAATTCTAATCGTACAATGTTGATTGTGCGTTCTGAAAACGGTCGATTGATTGAGTTCGATATTCGCCACGCTGATCGGGCGAATACAAAGCGAGACACAGCGAAACCTAACGTTTCGATGCCTAGCCTTTTATTATGCCTCCCTCTCGGTGGCGATAACTTCCGCTGATAGGTGACCGAGATAGGCTTGGCAACAGCAGAGCGAGGCACAGGGCACCTAACCCGGCTTAACGCACGCGTCTTATGTCGTTAATCCTCATGTATTAAAAGGTGGAACCACAGTAGAATACAAGAATGCAACCTTTACAACTTATGAAGTCTGTGTCAGCAGTGTTCAGTTAGACCGCCTCTTTCGACCGACGCACCTCGGTACAAAGCGTAAAAGACTTGCTTTTCCCGAGGTTTTCAAGTTTTTTCCCATTCTGGGTTTCTTCCAGGTTTTCAAGGTCTATAGCCATCGTGTACTCAAGGAACTTTTCGTAAAATGGCAACTGAGTTGGTTCATTTGAAACAGTCCTAAGTTGTAATTATCTATTTTTCAATTCATTTCCTTGCTATTTTTCTTGCTTGCGGGGAAAGGAAAAGGGATTGCGCTCGAGATGGCCAACGACTAAACCCAAACGCGGGATAGCCCCCCTTCACTGGGGCTGTATCCGCCCCCCGGGCCGTATGCGCCCCCTGGGCTGTAGCCGCCCCCGGGGCTGGACCCCCCCCCACGGCTGGATCCGCCCCAGGGCTGTATACCCCCCCCCCCGGCTATATCCGCCCCCACCCACCTTGCAGTTGAGAGCGCAAGTCTTTGTTAGCTTCTTCCAGCGTGGCGATCGCTGCACGGAGATTTTCGATGGAATGCTGGGCTTCGTTAGCAGTCGGAGCCATCATTGAGGTTAGCCTGCAAATCTCGTGGTCTCTTTGACGAACCTGCAAAAATTCAGCGAGCATTAGCACTGCATTAAAAGCTCCACAGTAGCTATCGTTCATATCAAACGTCAACGGATGGACGGTTTATGTTCGTTTCTGCCAAGAGGAGTATGCGCCCATGCACTGTCACTCCTAATTATGCCATTCTCATTCAGGGGAGGACAGGGTCAACAAGAATATAACTAAATCTAGCAGGTGCGGTAACGTTCCTTATTAATTACACGTTTGAGAAGTCAGAATGCAGCAGATAGGCAACCCTTCCCTCTCTTCTCGTGTAGACTGCCTGCTTGCTTGGCGCGGTAAACTTATATAAGGAACGGAGTGTTCCTCAACCTGTTCGCCTATTTGAAGAATTTACTAAACTTGGCGCGTCCTTGCTGCTGCGGCAGCTTTTGTCACAAAGTTCCGGCAACCTTGCCCTTTAATAAACGATAGGCAAATGCCAGTATTTACGTCGCGGTTTTTAGCTAAAAGTCCAACAAACTGTTTTTAGCTGCCAGTCTGTCCGTCCGTCAGTCCATCCGTGCGTCTCCTTTTGTACGATTAAAGACATAATGCGCAAAAGTTATTCGATCCTCTCCAAACTTTCGGAGAATTTCCGTTTGAATGAGAACACTGTGCCTGTTGCAAGGAGAGCCGATCGGGGAACACTTTCCGTCTACGAGGGTTCAAATTTGAAACCACTGGAATCTCAATAACGGTTAAATAAATCGAAAAGTGAAAGGAATTAATTAAAAGAAGGAACAGGAAGGCAATTTTACTTCAAAAGAAATTTTTGATATCTCTGATGGGTTTTGAATAGGAAAAAAGTTTTGCGCCCTCTAAACCCCATTTTTTTCTTAAACTCGGCGTTGTATCAAAATAACCAGGCCCGAAATGAAATGGAGAGGAATCGAAGTTGTGTATAACTCCTTAAGACATTTTCATGGCTCCAACGGTTTTTAGCATGATCCATAGATGCCTTTTTTTCGCCCTTTAAAACACATGAACGAGAAATTACTGTCCTGCGTCAAGCTCTGTTTTTCCTTGAGTGCGCTGATTCATGTTTTTTTTTCAGGGTTTTCCCGATTCTGCGCAGGAGGGAGGGTTGAATGCTTCAAAAGCATTTCGACCGCTATCGAACAACAAGAAGGAACGGGACACGACGATCCCGATCCTAACTTCCCCAAAGGAACGCGTTAATTTCTCTCTCATACAAACTAATAATAGTAATCATTTTAGAAAAACTTTTAGAAAACTTTAAAAAAAGAAACTTATAAAAATACAAACAAAACTTTAAAAAAAAATAAGAAATAATTTAAAAAAACTTTTAAAAAATTAAAATAAAAATAAAAAAAAATATGTTCAAGAATCGGCGAGCTTTGGAGCTCGTTCCTTCCGATCCGCGGGATAGTCTCACTCTACTTATGACATTAAACAGCGCTGAAACACGGAGTCACCATATCGAAAAGCAAAGAAGTCCGATTTCTACGGCTAGCGGTTGATGAAGACCGATTCTAAATCCAGCAGGCCTTACTTGTTCGTGCAGATGCGCTATGGTCCTGGCGTCCTCCGCCAGCCTGGCCGCCATCCTCTTGAGGCCCAGCTCGTCCGTGACCACGACAGGGTCCTTGGTGCGGGTCGTGGGGGCCCCGAAGGCGTCCGTCCAGAGGCGCGCCCCGACGGGCAGGTCCGCGGCGAGGGCGGCCGGGGCGACTCTGAGGGCGGACCTCCGCCTGGCCGAGGCCGCGGCCGCGGGCGGCGCCGACTGCAGCCGAAGCAGCAATCGGCTCTTGTCGGCCGACTCGCGCTCGAGCGCCCGCACGCGCGCCTGCCGCTGCTCGGCCAGGAAGCGCGCGTCCGCCACGTCGGCCTCCAGCCGGTGCACCCGCGCCGCCAGCTCGCGGACCTCGCCTTCCCGCCCGCCCCGGTCCTGCAGCGAGCGCTCCACCTGCCGGCTGCACGATTTCTTGCGCTCTGCGGATAATTGCTGAAACCAACGCCAAAGTTGAAAGCTCGGGTAGCTGTAATAAGCGCCAAAAACCACAAGCGCCAACGCCGCAAGCGCCAATCCGTAACCGCCAAACGAGGAAAGTCGCAAGCGCCAAAGGTCTTAACCGCAATACTAACCTCACCGGGTAGGTGTCATAAGCGCCAAAAACCACCAGCGCCAACGCCGCAAGCGCCAATCCGTAACCGCCAAACGAGAAAAGTCGCAAACGCCATAAGTCTTAACCACAATACTAACCTTACCTAACCTAACTTAACCTAACTTAGCCTAACCTAACTTAACTTGACCTAACCATTCGAACTTTGGCATTTGCGACTTTTCTGGTTTGGCGGTTACAGACTGGCGCTTGCGGCGTTGGAGCTTGTGGTTTTGGCGCTATCGAATGCCCCCCGAAAGCTCCATCTCAACATACGATGCTGCGGCCACTCCGTCACGTCAATTCTCTCCTACAAACGCAACCTAACTTTGAAAATACAAAGAAAAGTCCAATGGGTCATTTAAATAAACGTGACAGTTCCTGTTAAGATGGTGCACCTTGAAGAAAGCCGTATCAGACTTGGCGAAGAGAGGTTCAACACAAGAGACAGGGAGTGCAAACTTCAAAATTAAGAGTGATACACAGTAATTTCCAAGGTGGAGATTTACACTTCTAGAGCTCTAGTTAGTTTCGATATTCATTAATATTTCGACATAAATGACACAGAACCGCGAAGTTTAACCCCAAAGAGCCCAAAGTATTTGGAGTGAAATTTAGCTCAAGAGAAATTCGAACGATTTTTCCCCATAAAAATACGCAATTTTAAGTCTAGGAAAATGCTTAAATTATTGAATTTCAGGTTTTCAGAGGGGTGATATTTTTTTACATTGTGACAATACTGAACCGAAAAGATCCTCTAGAATATTTTTGTGTTTCCGAACGGCATCCCTGGGCGGTATTGGGTTAAGTTGACCTTCATTAGGTTACGGGCCATGTGTCTCGCTTGGCCACCGCTACACTTGCCAGTCCATAAGCCTGATGTGGCTTATTTCTCGGTGGCAGAAACTGTCAACGAATATGTAGCGTCCGGCTAGGCGATCGTAACGTTGGATTAACCTACGTTAAGTGTCTTGTGCCTCCCCTGGCGACGAAATGTGGAACTCAAGAAGCGGGAAATTTTGAATACATAGTTAGGCCTGCCTAATACCTTATTTCACCTCTAGACTAGAATGTATAATAGCACCGTCGGCACTTTGGGCAACCAACACAATGGGAAGCAGACTGCAAAGACTACCGTGTGTTAAGTGCAAAACTCTGCGCGAATCCCCATCCTACCCTCTCCTACCGCTTGACAAGGTCAGTTCTATTCGCACGCCTATGCTGATACAAGGGAGACTTGAACGCACGAAAACTAACCCAATACATTGGCAGCGTGTGAAGTCACTTCGAAAAAAAAAATGTTGCTTGGGCTTGAGCTAGTGGCGCGGCTCGGGTAGCTGTCATAAACGCCAAAAAACACAAGCGCCAATGCCGCAAGCGCCAATCCATAACCGCAAAACGAGAAAAGTTTAAACGCCAAAGTTCATAACCGCTATACAAACCTAACCTAACTTAACCTGACCTAACTTAATCCAACGTAACTTTAACCTAACCTATAAAATGATAGGCCTACATATCATTTGGCGGTTACGAACTTTGGCGTTTGCAGCGTTGGCGCTTGCGGTTTTTTGAGCTATCGGATGCCCCACGCGCGGCTCCAGGCTAGTTAGTTGACTTGGGCCTTGCATATTGCAGCCCCACTTCATCGACTTCCGAGCTCAAAGAAGACTGCCGAACAATAATTGTAACTGGAGACGAAAGAAGGGTGCCGTGATGAATGAATGGGTGCCCTCAAACCACTTTCGCTTGTTCACCTTGACGGAAATGCGCCAAATGATATTCCTAAACCAGAGATGAAGTCGATTTCCACACGCATCGCAGCCTGGCACTTCCACGCTTATTTCCCTCGTCGGAGTAACGTTAATTATGGCGGAGAAGCATTTTCCGAGAGGGGAAAATTTTGGAAGGCCAACGACGAGCACCAAAAGAAGCCGTCTGCTTACAAATCGAAGCTTATCCGGTTTTAACGAGGGTCGATTTTTGTTCGGCCACAATCTTACTCGACTATCCTAAGGGGAATGACTGGAAACGTTACTGCAGTTCTTCGGCGAAATCTTTCACAAAAGTGGTTACTATTTTGGATTATTTCAATTTATTGGAACCGTTCAGAAATATACAAATAAATAAACTAAAATACCTTTTTAATGGACAATTCTTACAAGGATACAAGAGCGGGTATATGTAAATCCTAGAACTTGAAATAATCGAAACAAAAACAGAGGAGTTAGGAAGTCGATGAAAAGACAGACTCTGGGCGAGTGCACTACCGGGTTGTCATATACACTGCGTTGAAAATCATTTTAAAATTATCTGTAGTTATGAGGATAACGGGATTTCCGTTGCACAGCAGCCTAACCTCACTTGAATCATTGAAGAAGGGAATCCCATTAACAGACTCATTATACATGTTCCACGGAAAACAAGCTCCAAGATCTAAATTTGTCCACCCGGTAGCCGCGTTGTTTTCTTCTATATTTTTTTTTAAACATAGGGATGTATTAAGTCAATTCGTCCGCCGCTCGAGTGGCGTCAGAGTAATTGCATTGGAATCGCCTATATGATGACCAACTTTAACGTGCAGCACGACAACATGAAGGTTAAGGGGACCAAAATAATTAATATCACGCTATTGCAAAGTCGTTCGTGAAAGAGAAAATTAACTGCCCAAGAACAACATACCAATCAAAACTTCATTCTTCAAGAGATATTGCCCTCATTTAATCACTTTCTAGTTTACTGGGCCTTGTAATCCCTGCGGCGAGCGCAAGGTTTCTACTTTGCAAACAAAGTTGTTTACACAAGAGATACAGAATTTTGTTTGTTCCTTTATTGTCGTTGTTTATTTGGAAGTAAAACCACGATCATCCGGGTATAGCGCAACAACAGGGTTTGTTTTCCTTTAATGATATTTTCATTGCCGCCGAAGTATCTTCCAAACTCATGAATCTGTGAGAGACTCGTAATATCTCCCGTGGGCCTTGACTATGTCAATCAACTGTTATCGACTTAATCAAAATTTTTCCCGACTCATTTGAGGGTGCCAGATGTTTGATTCATGCGAGTTTTTCACACAAAAAATCCACATCATCTATGATATTATCAGGAGACTACAACCTGATATTATGATACAGCAACTGATAGTATAAACCTATCCCACTTCATCGTACAGCTATACGGTTACTGATTTTTATCGCATCTGACCTCGACTAACAAGTGAGTAGACTTAACTGTCATCATGGTTATTCTCCATGCTGTCATCGTAGTTTTCATAAACTATATTTTCATTTAATGGCTGTTATCAGTTATGCAGGATTAAAAAAGCGAAGTACCGTCTACCGGCCCTAGTACGGCAAGAGCCCCGAATTCTGCTCATTAAGGGCATTCCATTTTTAATGCAGAACATTGAAGCAACTAGCAGCTAAGAGGCGACTTTAAGCCACAGTTTAACTGGGCTTAAAAACGCTCCATACGGCGTCTACACGAATTATAATGCGATTTACGTCGTGTAGAAGTACTACCGGTACTGGGAGCACAACTTAAGTAGGGCACGCAACGTATTTTTCAATAGCTAGTATTGTTTAAGGCACGTGTACTGATGGCTAACATTATGTGGTTAAGAAGGGGGGCATTCGATAGCGCCAAAAACCACAAGCGTCAACGCCACAAGCGCCAGTCCGTAACCGCCAAACGAGAGAAGTCGCAAACGCCAAAGTTCGTATAGGTTAGGTTAGGTCAAGCTAGGTTAGGTTAAGTTAGGTTAATTTAGGTTAGGTTACGTAAGGTTAATATTGCGGTTAAGAATTTTGGCGTTTGCGACTTTTTTCGTTTGGCGGTTACGGATTGGCGCTTGCGGCGTTGGCGCTTGTGGTTTTTGGCGCTTATGACAGCTACCCGTTAAGAAACGCGAATGCAACGCCTCAAGCTGAAAAACGAACTCAGAGTTCTTCGCTTTAGGAGGGCATGCCTGACCTTCTATGGCAGAGAAACCACTAAAGTTGATCGCGAATCGTATGAACTGACAAGCATGCATTTGGACGCGCACATTCGCCTTGGAAAAAATCACTCGCTTTTCAATCATCACGTACCGTTGTTCATAACCTAACCTGTTTTTGTGTTTTAGCTTAACTTCAAAGGAAGGGTTTGCACATTCTATTTTTGTATTAACGACAGAGCATTTCCTCGCGTGTTAAGAGGTTCTAACCGACGGTCCCACATGCCGTGCAGCGTTGCCAGACTTCGCGACTTTGCCGGATTTAAACGCGGTTTAATTTTTAGCCAGAAGAGATAACCTAGTGATTAACCCTACCATTGGATTGCTCAGCTTGAGAGCGATCCAAAACATACCCAACATGCTAGGTTATCTTTAGTGGTTCTTGAGTTAACCGAGGTTAAAATTTTACAAAATCGCGAAATCTGGCAACACTGAGCCGTGCCGCGCCATGGATTAAGCTGTTTGTACTGGTGGGTAAAGAGGAAGGATAGTCTGCCACTTCTGGACTACTGGAAGGAAATTCTCTCTGGTGCTTTTAACCAAAAACAGCCCGAAGTATTTAGAGTGAAATTCAGCTCAAGAGAAGTGGGAAGGATTTTTCCCATTCATACATGCAATTTTAAGCTTTGGAAAATGCCTAAATAATTAAATTTCAGGTTTCCAGAGGAGTAATATTTTTTTTAAATTTTGACAACACTTGAGCTGAAAAGATCCTCTAAAATAAATTTTTCTGTTGCCGAACGGCATGGCTGGGCGGTAGTGGGTTTAAGAAGGAAAATTCAGGAACTTTAAAAAAAATTAAAGTTCAGTCATTCCTAACAATCACATTGTCATTGATGAATGACAAAAGAAAGTCACTGACAAGCAACATTGTGCAGTTCTTTCTAGGTGCAATGCCTGTAAGAGCAAAGCAATTACCAGAACACAAAGAGCAGAAATGTATACAATCAAGCAAGAGGTAGTCACAAACTTGAATTTCATACGCACTGAAAATTTGTGATTGACAAGTCTCACTTGTCAGTGCCTCAGGAATTAGTTTAAACAGGTACTTGGGAAAAAAAAAAGAGATTGGAAATTTTCTAGGCAATGAAGTATTATCTTAGTGGAAAGAGTAGCACATCCACCATTACTGAAATGATAAGTCCTAACACATATCTACTGTAATTATTGTGGTTATTTAAAATAAAGCACATTATTTGGCCTTTGGCTTTATAGCTATCATTTCTCAAAATCTGGTATAACATAAAGACTTTCAGATTGCTTCTATAATGACTTGAGGGGGTTCAGTTAAAGTTATCATTCATTTAAAGCAGAAAAACTAAATATGGCAGTAATCAAATGAAGCCTACAGATAGGCAGAGCTCAATTTCGCCAGAGAAAACATCAACTCTCTTGCAATACAAATCTTGTTACTTCACTTAATGGAAACATAAATCAAACCTCAAAGTAGACAGACAGCGATCATAAAGCTACTGACCTGTTCAGCATTCTGTGCAGCCTCCTTATATCTGCCCAAGCTTGATGTCGTGTGAAGGAGATCCCCAACTAGACGGCTAACCAATGGCACTGCTTCTATTGGTAACACCAACTGATAGCCCAACTCATCAAGCTGCCACCTCAGCTTCTGATAGTTATTTAAAGTTGGAACTGAGCATGATCCTGATTTGCAGCCGCTCCCTCCACAGCCACAGGTACAGTCATTACTAGCCATGACCTGGGAAAGAACGGTTACTTCTTGAAAGCTATCACTCAGACACCTGGTTACAGTTTGCAAGTAGATGGGTCACAGTAACCCTCATCAAAAGAAAGCAAGGTAAGCATTCATACACATTTTTCATGTCAATGCACATTGAATGTTTTAAACAGAACAGTTATGCTGGAACTACTAAAATATTCACTTAGATGAAGATACATTCCCTGTGAAAACCACAGGGTAGTGTTCTACTTGCGTTGAAATCAAGAACAGACACTTCTTAGTCGAGACACTCCGACTAAGTTGTCAAAACCGACTTCGCCGTTAGTGTTGATTCCGCAGTGTCTGAATCAGATTCGAATCGTGACTAAACCCATACATTATGTCTAGATGCAGAACATGACCTCGATATTTTACTTATCCATGATCGTAATGACTCGTACTAAACCGATAAATTATAGAAAACAAAAAACCCAGCAGTGTTCAACCACCGGCCGGTACGGTTAGATCCGGGTTAGATGGCAACCACCCCACTACGTTTTCGACAAAAGACTCACCTTGATCGCAAATTTTGGACCCCTCTGCCCCTAATTACTTAGAAACATCGAATTATATTGAAAATGCCACAGAATACACTTTGAAAACTAAAGAAATATTAACCATTTCGAC
>Ga0058701_10004976_pt1 | contig 10916 bp, 8 predicted proteins | sample AgamicOrMae_FD_97039 | JGI IMG/M metagenome (GOLD analysis project Ga0058701, IMG submission 97039) | Agave microbial communities from Guanajuato, Mexico - Or.Ma.e | ecosystem: Host-associated > Plants > Phyllosphere > Phylloplane/Leaf | place: Guanajuato, Mexico | collected 2012-06-04 | reverse complement strand
TTTCATTACTTTTTGTTGCTATATGCTAATCTGTGTAGATTTTTAGCTTGAAATTTAGTAAAAAAAAAATTTTAACTAAAAAGGGCTGTTTGAAGTTGGGACCAAGCCTACTGTTTAGCCTGTAAAAATGTGTGAAATTTATTTTCAAACCTCTCTCTTTTGAGGTTTTTACCTTTTTAGACCATGCAGCTTGACTTAGCATTGCAAGAACCGCTAAAATCATTTTCCCATTGTCATCAAGCCTTGCTTAGGCGAAGTATGTGCGGAAAAAGCCTTAGACTACTTTGTGGATCGTTGTCCAACTTTTTATGAGGCTGGCGCAGAGCAAGCAAAGCGAAGGGCTGTTGTAATCAATAAAGTAAGGCAGACTTTATTAATTGCTTCTCCAGGTACATTTACGAGTAACGTCCACCCCTTTATCGCGGCGGGCGCCGGCGTCCGCCGCTGCGGCGCCGCCGGCGCTGGGAGATTTAACAAGGTGGAGGTGCTGCGGTCAACGGTAAACATAGTGATGACGTGAGAACTTTCGTGTACACACGATGTCGGAAAAAAATGTTTCGGAGGAATTATCGCATGTCAAATAGACTACCCTGTCGTAAAATCCGACTGTTTTGCCGCACCCTTTAAGCCCTTGTCGTGCAGCCCTCACCTAAATTGAGACGTCTGCGGGAAGAGTAGTAACGTTCCGACAACATGCCATAAACATGAACTTGCTGAAAAGCATCCTGAAAATAAAATTCGCGGAATATTAAGAAATGGCGAAGGTGGCTAGGATAACGGAACGCCGAAAAAGTTTTCGAAAAGTGAGTTTCCGAATAAAGTAATCGTGGAAGTGACCAGAGAATCCCAGCATAAAAAAGTGTCTAGAAATTGATTCTTCACTGTGAACCCGTGGGGTGAATTTTGTTGCGCATAAATTTCAACGATGGTTTTGTAGGCTCTCCATAGATTACTGAATGAAGACCAAAGCCAAGTAGACGCAAATTTAACCTCGTTGGGGGTTACTTTCACTGATTACCCCATTCGGTGAGGTTCACTACCCCGCAAAAAGGTTAAACGAATTGGTTGAAAGTCGAATTTGGGGTGGAAAAAGTTGCATATTATATTCACCCTATTTTGGGGGGTTAAATTAACCCCAAGGACTTAGAGTGTTTGTTCATTCTTATGAAGTAATAATACTACATGTTTTACTTTGTTACTAATCGTGTAAGTCGACAAGTCGACCTTTCTTATATGTTTAGCACGATATTCCCTATTGGTAGCGTGTAAAAGATTTCCAGTGAATGGATCCATCGTCAGTCGGAGCTAGCGAACTTAAAGCAGCCACGAAAATGCCTTCACGGCAATATCCATGTGTGCGTGGTCATGTAGTCGATGGGTAAAATGGGTATGGCACTCCGGAGAGGAGGTTCTCGTCTCGCGATAAGCCTTGCAGGGCCGGTCAGCTGTAATTAGTGAGCTCGTTTGTCCGAAGTGCGCATTGTCTAACACCAAGAGATTTGTTTGGGTCGGTAGTCATGGCAACGGTGTCGTCACTTGCTATCTTAACTAGTGTTATAGCGGAGCGTTTTATCATTTTCACGACTTGCGGGCGAATTCTGCGCGCGGCTTTTTTCAACAAATCAAACTTGAAAAGATTCAGTTTAGAACAATGAAGTGTCTATTCACACGCTGCCCCATTTAAAATGTATTAGGCTGGTTTCCATGCGTTCGAATCACCCTTAGGTATATTATATTAACAGCCTTATATTAACATAGGCGTGTGAATAGAACTGACCTTAAAAAAATAATGTCAAGAGCGAATATTAACAAATTGATATATTCTTGCGCATAGCCGGTATATGCGGGCTAATATCTCAATAGAGCTAACAGACAAACAACTTCAATAAAATATGAGCTTAAAAGTAAGGTCTACTTACGTAAAATCGCGAAACGCTCGATCATCGATCATTATCCTTGCATATGACACGGAAAGTTGACGTCTAGCAGACAGCATACCAACTTTTTCCTAACAAGTCTTAAATTATACCTGTTGAGATTAATCGGAGCTCACGTGATAATGCTTCATTAGTTCAGCATTAAGAAACATTAGTTGCAGCAAGAAGTTGGTGCAAACGCGCAAACTGTAAGGGTACATCGTTTGAGAAGAAGATGAGACCTATATTTGTTGTGACGTCCAGATGGTAAATATGCATCAAAGATATGGTTTTCGCAAAGCACAGAAAGAGTCTTGCAGGGTTAGGCATGAACAATGTTACTAGTTAGGTTTCTATCGAGGGTAGCGAACTGTCCCATCTGTATGTGTTTTCAAGGTGTTAGACTATCTTCTGTTCCTCGACTAAAACGTGGGTTCAAATTCCTTGACCTTTCCCGTCTATCGGAGTAGGCCTTGCGGGTTGCCTACCCCTCGGAAAGATAACGATACGTCGTTTGCACGCCCCACCTGACATTATCAACCCTTTACGAGGCTGTCTCAACTGGATAACATCTTTACGTTACCAAAAACGCTGCAATTACTTTTTGTGTTACGCTCCAAGTCGTTCCTACATTCACAAAAAATTCTTCTCAAAATCGTTCTCAAGACGAATTCACATGGACTACTCACATAACACGAACGCATATTTTATTCAAACGTAATAAGTGTTACTAGTAGAAGCGCCAAGTATTTACAAGTTTAATCAGTATTTTCGACTTCCTAAAACCCGATTTTAGGATTTACATATCTTCTAATCCTAAGAACAGTTGTGTCGACGCATTCGTAGTCCCCTCGTCTGTTTATATTATTACAGCTCGTAGAAAACGTCCATGAATAAATAAAACACCAATACTCTGTCGTAATATTTTCGTACGTGTTCCTAAATGGTGACAATATTACATCAGGCGGACTGCTTACTGATGCAAGCAATTTATAATTTAGCAGAAAATGCGTGTAACTATTGGATGTCTTTCTCGCACCGTCATATTAGCTTATTTTTCTTCTTCTTTGCGCAAATATTTTTTGCAGTGTGTTGTAGTTTGTCCGCAGCTATTCGAGCCGCAGTTACTCGATAAACTGTTGTGTGAAACTTCTAAAGTGGATTGTTGCCATTACCATTTTATGAATGTACTTGACATGTGGTAGTCAATAGCTGTTTAGACGAACTGTCTTTGTGTTTCTTTCTCATATCAGCCGAGTTCTCCGCGCTCAGTTTCAGCAAACCGCTTAAAATCGTAAATCGAATTGAAAACACTTGATGAACTGGGATCGATCGATTTAACTATCTATGGAGAAATACTGGACTGCCAATCATTATTTTTATTTCTTCTTTAAAAAGTTAGGGCTGATGTGTGGACTTCGAAGACGATACGTTATTCAGCACTGCATGCGGAGATTGGAGAAAAAAGTTTTCTTCGAGAACCAAGCTTCGTAACTTTGTATGCACAGAACTTTACGAACTGGAAGTGGTTTGAACGACAAACTTTATAACAGAGGGAACGTTGACTGGTCGTATGCGATCAATTCTGAAAACTTCTTCACGTTTTATTAAACACAGATTTATCCAATACATAATAGGAGACTTGGACGAACGAGGACTTGAAGAAATCCCAACCGGATGAAGATTTGAGAATGTTCAATCCCCAAGAAATGGGGGAAAGAGACTATTCGAGTATCTCGAGTAGGAATACCTTAAGGTCGATTATCTCGAGAGATGTTCCAAGTGGCGTGGTGAATGCAGTCGCTGTTGCTTTGGCGAGGAAGTATGACGGTGTTGACCAATTTGTCCATTGCTACCTTGGGAGTCGCGTGGATGGGATGTATGAGGAGGATGAGGAGTGAATTTATTGCGGCGGGTTTGTAAGGGAGTGCGGAGAGAGGCCTGAGCCACACGGTGGTGAAGCAAACCGGCGAGGCGTCCGCGGTGAAAGAGATTACATACCGGCATAATTAATGACTGTCAGCGTCGAATTTACATCCTGAAGGATGATCAAGCCTCGACTCATAAAGGAAGATTCAAATGGAATTGAATTGAATCGGCTGGGCCAGCCGACGGGCCACAGACCCCCATTTGCTATCTATTTCGACATCTCTCGCCCTATTGTCGACCTGTCAGATCCCGATTGATGGGCGATGTGAGCCTGGTGGGGCCTGGTGGGCCCCGATGGTGGGGCCCCAGCCACTGACCGCGCCGCACCGCGGTACGGCCACGGCCCCGACTGACACCGCGTGGTCCACACGGCGCGGCGACAGACAGACCAAGTAGGAGACCTCTTCATCATTAGTCTTTGTGGTAACTATTGAGATCGCGGGCCGAGCCGGGCATAACTCAGCCCCAGCCATCGCTGGCTTCGCATGATTAAGGCCCCTTGGAGAGCCCTCAGCCTGTTCGTTCGGCGTATTTACTCTAGACCTTCGTCCAAACACCTCACAGGAGTGTCCTCAGCGGACTCCCCACGTGGTGCTGCGCTGTGCACCACACCAGCCTACTCCCACGGGCCAGAAAAACAAGTCATCCTTCCGCATACTCCACACCACAGCATCCCATCTCACGCCCCAACCAATAGTACTTTCTCCTGCGCCGTCGTGCTGTTTGGATTTCGGACTCTCAAATGAGCGAACTATTTGGCGTCTGAGCGGGTTTGATTTGACACCGACTTAATCGGGCTAATATTTCATTCCGAGCGAAGAGGTACTTCCAATAAGTTATAAAATGTCAACCGGCTGTGCGCGTATATATAACCGTCGGTGGACCACACACACGGATACCCATACAAGGTGGACTATTTATCCAGCAGACACAAAAAGTTAGGTTACTTACTATTACTTAATCCGATGAACTTTGAGAAATTTCGATAAGCCGTCTAAACTTGGAGTCCGATTTTTTGCTACAGCTAACAAGCATCACGGATCATGACTGTGATAGCAGCAAACCTGGACAAGAATCACTTTAAAGCTGCAGGTCCCGATAGGAGCTGGAGCTTTTTTGTGGACAGTACACGTGTTGTATTTAGCTCGTGAGTCGATGTCACAGGCTGACTGAGTAAGCAAGCATCACGAGTGGTACCGGTACGAAGTCTCTCATACATATATTGTTTTCGGCTGGCGCCGCGCCGTGCTTCCCGTAGAGTCGCTTTTTCCGATCTCGCCTGACAACTGGTCTGATCTAGATTGATTGTCAACATGAGATCATGTTTTTGGATCGCATTAGCTGCGATCGGATTGGCCCTCCAGTGGCGCCACGCCGCGCAGTGCCGCGCCGGCCAACTGACCCTCACGACTCGTAGAAAAGAATTCTCATCGCAGGATTGGTTTACATGACAGTAAGTACGGTCACTGTGCAAAACTGGTTTGACTCGTAGCCGTGGAACCGTCTCGTTTTGTAACTTCCTCCTTCCTGTGGCTGAATGGGATCTCGTCTGGGTGATGGCGCGGCAATCAAGGAGCAACAGGCCTGTCCAGTCCTCACAAAAGGTACACATACCACCTGTGTATAGAGTTCCTCTCTGACAGACTGTCAGGCACTGTTTCCATAAAGCCTGAACTGAGCACAGTCGCTGATGTAAATGAAGAGCGACCTGTCAAGGAGCGCGTTAAATGGAAGGCGGCGCGGCGTGCTGGACGGACGCACACAATACGGGAAATGGAGATATTACTTTGGGAAGAAAGTGAGAGGGGAGCACTGAAACTGAACTGATGTGAGCGAGGGACTGCTTTGTGGTCAGGATGTGGTCCTGCGGTTTTGCCTGCCTGCTGCCCCTTAACCTATTCTTCGAACTTGCTCGAGTTCATTCGGAGAATTTAGTGTTGAGGTTTTATGTATTGTAACCTTCCTTATGAAACATGTCTAGGCTCGCGTGTTAGGAGAGTATCTACAACGTCGGCAGAAACAGAGCTCATTCTGACCATACATGCCGTCACTTCAATGAGACATTATTTAACTCAAGATCTCACTGTCGTAGTACGTAAATTCGTATTGATAAATATAAATTTACATTTTTTTGAAACGTAGACGGAAAAAGGAAAAAGCTTATCAGCAATACATGCTTTTTTCTTTTTTTGTTGGTACGAGAAAGAAGTGAGTTGATGCAAGCAGCCCTAACCTAAAAGCGAAGGCCGTTAGCTTGACGGGCGATCGGCCGCGCAGCTCATCCCTTAGGGTCCCTTCCACTAGACAAGCGATCCCCTCACCGTCCGCGTCCTCTCCATCCCCACCTCTGCTGTTCTAATTGTCGGTAATGACGGTAATTGTCTACGTTCTCAACTTTTAATTAAAAACAATGTGTGACAGTTTTGTCGCGTGGGAACTTGTTCATTGGAGAGCGGGCGACTGGCTCAACCGCGGGACCACTGCGCCACACTCCCAATTTTCGTCCGTTCCACTTAATTCGTCAGTTTGGGCGATTGGAGCGAAGTGACTTACCAGTGGCTGAACGCACGCCACTTAATGAATCACTGCTTCTTTTGTTTTGACGATCATCAAGATATGTCGCTTTATTAGTGGATTTGTGGCTGGAAAAGGAACACGGCAATCAAAGCGTCCAGCAGCATGCAGCAACTTGTGGTCCGCGCGCATATTTCTCGATTTCACCCGTACATACTTTTCCAGCGCACGGAGCGTCCAGGTGGCCGACTTTAGACGGCTTGGCGTAAATAGCATCATCTAAATACAAATTAAAAGTGACGCTAAATATCCCAATAATGTGTTTCCACGCCGCCTCATCAAAGATGATCAGACCACTCCCATCAAAAGTGCCTTTTTTTCCTGAGATCCCGTTGCCGCCACTCTTCAGCTTGGAGCTACCATATAATTATTCCTCACTTCCTTCATTCATCGAGACTTGGAGTATTTTCACTTGTGAATAAGACGAAGACGGACGGGCCGGGATGGGACGTTTGGAGCGGCTACTGTGATAGACTAGTCCAGACCAATAGTTGACCCGAGCTCTGCCGGGGCCAGCCAAACATCCGTCCGGTTCGGACCAAAGTTTTTCCCTACATGCACAGCATCCAGTCTGTGTTTTTGGATAATGAGGACTTCCTTATTAAAGAGAGACTCCCATGTGAGACCGGGCCGCGCTGTGCCGTGCTCTGTCCTGCTCTTGCTCGCGATTTCTCTGTCTGCCCCTGCCACCAGTCGTCCCCCTGTTTCCTGAAATTCATGCTCCCAGATTTCCCACTCTGAAATCCCCTCGTTTTCAATTTAAGCTCCCAATGCTCCGCCACATGGAACTGCCTTCATTGATGTTTATTTAGTCTTTGTGAGGGAAACAAAACGAACGCAGTTTCGGAGCCGGGGCACATCCACTTAATGATGTCCAAGTCACAGCTTTTCTCATGTCATTGGATTTCAAGACTCGGCACTCGCTGGCCCGGCCGCCCCACCAATCGCACTCGACATGTTCTCCGCGACTCGCCAATCAAGACCCTCTGTATTTGTGACTGTTAGAAGAACCGTGTCCTGAAAATCTCCTCAAGATAACCTACAATTATTTACTCACTACTCTATGCAACTGAGTTGTAACTTAGGCTCAGGACTCAGAGAGAGGCTCTTCTCAAGCCCCGCAACAAGTCTACGGAATTTCCGCGAAAAGTAGAATGATACGTCGGAGCAACCGTTCAGATCACTTTATCGTTACATTATCTACGTTTATATCTCTTTATTTGATGTAAATGGGGCATTGTCTACTGTGTTTCAACTTAAATAATGTTGCGCGAGGCGCAAGACTCGTCACTTTTAGCCTAAGCAGTCGCCAAGCATGTTGCCGCTTACTCTTCGATGATAGCAGCAAGCCGCCAACGAGTAGCCTAAACGACATCAAGCTCGCGCAGAGCAGAGCGATAGCAAAGCGAGGCATAAGACACGTTATCCTAACCTACCCGGTTGCATGTCCGTTAAACCTCATAGTTTTAGGTTGAAAGGATAAACTCTAGAGGCAGAAATGAATCGTTTAAAGCAGTCGCTTTGGAGAAGAATCGAAAAAATTAAGGTCGCATACCGTGATCTGTGCACCCTTCTTCAATTGCTCGCTAAAACCATCCGGACAGTTTTAGCGAACAAGGCGTTTAATGACGGATCGATATCGACTTGTGACACAGTTGTCGTGATAAAACCAACGACGATAGTCTCGCGTCGCCTTAACCCGAGCTTCGGGAACATTTTAAGCGAAAAACTGTGTAATTTACCGTCTGATATAAAACGCATTAAAGTGTCGAGTTCCGGACTTTGCAACTCGTTTGTCTTAACGCGTCCCCGTCTTCCCCCCCCCCCCGGTCTACCTCCCGTCCCTCCTCCGTGGCACTCGGCCAAGTACCCGAGTCTTTGGGGTGACAAGACTCGCATCTCGGAACTTTAGGGGAATTTCTCTGATTCACGAGCAATTGGTCGAATCCGTTCGGCGAGAAATTAGTCTGAAGTGCAGTTATTTTTTTGCCCGTAAATTAGCAGATCGGGAACAGTTTCACTTGCGAATGAGAACTTTCTAAGCGATAAAATATGAATCTCTGATAACGCAAAATTGTAGTTATTTTTACTAATAGCAATCATACGTATTTCCTTCCGATAATGCGACCGAACTCTGAATTTTTAAGGCCGCACTTTCCTCTCTTGTACACTTGGTTGCCGTGCTGAACGAAGCGAGGCAAATCGCACCTAACCTATCGTGGCTGAGCGCGAAGCCATTTAGTTTTCCGCGGCAGATGTTGCCACCGTAAGCGGCACCGAGTGGAGCAATTGCAATAAGCCATGCACGGCACAGGATACCTAACGTACGCAAGTGAACAGACAGTGCCGGTACATCTGTGAGATATCTAGACCTACTCACAACTCGAAATTTAATGATAGAATCAGGGTAGAGATCGCAGGCGGTAGCGAGTGCGACCATCAAATTTTAAGCGTGAGTGGTTTAAAGTTAATTATTAATGAAAACGCGTTAATATAAAATGGCGCGTCACCTTCTCAATATTTTTTTTTTCAAAATTTACAGGTTTGCTGAGTCCACACAGTAAAAACTAACCCCTGTTTCAGGTTCGAAGGTAAAACAGGGTGAGAGCGTAATTTGGTTATTTTTAAATATACGCATAACCATATCAATGGAGAGCTCTGGACGAGACCTTTTCATTGATATTGTTGTCGATAGACTTATATTCAAAAGTAACCATTATGATGCTCTCCCCCGTTTCACCTTCATACCCACAAAAGATGTGGGACTACCTAAAACGGGGCTTAATTTTTATGGTGTTTAATGTTCTGTTAATTCAGAGAGTGTCCGGGTAGCTGTCATAAGCGCCAAAAACCGCAAGCGCCAACGCCGCAAGCGCCAATCTATAACCGCCAAACGAGAAAAGTCGCAAACGCAATACTAACCTTACTTAACCTAACCTAACTTATCCTAACCTAACTTGACCAAACCTAACTTATACGAACTTTGGCGGTTACGGACTGGCGCTTGCGGCGTTGGCGCTTGTGGTTTTTGGCGAATGCCCCCCAGACTGTCCAAGTCATATTTTTGGACATTTTCCACGGCTTTAATCTCGAGTGACACTCAAAAACTAGCGTGTAGGGTTGAAAACAATTGCACGTGCTTGTAGTTTTTGTGAGTTAATCCGCACGTCCGGAAACTATCCAGCGCCACAAAAGCGGTCCAAGTTCAAAGAGACGCGAGGTCGGAGAATAAAAAGAGGAAGAAGAAGCGGTTTTAGTCTTCCAGCGATTGTAAAAGGCATAGAAAAAAGGAGAAGCAGGTTTATTATATTGTTTGAGCTTCAGTGCTAAGTTGATTGCATATTTTAGTGTCTTCATATTTCTCGAAGAACATTTATAGATCTCTGCAGACGACAGGAGGAGGGACTAGGGAGGTGGGGGATTGGGACGGGGGGGGACCCACACAATGGCTAGGTGAGCAATTTCAAGGATTCTTCGCAATTTCAGACACACGACGATTAATGGCGATCCTTCAAAAGCGTCTAAGAGATGTGGAGTATTGGAAATACTACGTCGGTTCTATTGAAACATCACAATTACAGCGCGCCTTTTGTGTCTTTTTTTATTTGTTTTTTTTATTTTCTTTTTGCACTCCACGGTGATTAAAAATGATGATAGCTCAGTTTGGAGGTTAGGTGCGCTTTGCTTCTTCCTCCAAAACGATCGCTTACATGAGTTACAGGTTAATAGTAATCAGGATCTGCGGGGCTTGTCGGGCCTAAAATCTGGAAAAATATAGTTATCATGTGTCTCAATTTATTAAAAATCGCTCTTTTTTTTAAAAAAAAGAAAAAAAGGCTTTTTGTAATAGTGTTATTTCTCATAAAAGTTGATTTTTTTTAAATCAAACAAATCAAAGGTAAACATCAACTTTAAAAGTGTATAACATTTTTTATATCGGCGTATTTTCGGAGTGATAATATTTGTTGAATAAATACCTCTCCCGAGGTAAACTGACTTGATTTAGTAAGGCATAAAACGGGACCGTCCCGAGTGGCCATAAAGCTCAGGTGTAGCACCCTCAACCCCCGACCGCTACCCCCGACGGTCTCTAGTGTGCGGTTCTGTTGAAAACAGATCGCATGACCTACCAGCCTTTATTTTTCTTTTTTTTTCGTAATCGATGGCGCTTGTTTGTGATCGTTACTTAGGCCCTTTTTTTATGGTAACGAGACTTCTTTGGTAGGCGCGGCGTAGGGAGGTCAAGTGTCCAATTGCTCGACGAATTCCGATGGCCCAACTTGGTTTTCTTTCTTTTGCAGAGCTGTGTCAATGGATTTTAATTATGACGCAGCGCTGAAATTGATGCCGAAATTTATCGATGCGAAAATGAAACGCAAAAGACAGTAACTTTGCCAGAGGGTCTTCCACGCTAGTTCGTTTATGTTGGGTGTCTATAAGACATACGCCTGGAAATTGGAGGTTCATTTTTCACCTGTGGGTGAAAATTTTTCACCT
>Ga0058701_10004975_pt1 | contig 10917 bp, 9 predicted proteins | sample AgamicOrMae_FD_97039 | JGI IMG/M metagenome (GOLD analysis project Ga0058701, IMG submission 97039) | Agave microbial communities from Guanajuato, Mexico - Or.Ma.e | ecosystem: Host-associated > Plants > Phyllosphere > Phylloplane/Leaf | place: Guanajuato, Mexico | collected 2012-06-04 | reverse complement strand
CGCTTGCCATTTTATTATTTTTCATGGTATTGAACCGTGGATTGCTGCATATGAAAGGCCAGACTCTCAAGATTATTTTCCACCCTTCAAAACGCAAATCGGACGAAAAATAAAAAATCCGCTCGCGACGACATCGCGCAGCGCAGCGATTTGTCGCTATTCGTTCGGAGATAATTAGCTGTCTTGCGGCAAGTCGTCGCGAGCGGATTTTTTATTTTTCGTCCGATTTGCGTTTTGAAGGGTGGAAGATAATCTTGAGAGTCTGGCCTTTCATATGCGGCAATCCACGGTTCAATACCATGAAAAATAATAAAATGGCAAGCGACGGTATCTCAGATATCCCATCCGGACAATTCATTTCCGATAATGGGGTCACCTTTTCATTAGCGGGCGGCCGCCAAGAGCGCAGCGGCAGCTGTTTGAATCGACAACACCAGGCAAAACTATACTCTAGCTCCTTAACATTTTCTCACAGAATACAAAGAAATAAAAAAGGAAAGCCATTTTGAGACTTGATAGTAAGAGAATTCACTAACAAGTAAGAAGTGAGGGATTTTTAATAATATCCCGTAATCCCCCTTGAATAAAACTTTGAGACTATGATTAAGGATTTTTCATCGTTCCAAACTAGTCAAGTTCAGGTAACACAAATGAAGATAAAAAATTTCAAAAAGCAATCAAAATCAACCTCTATGCGAAAATAAATCGTCCCAAATTTAAGTCCGTCCGAAAATCAAGATTCTTTGAATTTTATAGACACAAGAGTTGCGGATTCGACTCATCTTCGCGCCAAAACGCGCTTTTTTTCGAGGTTTTCGTGCATTATTTCTGATAAATGATCGATTAGGAATAGATTTTTTTCGGCTTTATATTCAACTTTCTTGTTCAACAACAAAGACAGTTTTACGACAACTACCCGGCTACTTTTTATACAAAACGCTGCAAACTTATATTTTTTAGGTTAACGTCCAAATAACACGTATAAAATTTGCAAAATTAAACTTCTCGAAATTTGAAAATCACCCCGATAACCGGATCCAAAATCGTAACCAACCATGCAGGATCATGTCAGCTTTAGGTTTTGAGAAATTTAACGACTGAAACCGGCGATGCTTCAAGCGATCAAACATCCTTAATGGCGGTCTAAAGGCAGATTTTATGAACCAGACAAAGCCTCCATAGATCGCGCTTTACATGTCGATCACCTTAAACACCTTTTTTTCACAGGAGATCAAGTCTAACATTAAAAATACTAAAGATCTCCGCACTGACAATTGTGAGCATGGTTGAAAGGAAGCTTTTCTTACCTGGAAGTCTCGCCTTGGTTATTATCTTTCGCTTCAGGCGCCAAGGGTGCTTCTTTTTGCTCCGGTTTATCCGATCTTTTGAGAGACTCTACGAGCTTGACGCCTTCCTTCTCCTGCTCCTCCAAAACCGCGATCCTGCCTTGGTACTCCGCGGACACCTGCTTTCCAACGCACACCTGCTCGCGGAGGCTCGGGTCCCCGGTTCGTTTGAAGCGCGTCTCGAGCTGCTGCGTGGCCTTCTCGTTGGAGTCCAAGTCGGCCCAAGCTTGCCGGAGACTGCGCCGAATCGATTCCAGTCGCATCCGAGCCTCAGTCAGCTCGGGGTTCGATTCGCGGATAAAGGTCCGCGATCGGTGATGGCTCGAGGCCTGCCTGTGCGGGACGGTAGCTCCGCTCTGGTGGGCACCCTGCCGGGCAACCTGGTGGCCACCATGGCGGACACCCTGAAGGGCACCCTGGTAGGCACCCTGGTGGGCACTTTGGTGGGCGGGTTGCCTCAAGCCCGCTTGAGGTGAGCACGGTGGGCAGAGGAGCTGGACGTGAACTGGTGGGCATTGCATTTGCATAGGAGGGGAGGGCGAACCTCGAGAAGCTGGGCGTTTCAGCGTCCCCTCTATTTCTCGATATTTTTCATGTAGTTGGCGAGATTTTTCTTCTAGTTGGCGAGATTTTTCTTCTAGTTGCCGAGATTTTTCTTCCATTTGACGTGACAGTTCTTCCAATTGGCGCGACTTTTCGTCTAGTTGACGAGATAACTCGTTTATCTGATTAGATTTATCGTCCAGCTGACGGGTCTGCTCAACTAGCTGACGAGCTTGCTCGTCTAGCTGACGAGATTGTTCGTCTAGCCGACGAGATTGTTCGCCTACCAGACGGGTTTGCTCGTTCAGCTCCCGGGTTAGCTCATCTAGCTGACCCTCGAGGGCTCGGATTTTGCTCTCATTCTGAAACACAAAACAATCACTTCTATAAACGGAAAAATGCGTTTTCCCAGATTAAACAGGTCTCTACACTCCAACCTCACAATAAAAACCAATTTAAAAAAAAAAAACAAAGCACAAAGCATTAATAATCATTTAAAATGGGAATACCTTTCGAAATATTATCTAACCCCGAACTTTTTAATGTAAAAAAAGCTTTCAACAGTTCTTGGGTAATATGAGCTTCTAATTTTATAGGATGATTTCCCGCACTTTCAAAACAAATTTCCAGTCTTGGTGAAATGAGAGTTCGAGTTTTTTTTTTGATGCGATTAGATGTTGTATTTTTAAAAACACACACTCCTTTTCTTTGAAGTAACTATTGCGCTTGGTCATTAATTACCTCTTTGTGAGTTTGAATGAATTCTGCGTTAATTGTCGAGGCGTGATTGGCGGCCGCCCTACTTTCGGCTAGCAGTGTTTCCATAGATTCCACAGTGTTTCTTAGCTCCTTCTGCTGCTGCTGCAAAAGCTCTATTTGCTCTCTTTGCTGGTCCCCATATTGTTGTAGCTGAAAAATAATAACATATTAACCATCCACTGAGACCACTGCACTCGCCGCGTTTACATGCTACTCCAAATAAAGTATATCCTTTTAACACTATAACAAGTCGTCACGTATTTTAAAAAATACGAACATTGTCTTGTTGGAGACAAAATCTGGAAGAATAGAACTACACAGATTAAAATGCTAACAAAGCAAACTGACTTGCAAAGTGTTTACAACGTAGCGGCTCTCTTAATACTCTGAAAAATAGAGCGTCTATAACTGTAAATATCAGACAAAAAAAAATGTTTTGATTATGCACATATTTCAGTGACTTGACCATCTTCCTAGCGAATTCCAGGACTAAAAATTGTTTTTGAATCGGTTAAGTGCCATTGTGCCAAGTTCTCAGATACACAAATTTGTCATCCAAAAGTACGAGATTCCTTCAGAATATTACTTCCCCGATAATGAAAAAATCCGATTTCTGGGTTCCGAGGAGTCTTAACGTTTTGAGGTCACAGGGTCCAAAAAAGTGGTTTTCAAATAATGTCGTGAGTACTCTGTGGTCTGTCCACGGTCACTGGAGGCGGAAGTAAAAACCGGGATAAAGACGAAATTCTACATATGAGACAACACTAGGACACATGTGTTTTTTGGGGGTATGGTGTAAAAAGAAGAATGACGAGGGGAAATTCCTCAAAAGATGATAAAACATTTTTGCAGCTCTTGCGAAATTCGCTCCGTGGATTTCGTTAAAATGTTGTCAAATATAGGTGGGGTCTCTGATATGCAATAACTGTGTTTCATGAGAAAATTCGCTGAAGAATAGTAAGCTTAATTACGCACTTACACGACACCTAACGAAGCAAAGTACTATCACAGACAAAAAACGTGCCCTCTTCTGAAACCATCTGGACATCAGTGCGTTGCGGTTGCCTACCTTAGCTCGGCATCAGCCAATCACCTGCCTGATTCCGGGCTAAAGTAGGCAACCGCAACGGACGGTTGTCCAAGTGGTTGCAGGGAGACGTTTTTTCTGTCTACGATAGTACCTCTAATTTGCGCGCTATCTAGAAATTATAAAAACCCGTAAGAGCGTTGCGTTTTATTATTTCCGGGTACTTAGCTCGAATGTTCAATCTCCTTAGAAAATACCTGTATCGAAGGCGTAACAAGTGAAGATGTCCTCTTTGTATTATTGAGCTCGACCTCGCGCCGGCAACAATCCTAAATTTCCTTTCAGCTTGGACGAGGTGTTTATCAAAAAGAAATTCTGCCCTAGGATTCGGAAGGATTACTTTACTTGATACTCGGGATCAACCCCCCGTAAGTGGGAAATTAAAAAATCAACTAAAGCGGCCGTCATGTAAACAAGTTAGATTTTGACCCCCCGGTAAAAAAATCCTGGCCGGGTATTTTTACCCTCCGCCCCACTTGGGGGATATAATCAAACCCGACTACACCGGTGGTATCGGACAATTACCGCCACCGTACGGTGTTTTTTTTTTATTCTTCTTCATTTCCCGCATGTTTTCCAACGCACGTAGTCCTCCAGTTGGTAATGTATTAATCGAATGTGCGCAAACTCGGAAGGTCGGAAAGGTTCCTACATGTTACAGTACCTGTTTCTTGTCAGATTCTAAGGCAGCCAACTGAGCTTGCAGAGTGTTGATTTCTTTGGTACACAGCTGGAGTTCTGTTTGCGCAGTCTGTAAATCAGCGCTCAGATCCCTGTTCTTGAGGACTTCTTGTTTGTTCAGCTCTTCAAGAGCTTGAATAGTTGCTAAGCAGTCGGTAATCTGCGGAAATAAGAGGTTAAGTCACGTTCGTTTGTCAATATTAAAGACAATTTTCTTGATAATACATAATTGAAGAAGTTTTTAAAAGACACAGAATTTTTTCTAAGCGTTACGTAAAGATTCATTGGCCTCTCAAAATACAGTGGAACTTTACGAGACCAAAGTCAATTAATATTACGTAGTAGCAGACTTTCTAAAACTCGATTTTTTTATGGACCGAAAAGATTTTGCGTATAGATCACATTAATGACAAAAATAATGTTTGCCCCTTTTGGGAGGTGGGAATGCGAAATATTCTTGCAGGTAAATCTGCTAAAATTTATCCTCCTTTTTACGACCGAAACATGTCTGTTACACCTATTTGAAAGGAAGATATATTTACCGGTCCCGCTCACAGATGCTGGCGTAAAAAGTGTAAAGTGCTTCGCGAGATCAAAAGCTAACAGTGCAAACAGGGAGATAGACACAGGAAAGAAGGAAATTTTGGTCAACTCTTTCAATCTTATCCTTTTCAGACCCCATAAAACATGCACGCGCTCATGGGCGTAAGTTAATCTATTCAACATTAGGATTAAACATTTTCGTAAATCATGAAAAAAGATGAAGGAGCCACTATTAACAGTAAAGGCGAATACGTGAGCCCCAAACGATGAAGAATATGGCAAAAAGTGTCGAAAATGTGCCTCCGATATGTACCGTACCCTGATTCCCTCATAAAGGGGGGCATTATTCCCAGCATTCAAAGTTTTTATGGTTGCGCTCTCTACCTCCAAAGTTTTACTTATCGTCATCAAGCCACGCGGAGCGCGGTACCGAGACGCAGAGCACCTAACCTTACTTAACCTAACCAGGGTTGTCACAAGATCTTACTCTTGAAATTTCCTGACTTTTTCCTGACTTTCCCTGAACTAATTCGATCATTTTTTTGCGGCCCGCCTTTGCCGAGCTCCAAAAAGCGTTTGAGAATTCCAGTGTCTGTGTCTGTCGACGCGGCGTCTCGATCACAACCAAATGAAGGTTTTAAAAATATTTGTCAAAATAGGAAATTTTACGGACTTTGAAGTCATTTTCCTGGACTTCCTGGCTATACTGACCAACTTTTTTTTCACTGACTTTTTCCTGACTTTCCTGACCTGTGACAACCCTGCTAACCGATCGTCCAAGCCCGCTTACTTTATTCTTGGCGGCAGAAACTGCCGGCGTGATGTATTAGAAACTAAACCTACATCAGGACCGTCCACGATATTGTCGTCGGAGTGTGATACTGTATGGTCATACAGAATTATATTTATTGGGTTTTCATTAATACTAAATCCATCCCTAAAAATTGCATGTAAACAAAGGGAAAGGAATGAAGCATCGTCCCACTGAAAACCGACGAGGAAGATGAAGAACATGCATAGGCCAACTCCATGCATTTCCATAAAGCAAAGTTCCACTGTATTACCTGTAGCTCTAACATAAAGCGAGCCTCTCTCTCAACCTCCAGATCTTTCTCTAGGATTTGCCAGTTGGTATTTGCCTCGGATTTGGCTGCTTCGACGTTGCGGCATTGGTCCTCTTTGGATTTGGAGAGTTCGTCCAACTGCTTCTGCATCTCCTCAATTTGATGCTTGCGCTCCTGCTCCAGATCCTCGACCTTCTGCTTCCAGCAGGCTTCTAGATGGCGCAGGCTGTTCTCATGGCTGGCGATGGACGCCTGCAGAGCCAGGTTCAAGTTGTCCAGCTTCGTCGCATCTTCAGTTAATTTGTAGTACTGTTGAGTTAACTCCTTCAACTCGGCGTCCTGTAAATACGAAATATTTATGTTATACACTGTAAACCCGTGGGGTGAATTTAGTTTCGTATGAATTTCAACGATGATTTTGTAGGCTCTCCATAGATTACTGAATGAAGACCAAAGCCAAGTAGACGCAAATTCAACCTCGTCGGGGGCTACTCTCTGATTTACCTCATTCGGTGAGGTTCACTGCCCTGCAAATGGGTTAAACTAATTGTGGTTGAAAGTCGAATTTGGGGTGAAAAAAGTTGCATGTTAAACTCACCCTATTTTTGGGGGTTGAATTAACCCCAAGTACTTATAGTGTATGTATGAAATATTTATGTTAGCATTTTGCATACAGCGTAACCAAAGTAATTTTACCGTCTGTCTGAAGGTCCTCGGGAGAAGACTTCTGCACTCTAAATTTGAATCAGTGAGAGTCTCTGAGATTCAGTGAATTTTCACTACTCTCACTCATTCACATTTAGAGTGTAGGCAAGCATAAAACTTTTTTTTGGGAGGGGGACGGGCTGGATAGCATTAGTGTATCCCAACGGGTAAAGTTAGGTTACTTCAGTGGTATAAGGTACAAACTAGCGTTAAATACCGAATCCGCACGAATATCAAATGTTTCGAGATCAAACCGACTACATTTTCAGTGTGGGTTCATTCGCTTTGCTACAGTTGATTTGTACTTTCCAGACTTGTTGGTCAACTACAAGTCTCGATAGCACGTAAAATTGGCGATTTTCGCGCGCCGTAACTTCTATCCCCGTCATTCGAGACAGCGATGGCTTATTTCTAGGTATTACCCGCATCTCTTTTTCGAGGAATGCCGGAAACGGAACTGGGGTTAGCTCGCTATTTTTGAGACAACACTTCACGTCGATTCGCAAGTAAACCTGTCTCATCGGTCCTTAATCAATGGCTTGAAAACAGCTTCGAAATATTTTGATATGTTTTTAAAAAGCCCGATTTGATACCGACACTTTTCAAACCCACATGCAATAATGTATATAATAATGAAGCTTTGAACTGTGTTAAAAAATAATGGTTATTGTTGCTGTTTTTTAAATTATTATTGTTATAATTTTTGCTTAATTATTTTAGCCTAATTAAATACATTTCCCACGAAGCGCGTGATTTGTGTACGTTCCTTATTTATACGGTACAACCCACAGTTATGCTTGGGGTTGGTGGAGGTTCAAGGTTCACACATCGTGGGAGCACACGTATTAATACTTTTAACGCACTTTTTTCATAGTGCGCAAGTACGCAATTTTTCCGAGGTCTTGAGTTTTAGGCCCACCACGTATAGACCGCTATGCCTATATTTATATATTTGGTATAGGGTATATCCATTAAACCTCCTTCCTCCCCTCCAGAAAAAAATCTAGTTTTACATACGTGGTGGCTCAAAAACTCAACCCTCGCGCGTGCTGATGGCCCATTTGCTTTGATTACGACGGTACAAAGGTCAATGTATCCTACATAGCTTCAGTTTGATCAACGAAATCGCGATGCTATAAAAGGGTGGCATCTAGAATGCCATTTGAAACATTGCTTGAAAGTCTAGCCACATTTTATACTAACAACGTACCTTTTCCTTAATTATTTGGATAAGAGATTCTTGATTGCCACCTTTCTTCTCGCCCTTTTCCTCGGGACACAGGCAGATACACGGACAAGAAGGGGCACAAGGGCACGACCCGAGAACGAAGCACTTGCAGGTCGTTTGGTTCGGAGAACACTCGCACGTATTTGAGTTCCTGGAAACACACAAGCCATGAATAACGAGTCACGCTGTAGCATCAATTAGCCTTTGTCGTGGAACGAGCAGCGCTACACTTGAGAGATAACCATTCATATAAAAATGAAACGCCCGAACAGGGACTCGAACCCTGGACCCTTAGGTTAAAAGCCTAATGCTCTACCGACTGAGCTATCCGGGCGTAGTAGACGCAGGCCCTTGGAAAGCATTCTGTTGAGCACGGTTGCGTAGAGGGGAAGTTTTCAGGGTCGCATGAGCCAGGGCGCGGTGCCGTCGAGGGGAGGAAGCATAGGGGGAGAGAGAAGGGATCGAAACTTGATTACCGAGGGGTTGCGTTGCGCAGACTAGGAACTGAGGTCAGAGTTGAATTTGGGATGAAATACCGCGTACATTGTTCAAACCTCAGAGAGGGATACAAAACAAACCACCAATTTGCAAACTTGTTATAGGAGAACATTTTTACGATAAATTTGTCATTGCACGGAGATAAAATGTTAAAAGTGTTACGTCGACGCTGCGGCGCGGATTTAACACTGTATAAGACCACTCATTTTCAGAAAGGTGAGGGAACTGTCAAAAAAAATGACAAGGACCGGAGTTTGTTTATATTTACTATTTTCTACTATAGCAACGAGGGCTGCAAGGCAATCGTCGCCCTGGGCGGAGTATCGACCTTGACAATACTCCCTACAAAGCGACCCTATTTGCGCATTCATTGAGTATTGCCAAGCCTACGGCATTTACCGAGACCAGAATGGCAACCCGCAATACAGTAATTCGTATCGTCTTAGTATATGGGAATTTCTCAGGTGAAATTTTCTACTCTTGCGTTCTACCCTACTTCAATTCTTCAACACATAATTCGAATAAACGACAAACAACCGCATAGGTTAGGTTAGACTATAACTTCAGAGAAGTCCGTCTGAGGCTTGATGAGAAAGTAAATAGATTCGAAAAAATGAGTGTAGTAAAGTATTCAGGTAAGCATTGTGCAAGGAAGGATTCAGGACTGCTTTAATTAGGAATTTTAGGAATTATAATTGAAATAGGAATTGAAACTGACAAGGGCCGTTTAGGAAGTTTTGATCTGTTAGTGATTCCTTTGGAAAGTTTAAGTCGTGCTGGGTTTGATGAGAAAGTACATCGATTTAAAAGTATAAGTGAAGTATTCAACAGAGCACTGTGCGTGCACAGAGAGTCAGGACTGCTTTGCCTGGGAATTTTATGAAAGATTATATTTTATGGCACTTAAAAGGGTCGCTTAAGTATTTTTGACAGCGACGAAACAACTCCCAGAATTGGGGGGAGGGGGGGGGAAATCCGATTTGCAACCCCCCACCCCCGGTCATTCCATGGTTTTACTCACACATTTTTTAGGAGTGCAAATCACTCTTCCTTAACAACTGACAACGCCTTTCACTCTATTAATAGCGAGTTTGACTCTACCGGAAGTGGTTAACGACTCTCAAAGAGTGAAAAAACGGGTTCACTCTCGAAAGTGTGGATTCTGACTCAGTTTTTTGTAACGAGGCATGGTTTGTTCATGAAAAGAGTAAACGTTTGAGGAAACGCTTCCCCAAAATGGGATGAAGGAAGAGTAGGTTTTGCATATTCCTAAGATAAAACGGTGAATAGCCATGTCAACCGGAGGGGCTTCACGCGAACTTTCCCAAAAATGGGGCTGAACATGAGTCAAACCATAAAAATAAGCGCGCAAGAGCGTTTTGAATAAAAGTAAAGCGAAAACTGTTTTTTCTGCTTCAATTTTTAAGATAAACCAGTGTTCAGCCATATCAATGGAAAGGCCTTACAGGGAACTTTCCCAAAATGGGGCTGAACATGAAACAAACCATAAAAATAAGGTCGCAAGAGCGCATTGAACAAAAATAAAGAAGCCTGTTTTTTCTTCTTCACTTTTTAAGATAAACCAGTGATCAGACACATCGTTGGAAAGGCCTTCACGAGAACTTTCCGAAAATGGGGCTGAACATGGATCAAACCACAAAAATGAGCGCGCGAGAGCGTTTCGAACAAACGTAAAGCGAAGCCTGTATTTTCTACTTGATTTTTAAAGATAAACCAGTGATCAGCCATATCGTTGGAAAGGTTTTTAGGAGAACTTTCCAAAAATGGGGCAGAACATAAGTCAAACCATATAAATAATCTTGCAGGAGCGTTTCGAACAAACGTAAAGCCAAGCCTGTATTTTCTTCTTCATTTTTCAAGATAAACCAGTGATCAGCCATATCGTTGGAAAGGCCTCCACGAGAACTGTCCAAAAATGGGGCTGAACATGAGTCAAACCACAAAAATAAGCGCGCAAGAGCGTTTCGAACAAACGTAAAGCGATGCCTGTATTTTCTACTTGATTTTTAAAGATAAACCAGTGATCAGCCATATCGTTGGAAAGGTTTTTACGAGAACTTTCCAAAAATGGGGCAGAACATAAGTCAAACCATATAAATAATCTTGCAGGAGCGTTTCGAACAAACGTAAAGCCAAGCCTGTATTTTCTTCTTCATTTTTCAAGATAAAACAGTGATCAGCCATATCGTTGGGAAGGCCTTCACGAGAACTTTCCAAAAATGGGGCTGAACACGAGTCAAACCATAAAAATAAGCGCGCATTAGTGTTTTTCTTCCAGAGGCCTTTTTCTAGTCATCGCGCTTCAAGAAGATTGTAGTAGTAGATGGGACGGGCTTTTGTAGAAGAGTGTGGCCGTGGAGGAGACTTAAACTCCATTTTAAGAGTTTTTAGAGTAAAAAGGCCTGAATTTAGGTCATGCTTAAGATCATAATGGTCATAATT
>Ga0058701_10004974_pt1 | contig 10918 bp, 6 predicted proteins | sample AgamicOrMae_FD_97039 | JGI IMG/M metagenome (GOLD analysis project Ga0058701, IMG submission 97039) | Agave microbial communities from Guanajuato, Mexico - Or.Ma.e | ecosystem: Host-associated > Plants > Phyllosphere > Phylloplane/Leaf | place: Guanajuato, Mexico | collected 2012-06-04 | reverse complement strand
TCTCCGGCGACGATCGGCTAGGTTGAGCGCCTTGTCTTGCTTGGCGACGAAAGTTTGAACTCACAAAGATTGAAAATGCTACCTTTTGAAATTGAGGCTAGAGAGGGGTTTTGCGGAGAAGAGATAGCCGTCACTTTTGGCAGTTCTGGGGGATCCCTCGGTTACAGTGGCTCTTGACGATTTTCCGCCCCAGTGAACAGGGTACGAATACAGGGATCTTCCAAGTGTGCTGACCTTGAGGAGGTCAACAGGAAAATACGATTATCTTTAGCACGGAAAGGAACGGTGGGACGACGTTAACTTTGATCGTCGAATAGATAATTAAAATCTATGCTGTTGATAATTTTAATCTATGGGTGACGCTTCTTGATATTTCACGAACGGATTTTCAGAATTTAGAATTGCGATAAGTTAGGTTTGTGAGTTAACTTTTACACACCAATCTGTCATCAAGTTGAGATGCCCGCCAAAGAGAAGATAAAGAGTCTATGACAACGCATTATGATGATTCGGGTATACCTGCTATGACGGATATGAAAAGCAATCCCAGAGATGTTTCCGCACGGAATCCTCGTTCAGTAGGTAGAACACGAAGCTTATTTCTCGATGGAAAGGTTGAAATGACGTCACATCCAGAGTTCATCCAGTAGCAACTCTCAGGAAAAACGCTAATACCTGTTTACGACTGTAGTACTTTCCAGATTTAAAATCTAATTACACCGCTACCACATACAGTTCGATTTCCGGTCTACTTATTGCCGCATTTGTGTGCATTGTCACCAAAAAAGAGGGTCTCTTATACGGGACTATAAAGGCGAGTTTTTATTATTTTTTCCAACTGGAATTTCTTAATTTTTACGGGAATCTAAACCGGATTAGATGAAACTACCCCTAGACGTAAGCAAGCGGTGGGCAATAATTCACAGAGAGCGCGACCTGTGATCTCTCGGTTAACAAGCGAATCACAAAAGCAGGGAATCACCTTTGTAAGGAAACAGTGGAAGTCTACTTAGCTTTTTCTGTACACTTTCGGCTCGCCAGAAGTCTCCATACAAAGACGAGATTTATGGTTTGTTTTGTTTGGGCAGGAGCCGTTTGTTTTTGGGGGGTATTGTTAGACGACTGGTGGGGGTGAGTGACCCAGTTTCGTCCATCCCTCCTAACAGCCCCTCGCCTTTAAACGTTTAGAAGTGGTATTCCGACACCAGGAGTTGGCTTCACTTCTTATTAGAATCTTCAGTCGATACCGAAAATCCGTTTGGAATGGGTTAGACGAAAGGAGTCATGACTTCTGAGCTCGAATTCACTCGGTATTTCGAAGGTTACATTTTCTATTTATTTTGTGCTACCTCTCTTCGCCGAGCAGAGAGGGGCACATGGACTTTAGGCGTAAGTATGTTAACCTGAGAGTCGGCAAGCGGAGCAACAGCGGATCGGGGCACGAGGCACCTAACCGAGGTTTTCCTAACCTTATTTGGTTAAGAAGGGTCACCTACTGTTAATCAGGGAAACGTCAAGGGAAAGCAAAAGCTCGAAGTAGAAAAAATGATTCAGGAAAAAATTGGACCGTAACAATGTCAGAAAAATCTAAGCGATGCGGCAATTCTAGAATTTGAAGCTTCTTTGAGATCAAAAACAGTGAAAATCAATCGGTTGGAATTGGGAAACAAAAAATAAATCGAAAAATGCCATAGAAATACATCAATCTGAAAATCAGAGTTTTATGGCAACTTTATAATGTAACTTAGATTAACCTAAAGTAGGTTGACGTTAAATTGGTTGATCTTACTCACGTTTACTCAGCCTAGGTTAACCTAACCTACAGGGCTGTAAATTATTCATCCTCATGATGTGATAAAGGGTTGAACGAGAGTGGAACACGGGAGGTAGAAAATACAACCTCCAAAGCTGAGAGATTAGGGCAGATTTCGATCCATGGACGAAGTTAGTTTCTAACCCTGTTTTTGTTTGTTGCAGGTCCTCGAACACGGCGAATAAAACGGAAGGAGAAGCGAGCAGACGAAGAGAAGCGGCCGCGAACAGCGTTCAGCGGCGAGCAGCTCGCCCGCCTCAAGCACGAGTTCACCGAGAACCGCTACCTGACTGAACGCCGGCGAACCGAGCTGGCTCGCGAACTCGGCCTCAACGAGGCGCAAATCAAAATCTGGTTCCAGAACAAGAGAGCTAAGATCAAGAAAGCGTCAGGGACTAAGAATCCTCTGGCTCTTCAGCTCATGGCTCAGGGACTGTACAATCACAGCACTGTTCCGTTGACAAGGGAAGAAGAAGAACAAGCAGCTGCGGTGGAAGCTGCAGTTGAGGCTGCTGCTGAAGGAAGAAGATAAACGAAGTCTCATAGACGAAGTGTCATTCCACCAGACTGAAAGAAAGGCGGTGAACGTTTTCGCGCAGGGTGACTGTGACCTATCTTAAAATATTTGATAAAAGACACGATGCAGTTAACAATTCGCTTGATTGCATTCATTGGAGTTCTTAACCTTTTATTAATACTTAGTCCATGGCGCGGTGAGCTGCGGCAAACGTCCGCCATTTTGGTGATCCTGTACACAAACAAGTAAGGCTGACATTTTGCCGAGGGTTTTCAACATAAAGTATAAGTGTTGATGACGTCTAGCTTACTTCCTCGGTTTAATCATCCGTTCATCAGCCAATGTGTTGTTCAGTCTTTGCCGCCCTTGACGTCGACCCAATGTCATCATTATTATTTTTTTGAAAATAGCTAAGTTTACATTTCTGCATTTTTTGAAAGGATTTGAAAATGAATCTGCTTTTGGCTGGTTCAGAGAAAATTTATCGGTGCTAAATGTCTTCAGCTTGTTCGCCGGAGGCTGCGACAAATAGTTAAGAAGCGGGAAGCAGTTGCACTTTCGAGAAAACTTCCGTCATTCTTAATCTATCGCGGAGGCTTCGTCTATGATGACAAAAGTGCGTGCGCTTGGTGGCGTCGGATCTGAAACGCTTTCCTATTAATGTGAAATTTAGTGGTTTAGAACGAGAGATGCCGCTTGATTAATTTGTGGTTCAGAGGGGGTTCTGAAAACGCTAAGTTCTCACATTTTACCTACGCCAGGATTGCGTTTTTATCTTTTCTGAAGTATGCAAGTGATCTTCGACATAAATCGATAAATACAATACAGGTATCTCGATTATGGTGACCAGGCTGTGAAAAATAAAAGGTTTACATCGAGATTTCTCGCAAAGACTTTTTTGATTTATCTTGGAGTTTACATGTGACTACGTTTTCTTATTTAAATAGAAGCCTCATTGAAAACTCAGTGTAAATAGACCTAGTAGCTGTATATTATAACATATTATTTGTGTATACTAGAAAAGCAGTTTTGTCGATATTACTTATAACTTGAAGGTATTGTAATAAATGCTGTAAGGAAAATATTTCATTTATCTCAAGTCATGCGTTAAATGATCAATGAAAAGGCCGATTTTTTCCTTCCTTTCTTACTTATTACCCTTTTTAATGCATAGAATTTTTAAAGTTAGTCAAACTTTTGCCGATGCTTGGGAACTTTTCATAAACAATTATGTGCAACTAGCAAGATTCAGCAACTTTCCGAGCATCATTTTTCCGTGAAGGCCGTTTTTGTGAGGCGCTGAAAAAAATTTTGAAAAATCTCCAAAATGGTTAATGATTGTTTGTGCGTTAGATTCACCGTTTGTAAGAAATTGCTGCTTCTGAGGTCCACAATCAATTAAAAAACGGGTTTCCTTGTACTTAGCTGACAAAGAGAGAAGTCGTCATCGCAAACTTGAATGTGAGAAGAGCGTGACTGTGGCAAAGAATAGATTACGTGGTGTACACTCATGTGATGTGGGTTGCCTGACCCAGCGCAATGGTTAATAATTTGAACTCAATCCTAATGTCTAGACACATGACGGAAGACTTTTCTAAGGCCCAAAAAATGACTAATTTAAAAGTCCGATCATAAATGACATTTTGGAAAACTTTCCGAAAAGACGTATTGCTTAAGAAAAATATAGCTACTTTATTAAGACTATATGAAGATTTCGGAGTTTCCTCGTTTACATCCAAGACTGTGCCCTAGTCACTGGTCTGAAAAAATCCAGTGTCTTTATTATTCCTATCCACCTGTTTCAGTGTCAGCAATTCTTTTTCGTTCTCATGACCAATTTTTATTGTTTACTTCCCCGAAAGGGAAAGTATTGTTCAATTTACAAGTGTGACACTAACCGCAAGATCAGTAAAGTGTCCCTAACTTGGCCACCGATCATGCACAGATTCTGCTGCCACTAACTTCCTGTAGATTTTTAGTGATCTTGCAACAAATGAAATACTTCCATGGACTAATAATTCGCGCAAAGGTAAATGGTGTTAATTTGAAAAATAGTGATCCTAAAATGGAAACTAAACTGCCTCTCTAAAACGTCAATAATTCGAGACATTCCAAAAAATTCTGTGCATAAAATATTGATGTTATGACTGTGTTCATTCTGAAATTAGGAAATGTTCTACGTAGAGAGCCTCAAAAGGAGAGAGGCGACAGCTTGTTCCCGCGTTGTGTGCTGGTTGGTGGGATGCAAGAAACCATCAACGCTGATTAGTGGGATGCAGGGATGACATGGCAGTTGAAGCTTCTCTATGAGGCTCTCTAGTTCCACCAAATGCAAATTGCTGCCATTGTCTAGCCTTAAAAAAAAATCAGTTTCTCACAACCTTATCGGTTTTTGTACACACACGATGTGTTTTTGTACACAATGAAATGTGTAAATTTACTATCGGGAGACAAAATATCAGGAGAGACATGTAGCTATAAGAAATACTAATTGCTTAATCCGTGTGATCTTAAAACCGGGTTGTAATTCAAAAACAAGTATTATTCACAACCTATTCGAGGTATTGGGGCGATCTCTACAGGTGCTCATATGAATAAAAATTGCCAAAACCAAACGTTCTCCTCTGAAAACAGAAATAAAAGCAAGCTCGTGGAAAAAATAGCCCTCCAAGGTTTTTTTTTTGTTTTGTTTTATAGATAAAGTCCAATCCATTTTTCTGTAATGTAAACTTGAGGACTCTGTGGAAAATACTGTGAAATCCTCTGTCGTAACACTCTTCAGTGGTAAGCTATTCGGCACCGTGCATTTATTTTCGCAAGCTGGTCTCTGCGCGCGTGAATTTTTATCATTACTAACTATATATTGTGAAAATTATTCACGGAAAAATACGATCGGAACTTTGCAAAAATAGTGTACAAATCTGTACTTAATATTTTGAATTGGGCAAATGGGACATCTTAATCCTGACAGGTGATGTTTTTATGAAATGATTTCCCCTTCGGTTGTTTTGTCTGGCGTAAATGCCTATTTTTTGGAGCTCTATTCGTACTTTTTTGTGGCTTTTGAAGTTGGAGCATGCATTAATGATATTTCGACGACTAATTGTTAGCCGATGTCCGAATTTGACCCCAAAAAGTTGGTCTTTGAACACGTGTTTATTTTTTATCGGGTAAGATTTAAGCCGCTGTTCCACTGATGAATTCCCAGCGCACTTATTAAAGAAGAAAAAAGACCAATATACCATGAACTTGGCCTTGAAAAGACTGTATATCAATCGAGAAAGTATTTCAACCGCAAGTTTCAAAGGGTCTCACCGGAGCGAAAACGAAATCACCTCTTTTGACGTTGACTGTATTCCGTTTGCAACCTTCTTCCGGGCTTTACAACCTCAACTGGACGTTCCCCATAACTAGGCCTAAACAGTAGTTGGTTACTACTGTCCATTTCTTTTTGACGGAGATCAGTCAGCTGTTAGCAAGTAAGGGAAATGCCTGTAGTAATGTAAAAAGGAACCAGTTATACTCGACGCCATCTCGCACTGAGTGGGTGGTCTCACTCGTTATACCAAGTGTCTTATTCCTCCTTCATCAACGTGATCCCGCGCCGCGCCGGCGGGACACTTTGTCAAAATTTAGCCAGGAATGCGGGCAGCGATGCGCTTCACTTGGACTTGACGGCAAGCTAACGCGAATTCCTACTTCAATTTCTAACCTCAAAACCTTCCACACGCTCAAATATACCCAAAAATAGACCAATCGATTTAAATCTGACAACCTTTTTGTTTTGTCACGAGATTTTTGGGATACTCTTGGTGTTAAAAAGGCATTTTTCAGTCTGTAATTATGATTAAAAGATTACGATTCAAAATAATGTATTCACATTTAAAAGTGTGCTGTTTGTATTAGATTTTCCGAATCAACCTTGTTCCAACTCAAGTCTGGCCTGTCCATAGTTTCGTAAGAAAATAGACTTCGTTTTGTCTATCTTGGGTAAAATTCGGGGAGCAATAAACGCATTGCTCATTACAGCAAAGAGAAGTTTTCTAGTCAGAATCTTTGAAAAATGTATTGAGCTATTGGTTCAAAAATTCATAGCCTTGAGAAAAAAAAATATTGAGTCACGAGGTGTGGTTTTGCGTTACTTTGCCTCATTTATATTTTAGTGTTATATTCTGTTATCCAGAGAATTTGCGAAATTCTGGCTTACCATTAGAGTAGTACCGGCAATACAGTAATTCATGTCGTCCGTCAAAAATGAGGTCAAACGTTCTACGCATCGGGTGAACTTATGAACGCTGACAGGTTTTACTTGAATAAAACTAAAATGAGATGTTTGTTTTAAAAATGTAAGTGGCGAGTTTTTTTTTTCGTTAAGTCTTTCATGATTGTTATTATCTTAATAAAATTGAAGAAGTGCAATACTCAGGGCCTTGACGGAGCTTGGTTGATGAGCAATAACCTTCGGAATTCATATTCTCAGCGTAAAGAATGGCAATAAGTATAAGCCGAAGATATTTTAATCGTAATTTGTAGCTCCGGGTTACTATAACACGATATGAATTGTAACAGCCATATACGCCAGGGACTACATGAAGAATTTATTTAATTAAATGAAGTGATTGACCGAACTCGACATTGCCACTTGCGACTCTATTTAGTCAGTCCTTGAAAGTCTTTAGTAGTAACAGACTTTTGTGAACGGAAAAGAGAAATTCTTGTATTGCTTGCGTTTTTTGCTACCGTACAAGATTAATTTATTTTTTCTTCCTTTTGTCTTTGTTAGTTTTAGATCAACACAGTAAAATGTTTTGCGTCTCGTGTTTCTATGAAGTATGTTTTCATTGTTAGAATTTTATGTGAGGGGCCTGTGATCTTAGAGAGCAAGACCTATTTCAAAGACAGTTATTTTGTAAATATGTATATGACGACATTGTGTACCAATCAAAGTGTTCAGAAATGTACTTGAAATATATATATAAAATGACTATTAGATGATGTTAACGCGTACCGTTTGTCGTTGTACATAAACAAATAAATGTACATGAAGTGTGAATTTCGTGTTCTTTAATTAACTTCCTACTGTAGGGCTTACCAAGGAGCAAATATGAGAGGACTTTGGTCCCAGTTATAGTCCTACAATACAAGGAAACCGAATCTTTTAGCTTTATTTATGGTTGAAGGAGAGTCGTCGATTTTAAAACGTAGAAAAGTGGACTACCAGAAGCGAAGATATAAGCTTTTTCCCGATGAAGACATAGAAACATTCTTTTAAGCAGGCTATGAACAGAAAGAGATTACCGGTAGTTACATTCACTTCCATATTGTTCAGGTTTTTTTCGTTCTAAAGTCCATGAAAATCCTTAAAAGAAGTCAAAACTGGTGGTTTAATTTTTATTAATTTTATGCAATCCAATCGAATTTTTAAATTTTCGATTTTAAGGCTCCATTACACCGCGTTTCCGAGAAAAAAAGGCGAGCTCGACAACCATCCGACTGCTGGTCAGGTAGACCGGTCAGTTCTATTCATGTCGGACACAGGAACAAGAAGTGTCTGCAGACATGTCAACTCACACAAAGCCTGCCGATTTTCGCTTAATAACGTGTACGGACAACCGGTAGGCCTACTCTATATTACCATAAAATCTCCAATTTTGGAAAGAGTCCGAGAACAATCGGGGAACTTTAAAATCACGAAACGCCATTACCTTGTTTTTGAATGAATCAGCTGGCTATCAGAGAATCAAATGTCTTGAGCGATGTCATCTCCGGGGTCTGCAAAAAGTTGCCCGAAATGAACACTTTTTTGTCATGAATACTACAAATAACAACTAACGGAAAACACCGTGAAATGGTTGCCTTCTAGAAAAATTATAGTCATATTAAAAACGTTTTACTTTTCTTAAATTGTTTTAATGACTATTAGTGTGGCGCTGCCACTGTGAGCAGGGTGTATTCCTTCTGTGTGTTGCCACTCAGGCGATGACAAATCGGACTAATCTGTACTGGCTTCGTTTTAATAGGTAAATGTCTTGACCGCGTGGTAAACGTCGACTTAATGCGTTCAGTTTGAATTAATGGGCAACCCGGTCAGCGCCGGTCCGTGTGCGACGCGTTCCCAACAGTGGGCCGATCGGAGTGAGGGATACACCTTCCATTTACCACGGTTTGTCTCCATGCCGCAATTTGTACCGAGTAACAGTGGCCGCTGGTCAGGCTCTAGTCGTTATCCATCTTACAAGGATCCGACAAGTTCCCTGTAACAAAGTTGGCCCAGATAAGGAGACATTCCTTTTCTTACTAAACCATGCGAAAACATCAAACGCTTATATCCCACTTTAGATCGCCCGCCGGACTACATCATGGAATTTTTGCGACTGAAAATATTCCACAAAATACTTCTCCAAGAGACTTCAACCTGGTTAACGCACTGACAGACACCCCAAACACAAAGTAAGCGCGGTCCGACCATAACTAGGGATAATCCTGGTTGGAATTTTAGAAAAAAATATAAGTTAATATTACTGACAATTTTGAGAATTATATGTGGCATCGAAACAAGACGGACACATCAAATAGATTTTGGTTCTGCCAAACCGAACTTTTTTCCCCATCTTTTGAAAGGCCGCGCATGATATCAAGGCTCGCGTCTGTCAGTGGCGCGGCGTAGGGACCAGCGCCACCTACCGGGGATTGCCGCCATTATTTCTTGGTCCTTGCCGACAGAAGCACGAAGCAGTTAAGATCGTGAGGTAGGTGTGTTGTATCTTATTAGTGGTGCGTTTTCGCGAAATATCACGTGCGCGAGTATATTTGGACTGTTATAGTATAAAGGATCTTTATGAAGATTTCGTGTGATAAACTTTCACAACGAGATAATCTGTTGTTTATGTCAAGTGGCCAGCGGGCATCTTTACCAGCGAGGTATGGTCGCCGGCTTTTAAGTTTGATTTAAAGTTGGCTTCGAACAATCTTCCGCATCAGCTTATGGATTTGATGTCCCAGCTAAGAACAATGAATGATATTACCTTGGAAGCATTACGACCCACCGTTTTCAAGCCATTCCCCGCGTTAAGTTTTAGGCTAAGTTGTGGTTACGGAAAGGCAAATGGGTCTGATTGGTCGGATGATATGGCCCGACGGATTAAGTTTACATTAACATGTTTTTAGTTTCGCTGGACGACCGTTCAACCGGCTTCGTTCTGTAAGATGACTTCTGATTGTAGAGCCTACCAACTGGCTCGAAGAAGTACATTTTATTTGTTTGTTGATATTTGATTTTGTTTTTTTCGAACAGTAATTTATCTATTTCTTGTACAAAATAATTATTGATTTGATGTACCGGGGAGGCATCATTTTCTGGCTTTTGCGTCTCTGAGGCAAGTGGAATGCTGTGCAGTTACAGATAGCACATACCAGGCTTGTCTTTGCTTAACATCGCAAGACAATGAGGTGAAAGGACGAAGACATTTTCTCGCGATTCGTCTGGAGCAGCCGAGTGGGGAGGACTTGAAACTCCCACAGCTTTTTAGTTTCTTGAGGGCTTCGATTTTAGTAACTGAGGAGAATGGGAAGGTTGAATGTTGACCCAAGAAAATCAGTCAATAGGGACGGCGAGTGAGCTCTTCACAATACATTCCCACTTCTCCCCGCGTGTAGTCCACTTCACCCCCGCGAGAGCAGTATTTTGGAGTGTTTACGTGTGTTCAGGTTATGTGGCCATTCCTTAAGATTCTTCAAGTATTCTTTTGAAATAATTATTATTGGATTTTCCGAAATTATCTAGTGTTTTGAGTTTTAACCTAAAGCGAGTTAAAATAAATAACAACCAGTTTAATGAGGAGTGTAACAAAAACCTCCAAGTGTAAGGCCCGTATTCAAGAACGGTACTTTTGTGTGAAGTATTACTTAGGCCGGCCACGACACTATGCTGTCGTGGCCGGTGCTGAGCATTGGAATCGCCAAAGTAGCGTAGCGTAGCCCTAAATGCTGTTTTTCGCGGGTGGTTTTGAAATACATGTTAGGAGAAGGGGAAAGTAGGCTCGATAACAAACACCATCTTCCCAGGATGCAATGGATGGGGGAAGGTTTGAAATCTTCTGCCGTTCATATTTTCTTGTTTTAATTGTACGTCATCAGATTTTTTTTGCAGTTTGTTGTCTATCGTTGAAGGAAATGTTAGCTATTCCATAATTCTTTATTCTACGAAATCTTCCCACACCTGCTGTGTTCAAAGTAGCATAAAACGTGTTCGGACGACTGCTATCTCTCTCTAGTATTGTACTCATTTTATTCTGGTTCGCGAATACCTGCTAGAATTCAAAACTTGGAAACAAGGGTCAATTTCAGGGATGAAAGCTTTGGGGTTCGAGAGGTCTTTTCCGCAACATAACGGCTTTTCTTTTTTGTTCTTTTTTGTTGTTTTTTTTCTTCTCAATTTGGGCTTATTTTGAACCTGTATTTCAGATCATTTCTCGCTTACAAGGGAACCCCCCCAACCCGACCCGGCGGAATTTCTTCAAATTGGGTTTATTTGATAGGCCTTGCCATGCAATAAATTTAGGCGTTTTCAAAATCGGCGGAATTTCACT
>Ga0058701_10004973_pt1 | contig 10919 bp, 7 predicted proteins | sample AgamicOrMae_FD_97039 | JGI IMG/M metagenome (GOLD analysis project Ga0058701, IMG submission 97039) | Agave microbial communities from Guanajuato, Mexico - Or.Ma.e | ecosystem: Host-associated > Plants > Phyllosphere > Phylloplane/Leaf | place: Guanajuato, Mexico | collected 2012-06-04 | reverse complement strand
GTCCAATTTCTACAGCAGTTTTAAAAAACGAAAAAAGGGAGTCCATACTTTTGACCGGTACTGTACAACTGCCGGCTGAGTTAAATTCTGGTCGGATGTTCTTAGACGTTTGGGACTGCAAGTTTTAGTAAAGGTGTTGGCAAAGGAAAGCGGGTGGGAAGCAGGCTTCTGTGGCTTGGGGAGGCGCTGTGGCGCATGGTAGCGCACCTTTAGGATGCGCCAGTCGCGCGGCCATGGCGGGGCCCTCGTCTCCGCAGTGTGTCTCGTCTCCGGGGACGCATCGTTCACCCGAGCCGACGATTGGCTCGGAGTTGCTGCTGGGATCGCTGACAGTGGGGCCTGTCGTAAGGACTCGCAGGATCTGGTGCCGCTCAGGGTCCGATATGTAAAGCAACCCGTCCGCGGGTGACACGGCCAAATAGTACTGATACGCGACTTGCGTGGTCCTGAAAACAAAAGTACAGTTCAGACAGAAGTTTGATCAACAGCAAATCCACGAACCAATTTAAGCGCAGAAAACCACTGATTTTTCGTTTGTTTATTCAAGGTTTCGAACTGATGAAATTTCTGCTTTGTCGAGAGTTTCAGTCCTTTATTTTTACTAAGAACCCACAAAATACTGAGAACCCACACCTACTAAGGAGCCCACAAATTCTGCGAACCCACAAATTAGGTAGAAACGTTTCCATTGGAATAGGATTTTTTTTTTCGTTTAAAACTTTGTACACTTTTTTTTTGGTACAGGAAAAAAGCTTGCTTTGTAGAAAATGTTGATTGTACTATCAGTCCAAAAGGTATTGTCCGGCTCTGGCCGCGCTGGAACTCTCCGCCTTATGGGGAAATACAATGGCCACTGGTACATTGGCCACTGCCTTGTTGCACGACCAGAACTGGACAATACCTTTTGGACTGATCGTACTTTTTCTGGAAGAAACAGCTCCTTAAGAAGAGCCTTTTAAAAATAAATATTAGAATTTGTTGATATGAAAATTTTCACGAGGTACTATCGGTCCAAAAAGTATTGTCCAGTTCTGGTCGCGCAGAACGGCTTCCGCCTTCTGGGGAAATACATTGACATCGCATTGTTGCGCGACCAGAACCGGAAAATACGTTTCGGACTGATAGAACCTATTATGGAAAGGATGAAATTCTTGCTTTGCACACAGGTTGGGACGTAGTTTTACTCGAAACCCTCGAATTAAAGACAGATTTTTGTAGATAAGCAAATAATCGCAAACCTTCGAGGACCACTTATTTAAAAAAATATCATACAGTGATGTTAAACACCTTTTTAACACTTATTCGGTTATGTAGGTACTGGTACGCAACTTTATTGACCACATTTCTTAACACACGGTTCGATTGATAGTGAAAAATCAATTCATTAATAAGGACTGTAGCAGTTTCAAAAGTTTCGCAAATTACCTTTTGAAGACAAAGTTTACTGTCTATTCACCAAGAGCAATACAAAAAAAAAAATCCTCCTTTTTTATATAATTTACTCTCTTCAAAGAAAATCTTCCTTAATAAAATTACAGTCTATTTCAGCATCTTATTAAGGAAACTTAGGGCGCCACAAAGGCGGAGACCTTGAAAAGTACAGCGGCCACTCAACCGCCAAAGCCTAGTATTGTGCAAAAACACAAAATATGTCGCTCTTAACGGGCAACTAATAATTCACGCTCTCATCGGATGCAAAAGTTACGATGCGTAATGGTTAACTTATTAGTCTAAACCTTATCCTCTCCATTGATTTTTATTCGTATGCACTAGAGAGACTGTAGTGTAACAGAGAGTTGCCAACTCTAACGGTCCTTTTGAATTCCACCGATCTGATTGGTTGGGATCCAGCTTTTGCCTTCGCTGATTGGTTAGGATCCAAAACTTGGTGTAGTCATGTGGTACAGTTGGCCACTCTCTACTTGCACGCTCACTAGTATGCACATGAAGGTATTCTTTTAAAGAATAAGTAATCCTGCTCAATACTTACGTCAGCTGCAGAACTGTGTAAATTTTTCCGTCAGGCGTAATTCTTCTTACAAGATTGAAATCTCCGACGTAGACACTTCCGTCGGGGCCACTAGCGAGCGCCACCGGTTTCAGAAGCTGGGAGTCTCTCGCTTGACCGTTGCAGTTGGTACATTGCAGAGGTCTTTGGATACCACTTCCGGCCACAACGGATATCATCCGTGGAAACCGCTTCAGATGCAAAGTTGATCCGTCTCCTTTTTGCAGGATACCTAAAATTTTCCGAGAAATTGGAATTTCAAGTCGATAACTTTGGATAACCGCAGGGTTTGGGGATGGACTGGCCGAAAGAGGTCTCAAAAATATTAGGTTGGCATCACCGATAAGCGTTTGAAGCTCTGCTTACAGAAAAATCGAATTTGTGAACACTTTTCCTGTTATTTTTAGGTTCCGTGCGGTTAGACAAGGTTTGGTCAAGTTATATTAAGTTAGGTTATGTGGCGAGTGGATAGGTTACGTTTGGTTAGCTTACATAACAGTATGTCCGAATAGGTTAGGTTATGTCATGTTAGGTTCGGTTGGGCCTGATTGAGCTGGTATATCAGTTGAGTCTGGTTTTAATGGCTGAAGAGAAAATCAATGATTTCTATTTTGCCTGAAAGTTTGCTTATTGAGTGGTTTCCGGACCCGTCAGTTTCCTTTTCTCTTGGAATCTTCGAGAGAAATCAATTCTTCCAAGGCAAGAAACCACTATTTCCGATTTGGAAATTGAGCAACTCAAGGCTTTGACAAGATGGATTCTGAATTCTGAGACCATGAAAATGAAGGGCCTTCCAGGGGGTGAAGAAATGTTTCCTGCTGAAACATTTCTTAGGACGCGCATCCGTCGCGACCAACCGCTCGACGGCAGCCCTTGCAAAAAGCCGTCCCATTTTACCCCACCAGTCCGATCCACTAACATAATTAACATTACAAACAAGAGCACGCAGTATTACGGAAACAAATAATTAAACAAGAACAACCTTCAAGTTTCTCAGGTTTTCAAACCTTTTTTTCCCTGTAAAATTCATTTTTTCTCGTCTTTTACCCTTATTCAACCGTCCATTAAATTACGATTATTGAAACATACAACCGCGTAGATTGCCTTGTGTCTCAATTCGTTACCACTCCGCTCGGCTGTCACCAAGCCTGGCGCATTTCAGCGACGTTAGGTTAGGGAAAGTTAGGTTAAGTTGGTTTAAGTTAGGTTAGGTTAAGTTAAGTTAGGTTAAGTTGGGTTAGGTTAAGTTAAGTTAGGTTAAGTTGGATTAGGTTAAGTTAGGTTAGGTTAAGTTAGGTTAAGTTAAGTTAGGTTAAGTTGAGTTAGGTTAAGTTAAGTTAGGTTAAGTTAGGTTATGCGTCCTGCGCCTCGCTTCGCCTGGCAACGGTGATGTATAACACAAGCGCCAGAGAATGCAAATTCTGAGTGTGTGTATAGTTCCCGAAGAAAAGATATAGCATACCTTCGTGGAAGTTATAATGGTGATGAATATTCAATCCCCAGCCTCCGATATCTGATATATCGACGTCAAAGCCGTGCAGAATCGCTGTCTGTGTTTCCCAAATGATACGGTGGCACGTGGAGTGCTTGTAGCCGACAGATACCTTCGCCTGCGAGATTCCGTACACCTTTTGTTTGTACACGTTCCTCTTGTTCCACGCGAACGTGTGAGTGAGGTTAGGATCCGCCTCGTAGGTTTTCGTGTGAACGGACCCTTCGATTTGAACCGTTACGTGTACATGGGTCAACGTCGATGGGATCGCGTCATGTGTCAGTCGCATCAACAACGTTGAATAGTATCCCGGAGCTTGCGAACTCTGGTACTGCAAATAAAGTTCTGATCCAGGTATACGTATACTCTCTTGCAGAATCTGGAAAGGGAGTAAAAATCCATTACAAGATGCACGCACATTCTTGGCAGGATTCTGTGAAAGTCTTGATCGATTTCACTTCAGATCGATCTCGCTAGAAGAATCATCGCCAAGTTGCCACCGGAATTTTTTTTTAAGAAACCGACTGAAATTTTACGCGATAATCAGCACAACGTCATGGTATTACCGATTTTTCAGCGAAGTACCACCTAAAGGAAAAAAAAGGGATTCCAGTTAGATTCGTTCTTTTTTCGGTCGCACCTTGATGGCTTTTAATCCAGAAAATCTTTACATCGCTGAGGACGTTATAATTATTTAAAAATTAAAAATAAATAAACAAATTGTGTAAGGAGGGGCCTACAAGAACATCAACATAGACCTGTTTTAGGTGGCCTATCTTTTGACTTAGGTTCAATGAATGCATCACAATTTAGTCTTAAAATTGACGCAGAATTCAAGCTAGAAATGTATAAATGTTTTTCCTCAAGCTAAATTTTCTGAGTAAGGAAAGTTGGGGTCGCTTTCACGTTTAAAATACGCTATGAAACCAAGAAGCCTTTTATTTTGCGTAGACATAATTTGAAATGATCAAAAACAGTCGTAAGAAAAGCACTCCAAAACAAAAAAACTTATTCAATACAACTCTTTTTAAGTCTACCCTTTATCGGCAGCCTCCAAAACCTCAATTCAACAAAACCGCTCAGGCTTAGCGTTGACAGTCAGCGCCAAAAAAAGAGCCTTTTCAAAAAAAAAAAAAAGCTAGATTGATTTCTCAAACTGTTGCTTATAAAATGAGAAAGAAATCTGGTGAGATTTACTTCGTCCCTGAAAGCACCGCGTCACTATGAGGAAGAAGGCGAGCAAAAGGAAAGACTTCAATCATCTTCGAAAGGTCACATACAAAAGAGCAGCAGTTTATTTTGTTTCTAACTCTTCGGAGCAAAATGTAGGCTCGGTCAGAGACGGATTCGTCACCACTGTCTAAAACCAAAATAAAAGAATCCTGCACATATGTTCCGTAGTCGCTGTGTACCACAGTAAGTTTCCTTTGATCTGAACTGTAAAGACAAGTTGAAGATCCAATGCGACCAAACGAAGTATAATCTCCCTCGCTATTCCCCCTTCTCCGGCTATTCGCTTTGTGCGTCGCAAGACAAAGGGATCTGCTTTCCCCCTCCCGCGAGGGTCTTTCGACGGACATGCAGCAAAAACGCGGCGGGAATGAAGCCTTCGGCCTATCGTGTTAGCGCTCACTGGAAAATACGTCTATTGAACAAAGGGTTAACCTCCCACGAACAATCGTTCTACAGGCGTCTTACATATTATTAAACGCTCGAGGTATTTATGCTCTCACCTGATTTTCCGCGAACACTATACTCCTTCCGGGAAGGCCTCCGATCTTCTCGGGCATCCACGTCGAGACGATTACGGGCTTAAGTAATTGGTGGTCATGGTCCAAGCAAGGCCCGTCGGCGTTCGGACTGAAGAGGGACAAAAACGCGCTGGGCATTTCTGCGAAATGGAATTTCTTAGGGTTAGTCGTCGGAGCCCCTGTCAACAGCGAGATAGGCAACACGCGCAACGCGGGTGTGTTGTGGTAGCCTATCCAACGATTCGCAGGGGCTACAGCGGCCTTGGTTTATGGATGGTCGGTCGCTACCCATTATTCTAGCCTGATTAGGCAGCTTTTATTTTCGATCACTCAGTGCCACTGGAAAAATCCGTAAGGAAAGTCGAAAACGACAGCCGTAAAAATTTATGAAAAAGGACAAAATACCTTTCTTTTTTTTTTAAAAAAAAGAAGAAAAAAAATAACTGAGAGAATCATGTGTTTGAGAGTTCAAATGCCCTTGCAGAAAATGTGCAATTAAATGGGAGGAGACATAAAACTCTGGTATGTTAATGGAAACATGTCAACATCATGCAGCGGTGTTAATGACACTAACGATTAGAACTGATTAATCCATCGCGCAATTCTATGAAACCAACCAGACATTGATTACTTCTACTCACGACATTATCATGAGCTTGAACTGATTTCCTCTATTAGGCATTTTCTGTAAAACTACCCGACTCAATATTCTCCTGCCATAAATTTCCTTAGAAATATTTACCATTGAATTTTTCTATCCAGCAATGTCCACAACCCACATAAAATTAATTTTCTCAATCCATGGAATTCTACACAAAGAACTAATCCTTGATTTTTTGTATTCAACCCATAACAGCCCAAAGTATTTGGGGTGAAATATAGCTCGAGAAATTCGAAGGATTTTCCCCATTAAATTACGCAATTTTAAGCATTGTGAATTGCCTAAATTATTAAATTTCCGATTTCCAGAGGGGTGATATTTTTTGAAGTGTGAGAATACTGAACTAAACAGATCCTCTAAAATAAATTTTACTGTTTACGAACGGCATCGCTGGGCGGTAGTGAGTTAACTAACCTAACATCACTTATGAACCTAAAAAACTAGTTCACAACTGACTTTTGCTTTCCGTAATTTTATAAATCAACCTTGAAACTAATATTTCACAGGTTTAGATAGGTATCAACCATCGGAAGCGACGCGAACTATTTTATTTGTTCGGTGTCGGCGCAAAGTTGGCGGGAAATTTTGAAACGTCCAAGTTCGCTCCTAAAGCGCGCTGAGAGCGCGCGGCGCTACGGCGCTACTTTGCAACTTACCGAATCCGAGCGCCGCCGCCGCCGCAGCTTCCGCCGCCGCCGACGCGGACGCCGAAGCTGGTCCCCCGGCGTCCTCGCCGACCAGCGGCAGCACAATCGGGGGCAGCACTACAATCTGGTTCCAGGGGACAAACACGGCGCGAGTTTTCGGCTGAAAGGGATTCCGCAGGAACTGGAGAGTAACAGCTCCCCCTCCGTTCACCAGCATGTCGAACCTGAAAACATATTGCATTCATTTCATCAAGAGTGAAGTGAAACGAATGCGTCGATACGCCACATCGGATTCCTCGCTCAACGCTCCTCTCTCGATCACTTACACTCCGACGTGGAATAGCTCCCAGAGCCTTTGTCTTGAAGGAGATACGCAATTTTTAAGCTGAGGTCACAGGCGTCAGAGGAAATGGTCGGAAGAAAAAATGGCGCGTGACCCTCAGAGCTTCCTCCTTTCCCTTTGTCTCGCGATCAGCGAGTCACGTGATTGCACTCTCCCGCACAAGACATTTCATTTTGCTTACGTTGAGGTCACGTTATACTTTCACTCCTCTTAGCTAAGACCTATATGGAGGGTCGTGACTATCATAATTGTAAACGTTCACGTGACTGGTTATTTTGTTTACGTTGAGGTCACGATATTCTTTGATTCACTCCTCTTCGCTACGACATTTATGGAAGGTCACGAGATTCTTTACGAAATCGTAAACGTTCACGTGACCGGTTATTCAACTATTTTCTATAGTCATGTGGTTCCAATCCGAACTCTTGATCACGTGACTTTTTTTGCGAGTAAGCCATAATATACGGCATAAATGAGTCGCACGTGACCCTTCATTTAATAGTTTACCGATTGGAACAAAATGAATTAACGACTATTGCGAGCTCTACTGTTGACATTAAAATTTTATTACTACTCTGTCATTTTGACTCGCCTCTTGAAAAAATTGTTAAGGCTTATTGTAACCACTCGCGTATGTAGGCTAATTTCGGAAGAATTATTTTGAGGAATCCCGTCACCGACATCAATCCTGCAGTCAAACTTCTGAATGGTACATCTTTCCCCCAAAGAGCAAGAAATAGATGAATTGGGAATCGCATAAAAAATAAAGTTGATCCAATGTCTTCGATCGAAAGAAAACTCAATGCAATCTGGGCAAAAAATAAATAAATAAAATAAAATTAAGGTTTACACAGGATACTCCTACTGTTTTCTTGAACCAAAATTCTAGCCGAAATATTTTTTAAGCCCTCATCTCTTTGTTTACAGTTTCTCATCACCGACACATCCCTTGGCAAGCTCCAATCACTCGAACAACTCAAAAGCTAAATATTTATAACCTAATCAAGCAGAGTACCTTGTCTTATTAGACTGGGATGAGAAAAAAAAGTAATTCAACCAAGCCTAAGTCATCAATTTCGGTCTCGAGACAACAAAGTCCAACTCAAAACTGGCAAGAAAGAATACCAAAATAAAAGAAAGCATTTCCTACTTTCGAGAAACGAGATGCGCAAAGTTGACCGATACGCAAAAACTCCAACATAAAAAAAATAAATACAATAAAATTAAAAAAATAATTAAAAAAATATCACGTGTCATTGACGAAATCCAACCCGTACTAAAAACACTGTGTTTTTAAGCCCCTTTTTAAGGCTTTTTTTTATAAACCGCCTCCTATCTTTTTTTCATATCTCAAGTCCGAGTTTTTCATACCGAGCAAAGTTGTGACTTGAACATTTTTCATACTAACCATCCTCCAGCTCGAGTCAACGTGAATCCGAGTCTCGCGTCCTTTTCGACGGATACTCGTACTCCGAAGATGCCCAACCCTTGAGGTGTTACCACTTGTCCACGCATTACGGAAACCCTCCTGTAATAGGCAGAAATTACACATAAACACAAGATCAACATTACAAACACTTCGAACATGCTACCGTCTGGCAATAACAACATGAATTACGATAAAAATAAAATTAAATGTCTGAAATGAAAGTGATTTTGTAATCATTTACAACAAGCTAATATTTTGGTCATTCCAGTAACATGCACAACCTGATGGCGCGAAAACTATCAAATATTGTTACAAGAGCTATCGAGATATTTTTTTCAGTTGAGTTTGTCATTTTTTTTATCGCGGCATATTTACATGCTGTGTGTCAATGTTAAGTTGGCGATGATATGTGTAACTTTAGGCGTATTGCGTTATTGACTTGGTGTAAAAAGTAATGCAATTCAGCTTATAGACGCGGGAAAAACATTCATCAGGCTTTTCGAGGTAATGGTCCAATGTCTTGAAATATAAGCGCGATCATGATATAAAGGCAAAACTTTTAACTTTGCCCCAAAATATCATGATGAAAAATTTATTACAATGAGGCAAAAGACATATACTGTAGATTTATTTGTGACTTTACGTGATGAGAAAAGACATAATTAAAGAAAAAAAATCGACACGATAAGAACTTACCCATTGCAGAGGGTGGATCTAGCCAATAAATTGTTATAAAACATACTTGCGCTGTTAATATACCTGCAGTGTAATTCAAGTAAATCGCAGACTATTTAAAGGAAACATACTGTAGGTTTAATTTAATTCTTGTGAAAGCCTCTTCATTTGGGTTATTTGCGTTCTTATTACTCACCTCGGTATGCCATTCTCTATTTTCAATAGCCCAGCTTATAAAATGATGTGATTCGAGAAAGCTGAAAAGGGGGTTATTAGTTTGCACACTAATCGTAACCAACGTTTGAAACCACCGGGTTTACGATAAAAATATTGGTCGTTAGCAATAATGTCAAAAGCTGTTCATCACTGCATAACGTAGTCGGTAGTCATGAGATTACATACTAAAATATGTACGAATAGAACATTGACGTTCAGGAACATAAACACCTGGGACTATAGGAAAAAATTCCACGTTCATTCAATATCCATAATCTGTTTTTACGCGAGAATCCGCAAATGACGAACGGAAAATGTATGTACCCAGACGGAGGTTTAAGATATCTCTTGGAAGGAAGCCGAAAATCTCATTGCAACCTCTTTTTCGAGGGGGGTGGGTGATCTTTCTTTTTTAATCGTTTCGTGTTTCGTTTTTTAATTTTTTTAAAAGATTTAACACATGATTATAGCAAAGCGTCCTTTTTTACAAAAGGAATCGAGGACTCCTTTCATCTTTAAGATGAATTTTCTACTTATCGTTGGTATTTTTTGAGTTCTCAATTAAAGAAATAATGAAAATAATGGGCAAAGTTAATTTTACTTTGCATTTCCTTCATCTTCGGAGATTTCTTTTTCCTTTTCTTATTAGCTGAAAAAGATTTTCTTTCACATTCAATCCAAGCCCCAAAAATTCCCAACTTCGTCAAAATCCCTTTCAATCTACGTTCCTTTAGACGATTATCTTTAGCAAGGTTTTCTGTCGAGACATCATTAACCCAAGTATTAGCTCCTCTAAGGATTTCTAAGACCTAAAATTTTCCTTCGTTATAGAGAGATTTTCTTCCACACTCTATCTAAACTTCTCATTCCTCGCCGCTTCGTACCCGATTCTGGTCATTTTCCTTATACTTGAAATGATTTTTTCCTTACGTTAATTCAATTTTAGAAATATTTTAATCTACCGCGTACTCCATAGGTTTAAGAATTTTTCCCACGAAAACCAAAACACATTCCTTTACGAGAACCTTTTCTTGGAAGTATCTGCTTTGAAAAGTTCGTCCAAACGAATCCTTCTCTCGTCACTCCACATGGAAATATGTTTGGAAGAAAAGAAAAGACGAGAAAAGTTTGTCGATATTTTTACTTGATGAGAGCTGTTAGACGCGTTTTCGCCACGGGTCCCCATGGCTCAAAGTCCCTGGCCGAGGCTCTGCGAGATCGCGCGAAACTGCCCGAGACCGGCCGAGACAGGCCGAGACCGGCCGCGGCGCGCCAGCAGAGCAAGCGCACCGGACAAAAGCCGCTTTCCGCTGTGAGTTGGAAGATAAGCCTCTCTTTGGGAGTGCGGCCAACATCCCAACTATCGAAACGATTCTAGCCAAACATGTCGGGAAATTACGCCAACTCTGCCGTAGGTCCAAAAACTTCACTCCAACTTTGTGACAGGTTAGAGCAACACTTACTTGGTCACCTGCTAGCTACGTTCGGACGCCGAATTTCTTTCGACAAACTTAAAGTAGCTTTTTTTTTCTTTTTTTTTTCGCCTCAAGGGAAAGGTTCTTTTGAAAACGAACGAGAGATATTTCACAACGACTTCCTCTGTGATATTTCATTATTGCTTAGAAACGTCCTAACCCGTAATACTCGGGTTATATCTGAAGTACTGAGCTTATGCATAAACCTGGTATGAAGCTACT
>Ga0058701_10004972_pt1 | contig 10919 bp, 7 predicted proteins | sample AgamicOrMae_FD_97039 | JGI IMG/M metagenome (GOLD analysis project Ga0058701, IMG submission 97039) | Agave microbial communities from Guanajuato, Mexico - Or.Ma.e | ecosystem: Host-associated > Plants > Phyllosphere > Phylloplane/Leaf | place: Guanajuato, Mexico | collected 2012-06-04 | reverse complement strand
ATCCTGAGTATAACGTAGATTACTCCTGAGCTAAAAAATAAACAAATAAATAATAAAAACAACATAAATGGCGTGTATGCTATATTCTCTCAAACTACTGAATACCTTTTATGTTTCGTTTGCGAGCACTTCCTCCACATTGCGATTTACAATCACGTAGACAATCGCATTTTTTTTCAAGTCAACAAATATAGTTCGAACCTATGAAAAAATTGATGACATCTTATTGCCTTCATCAATCTGTCATTGCATGGAGTCGGTACTACAACAGAATTCGAGCTCTTCATGTATTGCTTTATCAACTACAGTAGTGCAAAGACTATCATCTTTTTGTGATCTCTAATTGGACACATGGTAACGGACAAGAAAAATTTGAGAAAATCTGATTGATTTCAGGCTTACTGAAAACCTGCACTCATGTAAATACCTGATGTGAGTATAGGTTTTCCCTTGAAACAATGTTAGTAGCTTGAAGAACTTTTATAACTGACTGCACAAAGTCTGTTTTGTTTACGTTCTATGCGCATGATACTGCCTTGAATAGAATCAAGTTTGAACAATTTTGAACACCTTGGGTTTGATCAGTAAACTGCCTCGTCGGGGATATAACTGACAATGCACTTTACACCGAAACCGCAATCAGAAATCTCAACATTATTGAGTTGAATGGATGCAAGTGAAGGCACCGTGGTACTGCCGAACGTTTTCAGAATAACATTCTATCCGGTGATCATTCAATTCTATAAACTCCTTACTACTTGAGTGGTCAATATCAGGGAAAATGACTTTGCCTTTGAGACAGCTAAGAATAAGTATTCGACACCAAGAGAGATATAGCCTGACGGAAGTAACAACACTCCACCATTTTCCCCCCAATACTATGCCAACCTGTTCATCGTTAATTGCAAGATGTTTGCACACCAATAAGAAAAAGGGAGTCTGTTGCTTATGCGCATCCCCTGGATGTTGGCAGCTATCCTCTGGAATCGATTAACAGGTTGCTCTGGACGGCCAGTTTCCTGATATTGACTGGGGTCGAGTTGGTAGTTGATGACTTGCAATTCATCTTCATATTCTCGCTGTTGCTCTTGAGAGCGGCTTTAAAGCTGGAGTAAGTATTATATTGAGGCAACCTTTGAACGGTTAGCCTCCGGTTCCAGGTAGCATATGACTGTTCTGTGTTTAAGTCTCATTATGACTGATATATCAGCATCGCGACGCCTCAGGGGAAGACACGACTAACTTTCTGCCGGTAATGAACACAGACACGCCTCTTTCTCCTACTTTACATAAACACAGCTATCTTTTCTGTGAACGAAACACGGCTAACTCACTTTTGATCAATGTTCGCAGTGCCTCAGTCTCAGAGTCTATGACAGATTCACAGATCATGATATGAATATTGATTTGTCGATTTGAAATGAGAGTAAGAAAAAATATGAGCATTCTGGTAATTAAAATGAAGTAAAAAAATGGGAAATAAGCGAAAATTGTAGAGCCCAGATATTTTTAGAATTGCAGATTGATTCATCTTTACGACTAGGAAATAGTCATTCAAAAACCATACTTTTACAATGCTTTGACTTAAATTCAACAACGTGGTTTTAAATTTAAAAGTCTATGATCAGTTGCAGTTTTGTCAAAACTTTCATTATTAAGTGTTCCGGATGAAAAATGATGATGCTCTGTCAATTGGGAAAAAACAAACGTCTTCCCAAAAAATATACGGGCTGAGGAAGTAAACATGAATACGTTCAATGCCCCTAAAAAGATTCCCCTCAAGGGCGACATTTTTACTAATTTAAAAACATATTTTCAAGACCTTGCAACGAAAGCACTAAACTGAGAGGTATTTTTCCCTTTGTGAACACAAAACCTTTTTGAGCTTGTAGGCATTCAGCGGGATTTGCTCCATTTCCGCTTATTCCTCCTCATTTTCTTTTCCGTTTTGCTCTCTTTTCCTCCTGATGGGTTCTTGGAAACGAACAGGGATGGCAGCGTCCAAAATCACTCCGCACTTCCGGCCTTTTATTTTCCGCTCTATTTACACTACTGACATACGGACAATGGTTTGCTTATGCATTTAAACCTCGTTCGAATTGTTTTACAACTTCTCTCCCAAGCAAACTCGACCCAAACAAAAGGGATTGACCAATATTCAGCGAGTCGACATTAGTCACGATCTTTAGACTGCACTATTCGTGAGCGAAGAACAAAAGATAGAAAAATTAACCTCTCAAATATCTGCCGTTGCCTCCTTTCCGCTAATTGAGAAACAGGAAGTTCGACAAAAATGTAACCTAATCTGAAGTGAGTGCTTCTAATGGACTCTCCCCCGAATTGGAAAGCAGCTACCTTCCTTTTTCATGAAAAGTATGATGACTCCACAGGGCACACCAGCCGCAAGTAAAACTTTTTTAACAGAAATATTGTTTTAAATTTTATTTTATAAATCCAGGCCGTACCTAATTTAGTTGAGTGAAAAAAGTTCATGCTAGATTTGAATCCCCTGGACAACTTTTCGGAAGATGTGGTTTGGCTAGATCAGAATAGACTTGCACCGGTTTGAGAACAAACGGGTAGGCTAGATAGCGGAAATTCGTTCAGACAGCAAACATTAGGCTAAGCTCCTCTAAAATTCGTATACGCTCAGTATATTCAAGTTATGCGTTAGGTACGCCCAGATTAGTTGGAGGTAAGCAGATACTTCGCTAGAGTAGACTAGGTTAGCGATTTTTTTGTTTTTTTTTTGTTTTTTTACGTTAAATCAAATAAAGTAAGGTTCTACTCGCTCAGATAATATAAATGAATTTATTTATATCGACCAATACATAAGCAACAGACAAAGAGAGTTAAGATTCAGCAGGGTATTTTTTGATCCAGACCAGATTGGTACTAGGTAAGGTAAATTCGCTTAGTCACGTATGAATATTGAATATTCAAATGATTAATACTAGGCTATTGAAAGTTACATATGGCGTGGTTTTAGAACTTCTTCATTCTGGTAAGAATAAATCAATTAATTACAGTCAAACTTCGATATAAAGAAGCTCAAGGGAAATTGTTTTTTTTTTTCGCTATAGCGAGGTTTCATTAAATCGAGAAGTCGTTATATCGAGGTAGGATAAAAAAATCGTTATATCGAGGTTTTCGAAGCAAAAGGGGAGGAGAGAGGACGGTGCGCAGGCCTGGAACGCAAGAGCCAATCAGCGCACACTTCGTTATTCAGAGATGAGGCCCGAATGACTTCGCTGTGTAGAGGTCGCTTCGTTAACGGAGGTTTTCCTTAATCTAATTTCGTTGCATAGAGGTGAAAACCTGCCTCCAGGAAACCTTTCAAAACTTCGTCTTATCGGGGGGTTTTTCTTCGTAATGTAGAAGTTTAGGGCTCTCAATGCAAGGGGTATTGATTTTTTTCGCTATATTGAGGAATTTGTTATATCGAGGTTCGTTACATCGAGCTTTGACTACTGTTATTATTGTTAAAAGTGCTCATACAAAGTCAGAAATGCAGAATATAAAAATTCAGGGACAGAAGCGACTTCCATCGGGTTTGTTAAAGAAGGTCATATTGGATGAGATTCGGTAGGGTTTGGTCTGGTTACGTCGCCTTTTTGTCAGTTCACTTTTAGCAAAACTTTCTCGGCGTTCACTCTCGTACGACGGCGACGGCAGACTATACGAAAATCGTTCAACGAAAACCTCCACAGCAAGTTTTGTGGTTGGCTTTTTAACCTCTGTGCGAGATTGTGGTCAATTACTTCATTGCATTAAACGAATTTTCGGCCGCTAATCGCACAGGTTAGTTTAAGTTAACTTGTGAAAGCCTTGAGCCTAACGTCACTTGCGCCTCTCTTAAAAAACTATGAGCCTCGCTTCACTGCCCTTTTGCTCGACAAGCTTTCTAAGCTCAATGCCGTTGCCAAGCTTGCTACAGCTCAATTCATGGCGATGGCATATGAGGTGCAGTAAAAACTAAACCTCGTCTCCGGTATGAAGGTAAACATGCAAAAGAGCGTAATTCAGTTATTTTTGAAAATAGGCTATCAGTATTAACAATCATATCAATAGAGAGCTCTCAACGAGACCACTTCATTGATAGGTTTAACTTTAAAATTAACCAAGTTACGCCCTTCCCTTGTTTTACCTTCATACTCGAAACATGGATACCTAAAGCCAGGGTCGGCTTGGCTGCTGACACAGAGAAGTATGCGGCTGCAGGCTTAGTGACCACTGAACTATGTTTAAGTACCGTGTGCCGTATACAGTCACTTGTGATTGTCGACATACGGTAAAAAAGCAATAAAAAAAAACGGTGAAAATTTAATCTTTGTAATCGACATTGTGCTGGAAAAAACGTCCGCCTGAAGCATTCAAGCCTTCCCCTCCGTCAAAACAAAAGGCACCCGTGATTAAAGCCACGGTTAATCTCCATCAATGATTCACGCGAACCAATAACACGAATGAAAAGGAATCCAGTCACCTGATATCCCGTGATGCCTCCCCAATTCTTGTCACATTTTGTTTGATCTGATCTGATGTGATCGGCTCGATCAGATGTGATCGAAACTCACCGAGCATGCCGACGGGGAACTGCGTCGGCGGCGGCCCAGTGGCGATGACGGATTGGGCCGCAACCCAGACGTAGTTCTCCCCAGTGATTTTGTAGTCGCGGGCCGCCGACAGAATGTGGATGGCCTCGTCACGGGTGCAGTACAGAAGCATCACCCGTGACTCCGAATTCACTAGCTCCATGATGTCGTTTGGACGCGTCCACAGCACGGCATTCAGGATGGTGAACCTGGAACATCATAGGGACTTTGGTTAGGTCACTGCAATTCCATTTTCATCGTGATAAATATTACACTTTTTTGAAAGATAAAAGATGAAGGATTAAAGACATTTAATTTATCATGCAAAAAGATTACATGGATATCCGTTTGGTTCACTTAATGTCGGATTGTAAGAATAAACATCACATATGGTTTCGTTATTTGATCCTTTCAACATGGTTAAGTAACTGTAAACATCACACGGGATTTGGTGAATCCGTGTCATCTTCTTTGAAACATGGGTTAAGAACAACCCAGCACAGGATTATTCATTTATACCACGGCACAACTCTGTTGTATTGTACTCGATCTCAATGCAAGAAGGAAAGAGCACCTCAGCGGGTGGTATTTACCAATATGACAACTGATATAACACGGCACATATTCCTCCATCTGCTCTTTAAGATAAGGAAGATCTGCGATGGGGATGACACCAAGGCAAAAGAATTTGCCAACCAGTCTCCCCGTACAGGGGACGTTTTACTTCCTCTTATCAACATAAGTATATGTGGCTGTGAACGACAAAGTTATAATCATACTAACTTTCTGTTTGGGATTGTAGACGTAATGCTCTTTCATAAAATTGGGTTTAACCTGCAAAGTTTGGTTATGTGAAAGTAAGTTAGATGGGACTCAATATGGTTGAAAGGGTAATTAATGTTTTGTCAGCTTATTGAGGTAGAAAAACTCTAAAACTTGCCGTAGGCCATCTTTTCTTCCGGAATTAAAAGCCAACAAAAACCATCCATGAACTGTAAGCTTTGTTTATATGATAAACGATATTATTATTTATCATTATTTCACTTTTTCTTTCTCTTGTTAGAGGGCATTGGGTATCCATTTATCTAATCGAATACTTAATTTCAAGCCCCTACATAAAAAAATGTAGGCTGTGTAGGCAAAAAAAAGGTCTTCTCATAGACGCTCGTAATTGGTTTCAGTGGAAAAAGAACAGTGAAAAAATGTTACTGGAAAACTTTATTAAAGTGATCGCCGACCAGGAGAGACTAGGCTATGGAGGAAAAAGCAGCGATAAGAAATCCTCGTGTCCAACTCGGTTGCTCAGCCGACCCCAATCGCATCTGATCTTCAGCGAACCGACTTCAGGACGTAACTCAAGCGAACTCCACCGATGCCAAATATCTAGCTCCCTGTCAAAGCTAAGAATGCCTTTAGCCTGCTCAAATCATATCTTTACTGACTTCAAAGACAAGACAAGATTTAAAACGATTATTACCAGAAGCCGTTTTAGTTCAAATTCTAAGTTTGAAACGGTCAATTTTGTACCTATTAATTGTTTTAATCTGACTCAAAAATTAAATCAGTGTTTCGGTATAATTCTCAGTATTTCAATGAATGGCTTCACCGGAATTGCGCTGTGACGGTATCTGGTTATGTGGTGAGGTCGTCGAATATGTGCAAGCGAACAAAATAAGTTTCGATGCCATACGAAAAAAAAAGAAGAAGAAAATAGCAAAGGCAACAAGCGCGTTACCTAAAATAAGGTGTACAATACATTTTAGCAGACATCGCTGACTTTTTAGCAGATATTTTTGCTGGAGTTAGTTGCAGTTGTTAAAAATTAGGCAAGGGATACTAAATGATGCAAACTTGCCTGATTAGCAGTCCATGCAAGCATTTTAGCAGATACAGTATTATATGTCTCCTAAAAAAATGGGAATGTTTGCTGACACCAATAATCCCTCCATATCAGCTAACGCGGTAGCTGCCACTGCTAATTTTTGCGCCTTGGAAAGTTTGGTCTTTAAAAACTGTATGAGTTATACTCAAACTATCGGCAACCATACTCCGTACACCCCCACAACAAGGTTCTCTCTTCTCCATCCTGACAACAAGAAATAACTTTGAAAGCAAATATAGCAAATGTTGGTAAAAAGAGGAGTTTGTAATAAATATATAAGCTTCATAAATCCTGTTGAAATGCAATAGTGGACTGCTCTGTCCTACTCGTTACACACTCTGCATATGTTAGAACCCGAACGGCCCAAAGCTGCCCAAAGCAGCTTACAGTTCACGGCCCTTGCACATGACAGTTTGTATTTACCGAAAGGAAAAGACGATAAGAGGTCAATATAGGATGGATATCTCCTTAAATAATTAAACATCTCAGATGAGATGTAAGTGTAAAATTAACATCGGGGCATCGAAAACGTAAAGTAGGTACTATGGACTTGCTACCAAAAATATGCAATGATTTCGAATTTTATATGGTATATTAGGGATGGGCGAAATTATCTAAAGGAATGCGTAACAATTAGAAGCATTTCAGTACGTATAAATTCGTAGACCACCCTAAATAGCAATTGAAATAATACGGAAAAAAGATTTCATTACAGACAGTTCTATCCATGAATTATTATTTACAATTCAGCATTTTTATTTGAATGTACGACAAGTGAGCAAATCATGAAGTGATTTAAGAGTTAACCTGGGCATTTAAGGCATTATAAAAGGCGAATACGTGACTAGTACAACCTGTCAATATGCAAGGTTTTGGCTCAAAAGTGCAACAGTAGACCTACATGTAGACCTAGGAAAAAGAATGCAGAGAATGAAAAGAAACGTTTGAAAAAAATTGATGATGTTTAAAAATACGGATATGGCCGGTGGACACAGGCGCGGCGTATTCAAATATGAATTAAGCTTTACGGGCCGAACTGTACATGCTCAGTACGGATATCGGATATCCATGCCCAATTTTCAGCGCTTTCACGGATATCCATACGGACATTTGTAAAATTCACATAGATATCAGTAGGCACTGACAAGTAGACACGGATATCCTACGGACATCATAGTTTAAACTGAGTTAAGAAAAACAGTCCACGCTTGACATTGAGGAGCAATCGAGGAATGGCTTTTTGTGTCTGACTTAAAAGATAATATACCCTTTGGAGGACACGCGACGGAAATCGTAAGGATTAGGAAGGGATGTTCATAAAGCGAAAAATAGTCCGCATACTGGATGGTATCCAACACGAAAGTCCAGCTTTGTTAGTTTACAATTGAAGTACGGAAGTAACGACTTTGACCATGAAGCAAAGTATCATTACAGTTCTGCCACACTTCGAAACATTATCGCTAGTAATCCCAGAACGTAGAAATTGCCTTGCGTATATGGTTTGGATTGCTCGCTACCTGAGCAACCCAAATTTGATCATATGAATGATCTCTATTAGTCCATTTTACCTAGGTTAGGTTTTGACATTGTCATTCTTATGCAGGGGAGGGGAGGGGGGAAATTTAACTCACGGTCTTGACCACTTCTTTTATGAGTATCTTATAGAAAGTTGCGTTTCAGAATGACGGAGTCATTAAATCTGGTAACAGTGTAAACTTAAGAAAAGGCTGTATTTTGTGAAAAATTACGATTTCGGAATTATTTTGGTTTGGAGTTTCTTCACGGGTCACAGAGGGAAAAAATGTGGTGTCAAACACATGTGTTTACACATGTCCTAAAAGCTTTGCAAAGATTTAAGGACGTAAAAATCCAAAACAGGTGGCATGTGGAAAGATTTTTTTAACTGTTCTTTAAAGCCATGGCTCTTGGTCTCTTTGCACTTTTTAAATTTATTCCGCCCCAATAAATCTCATCAAGCTGTGCATCATCTCTGCGTTTCCGCTCTCCGCTTTTGCAATCTTCATCTTTATGCTCAGGAAAGGTGCATTACCTCAATATTCGCAGACAGCCATCTAATATCACACGAAATGGGCAGTTAAAACTAAGTTTTCCTCTGAATCTATGGATAGCACGAAGAAAATATTAACACCCCTGATATTCACAAAAAACAAATGAATTTAGATAAGATTCAATTGACCTAGTTTCGCGCATTGATGCACCATTGGGAAACGGGTAAATTCCGTCAGCGTACTGTATAAGCACTTTCAAAATGACCCATCAAACCTTCTGCATGAAACTCTTTGAAAGAATTGCTTTGAAATAGGGTCAAACTTTGACAGGTCATTACTGCTTAGGGGGCCAAAAATACACGGGTAAACATAAGTCTCACAACAGAATACGTGAAACTCAAGATAATACTTAACGATTACTTTGCCTTTAAAAATAGTTCTACAAGAAATGGTCCACCTCTGTTGTACTACAAGAGATTTCCTATAAATGGGGAAAGACAAGCGATACTTTAATAAGCCCATTTTTTACGGAGTATTAATATGAAGGCGCTTTTCTACACTCACGGCGATGCCTGAGGACGTTACTCATGGTTGATATCAGCTTCTCACTTTAACGGACGGATCTCAATCAGTCTCTCCAAGAAAACAAGAATCTAGATCTCCATCTTAATGATTTTCTCTTACGTTTAACTACACGCCAGCTTAGGTGTAGAACGTGTAACCAGGTTAAAATGTGGTACACGATAAATTGGGTTTGGATTAAAACCTCCAAATCGATTTTGCTCTCGTACAGCAAAGGACTTCCTGCATCACAGTGTTACAGCCGAAGATTGTACAATGTATAAACTTCTCCAACAAAAATAATAAAAAACCATAAAATTTACATATTACCATAAACAAGAAATATTTTGGAACTCGTCTGATCTTAACTTAAAAAAAAACAGGAGATAAACTCCAACAGAGTCCGAATTCGAACACGCCGTTTATGTACACGGAATGTATTGTGTTGGGATCAGTGTGTGTGGCAGGTGGCTTAATTAGAAACGTACGAGCTGCGCGCACAATCTACAACAGCACAAAATCTGCATCTCCCATTGTGCCAAGTTTCGGTATTCATTCTTTTAAATATTACTGAACTAAACATTTAGGTAATGGTTTGAGTGCGATACGGCGAAGCTTCAAGACTACCTAACCGCACACGCTAACCCTCAAAGTCAAACGCGAAATGACGACTCTGTCGAAAGAAACCGGTGGTGGCGCAGAACTCCACGGTTTGTGATTCTCTAAACACTAATGATTAACGTCGGATTTCAAGATATTCCTTTGCAACAACAGACTGTCAGGATAACGAGAAGGTGGTTCAGTGGGTAAAAGATAGAAGCCAGCTTGAGTACTCACCAGGGATGTATTATAACAATTTCTTCTCTATTGCTACATTTTGGATAGGTAGATGTGGTCGACCTCGTCGGAACTCAAGTCCAAGACGAATATGCAGTACCTGTGCTCGCCTCGTCTCGCTCTCCGCGACACAACGCTGACATTTGCGCTTTTTAATAAAGTGTAGTCAACCTAATAGTTAGGTAGCCTAACAAGACTTTACGACGAAGACTAAACGTTAGGTTGTGGGCCCTATGCTTCGGTTAAGTTCGGCTTTGCAGAAAGAAAAGGAATGGGAAAAAAACGGACAGGTAAAATTTTTCATGTGCCGTAGTATCAATATCGAGACAGATCAAAATTCGTTTATTGTTCCGCGAAATCCGTATACAGTCAGCATCAAAAGTCATGCGTCGTATTCTAGAGACATCTAGTATATTTGCTATACTGATGCATTTAAATATCGAGGATCTGTCACTCGGTCGGCTCATTTCAATACTTGTGCTGAATGGACTAGGTTGGCCCACAAACCACGAGTGTTTGCTGTGTAGAGGCGATACTGAATGTGTGCGGAAAACAAAGGTTTGGTGAAGCCTCGACGTTCGTCCACGCCCAACATGTTTCCACGTAACATGTCAACCTCAGAATACGTAAGGCCAACGCGCAGGGGAGTCAAGTGTTTAATGAAAGTGTTTTGTATATGACTCGACTTCGCAATCGTCAAAGGCAAAACCGAATCGTCTCGTGGAGGTCGGCCGTACAACAACGAACCTCGTTAAAGCCATTTTCCTTGAGGCCTGTCAGCATTACTCACAGCCTTGCCACAAACAATACAAACCTCTCACCTTTTTAACAAACATTTAGCAACGAAATTGTGTGACGTCACAAGACGCTCGTATGCTGTGATCGAAAATTCTCCACGAAACACATTTGTTTCCTACACATACATATATTTCGACGGATTACACTGTGCAACAAAATTTGGGTCATGTCTTGTCCTTGGGGTTTTGACTGTCGGACTTTATTCGTTGGTTATCAAAACCACCGAAACGGCCTTTTTTT